>Ga0194134_10003120_pt1 | contig 18392 bp, 12 predicted proteins | sample TA2KigOff0mmetaG_FD_148602 | JGI IMG/M metagenome (GOLD analysis project Ga0194134, IMG submission 148602) | Freshwater microbial communities from Lake Tanganyika, Tanzania - TA2015056 Kigoma Offshore 0m | ecosystem: Environmental > Aquatic > Freshwater > Lake | place: Tanzania: Lake Tanganyika... | reverse complement strand
CGAGGGCGCGGAGTATCAGACGCATTGGGCCTATTCCGCGCCCGTGCGGGCGACCATTCCACGCGGCGCGCAACCGGTGGATCACCTCGTTCAAGCCCGTCTCAAAACCGTCGGCCTCAAACCCTCCGCCGAGGTCGACCGTCGCACGCTCGCACGCCGGTTGTATTTCGATTTGCTCGGCCTACCGCCAAAGCCGGAGGAAGTGGACGCCTTCGTGAATGACAAGTTGCCCGATGCTTACGCCAAGCTCGTCGAGCGTCTTCTGGCCTCGCCGCACTATGGCGAGCGCATGGCCATTGGCTGGCTGGACGTGGTGCGTTACGCGGACACCATCGGCTACCACTCGGACAGGCCGCGCAATGTGTTCCCGTATCGCGACTACGTCATCCGCGCGTTCAATGAAAACAAGCGCTTCGACCAGTTCACGCGCGAACAGCTCGCGGGCGACTTGATGGCGAACGCCAATCTGGAGACGCGTGTCGGCTCCGCCTTCAACCGCCTCATCCTCTCCACCGAGGAAGGCGGCGCGCAACCGAAGGACTACGAGCAACGCTACCTCACCGACCGCGTCCGCGCCGTCGGCACCGTTTGGCTCGGGCAAACGACCGGTTGCGCGCAATGCCACGACCACAAGTTCGACCCGGTGACGCAGCGCGACTTCTATTCGCTCGGCGCGTTCTTCGCCGACATCAAGGAAGCGCTCGTGGGTAAACGCGAAGAAGGCATGATGGTGCCGAGCGACGCGGACACGAAGGAACTGGCCCGCCTCGATGCCGAGTCCGCGCGGCTGCAAAAAGACTTCGATGGCCCGCAGCCACAGCTCGCAGCCAAGTTCGACCAGTGGCAGGAGGCCGGTTTCAACGCTGTGCAGCAAGACGCGAAGTGGAAGCCCGTGAAGCCCGCGAAAGTCGCCTCCGCCAAGAACGCCAAGCTCGCCATCCAAGGCGACGGCTCCGTGCTCGCCAGCGGCAAGGTGACCGAGAACGACACTTACACCGTCACCCTCACCAACACGCTCAAGGCCGTGACCGGGCTGCGGCTCGAAGCTTTGCCCGATGCGTCGCTGCCTGTGAATGGCCCTGGCCGCGCGAGCAACGGAAACTTCGTGCTGACCGAAGTTGCGGTGCGGCACCAGCCCGGCAAGGCCAAGGCCGAGCCGGTGAAGTTCGCCGCCGCGCGCGCAACCACCGAGCAGACTTCCGGCGTGACGAGCCCGGCCACTTCCTGGGCCGCTTCGTTCACGATTGACGGCGATGCGAATCCGAAGGACGCCGAGTTCGGCTGGGCCATTCTGCCAGAAGCCGGCCAGGCCGAGCATCTCGTACTCGAACTCGCGGCCCCGCTCACCGTGGAAGCCGGCGACACTCTCACCGTCGAGTTGCGGCACAACAGCACGAAGAAGGAGCACTTGCTCGGCAAGTTCCGCCTCGCCACGACCGCAGACGCGGAAGCCGCCCGCATCGCGCCCGCACCCGCGCCACCCGCCGACATTGCTGCGATTTTGAAGTTGCCAACTGACAAGCGAACCGTCGCGCAAAAGGAAAAATTGCACGGGCACTTCAAAAGTATCACTCCTGAGTTGGCCAAGCTCCGCACCGACCTCGCCGCCGCGAAGAAGTCAAAAACCGATTACGAGGCGAAGGTGCCGAAATGCCTCGTGTCCGTGGCATCAGAAACAAAGCGCATCGTGCGCATTCTGCCGCGCGGCAACTGGATGGACGAGAGTGGCCCGGTGATGCAGCCCGCGTTGCCGGCCTTCCTGCCCGTGTCGCTCAAGCGCGACTCCAAGCCCGATGCGCCGCTCACCCGCGCAGACTTGGCCGAGTGGATTGTGGCGAAGGACAACCCCCTCACTGCGCGAGTGTTTATGAACCGGTTATGGAAGCAGTTCTTCGGCACCGGCCTCTCGAAGGTGCTCGACGACTTAGGCGCACAGGGCGAACCGCCCAGCAACGCCGCCCTACTGGACTGGCTTGCGTGCGAGTTCCGCGACAGCGGGTGGGACGTGAAACACATGGTTCGCACCATCGTCACGAGCACAACCTATCGGCAGACTTCCGTGGCGACGAAAGAGCAGCAGACGCGTGACCCTTTCAACCGTGAACACGCCCGCCAAAGTCGCTGGCGCGTGGACGCCGAACTGGTGCGCGATAACGCATTGACCGTGGCCGGGTTGTTGAACCCGAAAATTGGCGGCCCGAGCGTTAAGCCGTATCAGCCCGATGGTTATTGGGAGAACTTGAACTTCCCGGTGCGCAACTACGACGCGAGCAAGGGCGATGACCAATTCCGCCGCGGCCTTTACACTTGGTGGCAGCGCAGCTTCCTGCATCCGTCGATGCTCGCCTTCGACGCGCCCAGCCGAGAGGAATGCGCTGCCGAGCGCACGCGTTCGAACATTCCTCAGCAGGCGCTCGTGCTGCTTAACGACCCAACCTACGTCGAGTCCGCCCGCGCCTTCGCCGCGCGCATCGTCAAGGAGTCGAGCGGTGACGCGACTGCGCGCATTACCTGGGCATGGCGGCAAGCCCTTTCCCGCGCCCCGCGCCCCGACGAACTCGCTACCGCCCGCGCGCTCTTTGACAAGCATCTCGCGCAATACCAAGCCGACCCGAAAGCCGCCGAGTCATTGCTCAAAGTCGGCATCGCCCCGCTGCCCGAAGCTGCCGCCCAGCCTGAACTCGCAGCGTGGACCAGTGTGGCGCGGGTGATTCTCAACCTCCACGAAACGATTACCCGCTCGTGAGCCATGAATCTCAACGCCGAACTCCTTCAGTTGCGCCATCAGCAACAAACTCGCCGCGTTTTCCTTGGTCGCAGCGCCCAGGGCCTTGGTTCTTTCGCCCTCGCTTCGATGCTCAACCCTACGCTGAACGCCGCTGCGAAGAAGGCCGCTGCACCCGCCAAGGATAAGTGGCTGGGCGTGGTGAACCCGCTCCACTTCGCTGCGAAGGCCAAGCGCGTCATCTGGCTCACGATGGCCGGCGGGCCATCGCACTTGGAGACGTGGGACCACAAGCCCAAGCTTGCGAAGATGCACGGCGAACCGATGCCTGAGTCCTTCACCAAGGGCAAACAAATCGCCCAGCTCCAAAACGCGAAGCTTAACTGCTACGGCCCGCAGCTCGGCTTCAAGAAGTGGGGCCAGAACGGGCAGGAATTTTGCGAACTCTTCGAGCACATGGGCAACGTGGCGGATGAGATGTGCGTCATCCGCTCGATGACCACCGAGGCCATCAACCACGACCCGGCCCACATGTTCATGAACACCGGCTCGCAGATCGCCGGCCGCCCCAGCGCGGGCGCATGGGTCACCTACGGCCTCGGCAGCGAGGCGGAAGATCTGCCCGGCTTCGTCGTGCTCACTTCACTGGGCAAAGGCGGCCAGAACCAGCCCATCGCAGCGCGCCAGTGGTCCGCAGGCTTCCTCCCTAGCCGTTTCCAAGGTGTGCAACTCCGCAGCAAAGGTGATGCTGTGATGTATTTGGGCACGCCCAGCGGGGTCACGCGCAACCAGCAGGGCGACGTGGTGCAAGCTGTCAACTCGCTCAACCAGAAATACAACTCCTTGGTGGACGACCCGGAAATCGGCACGCGCATCGCGCAGTATGAGATGGCGTTTCAAATGCAGGCCAGCGTGCCCGAACTGATGGACACCTCGAAGGAACCGCAGACCATCCTTGACCTCTACGGCTGCAAGCCCGGCGACGGCTCGTTTGCCGCAAACTGCCTGCTTGCGCGTCGCCTCGCCGAACGTGGCACGCGCTTCATCCAGCTCTACCACAAGGACTGGGACCACCACGGCGGCGTGAAGGAAGGCGTGACACTTAAAGCCGCTGAGATTGACCGCGCGTGCATGGCCCTCATCACCGACCTCAAGCAACGCGGGATGCTGGAGGACACTGTCATCGTGTGGGCCGGCGAGTTTGGCCGCACGCCGATGAGCCAAGGCGGTAGCGGACGCGACCACCATAACGCTGGTTTCTCCATCTGGTTGGCCGGCGGTGGCATCAAAGGCGGTCTCAGCTACGGCGCAACCGACGACCTCGGCTACTCTGCGGTCGAAAACGTGGTGAACGTCCATGACCTGCACGCGACCATTCTCAAGCTGCTCGGCATTGACCACGCACGACTCTCAGTGAAGTTCCAAGGTCTCGACGTAAAACTCTCCGGCGTCGAAGGCGCGAAGCCGATTCAGGCCATCTTGGCGTGAGCCAAAGCGCGGCTCGCTCCAGACCGACTCCTCCGAAAGCAGAAGGCCAGTGCGATCTTCACACTGGCCTTACGTTACAATAAGTGGAGTAAGAAGGGATGTTACGGTTGCTTCTTCTTTTCCTCGCCCTTCTTCTTCGCATCCTTTGGTTTCGGGTCTTCTTTCTTTGCATCCTCTTTTTTCTCGGCCGGCTTGGGAGCGGGAGCCTTCTTCGCCTCCTCAGTTTTTTTTGCGTCCTCAGCCTTCTTGGCATCGGCGGCCTTCTTCTCGGTTTCGGCCTTAGCAGCGGCGGCAGCCGCGAAGGCTTTCAAGTCCGCGCCATTATCAATGCGGGCGGTCTGCAAGGTTTTCTTCAAGTCGGCCACACCCGCATCGGTCACCTTTGTCTCAAAGAGATAGACACTTTGAAGTTTCTTAAGTCCTGCGAGCTGCTTTAAGCCCGAGTCTGTTACCTGGGTGCCTACTAAGTTGAGGTATTCGAGGTTTGTGAGGGATTTAAACCCGGCGAGGCTGGAATCATTCACGGTAGCGTTCGAGAGGTTAAGGCGACGTAGGTTGACAAGCTTTCCCAACTTGGCGAGATCCGCATCCGTAACCTCAACCCCAGCAGCGTTTAATTCAATGAGGTTGACCACGTCCTTGATCTGATCCCAAACCTTTGCATCGAATTTCTTACCGACGACGCGGAGGTTGATGTAGCGCCAGTTGCTGCCCTGAGCGATTTCCCGCGCGGTGATGCCGGCTTTGGCGAGCTCGGCGACAGCCTTCGTCTCGGCGGCGGTAGGCTTGGGACCGGGGCCGAGGTCTGCTTCCTTTTTGCCGCCGGCTGCTTCGCCGATGGCGGAAAGCTTCAGGCCCGAAGGCCAATCAGCGCCGGCGTCAATCCACGCTTTGATGAGGTCGGTCGTGGCCTTGGAGAGCGGTTCACCTTTGGGTGGCATCACGTCGTCATGGCCCTTGGGCAGCGTGATGACCTTGTAGATGCGACTATCGGCGGATTTGCCGGGAACGATGCCCGCCATGCCACTATCGCCGCCTTTAAAAGCGGTGTCTTTGGAGTCAAGCCGAAGCTTGCCTTTCTGTTTCTGCGCGCCGTGGCATTCAAGACAGTTCTTGGCAAAGACGGGGCCGATGTCCTTGGCGAAGTCAGGCTTACCAACGGCGAAGGAAGTCGTGGCGCTCAACACGGCTGTAGTGAAAACGAGATTGGTTAATTTCATAACGTGAATAATTTCAGCAGATTAAGACGGAAAGCAAGCGCGCTGGATTCTACTAAATATACGGGCACACTTTCTGCCTCTAGATGCCCTGCCTAGTCCACCGGTACGTTGCCGACCGTCAGTCCGTGTGGACCATAAAATGAAAACCCGGTTTTAAACAGTGCCGGATTAGTGCCCAAGCCCCCGTGAATAGCTTTCTTCGGCTTTAGGTTAAAAAATATCGATCTGTGTTTTAGTAATCTGCTATGGAGCCGTCCTTGAGCTTCGCGCCGGGCCACTTGTAGGTCTGCGGCTTCTTGGCTTCTTCATCAAGGATCTTCACGTCCATCTGGACGCCGAGACCAACGCCTTTGGGTAAAGCTACGTAACCATCCTTATCTACCGACCAGTCCATCATGGCAATGCCGCGCGGATTGAAGCCCATGTTTGTGGGGTAAAACTCGTGGATGAGGAAAAGCGGCGTGGCAGCGGTCGCGTGGATGCTGGCGGAGATGCCGAGATTGCTCGCGGTGCAATGTGGCGCAAGCGGCACCATGTAAGCCTCGGCCAGCGCGGCGATTTTCCGCATTTGCGAAATGCCGCCGGTGTGGCAGCAGTCGGGCTGGAGAATGTCAATGCACCGTTCCTGCAAATAAGGAATCATTCCCCAGATGGTGCGATCGCGCTCGCCGGTCGCCAGCGGGATGTTAATGGACTGCTTGAGGCGCTTGAAGACCTCGATGTTGCCGGGCACGGCCGGCTCCTCGATGAACAGCACGTCGTATGGCTTTAGCGCGGCCGCGAGCTGGATGAGCGTGGCAGGCGGCACGGCGCAGTGCGCGTCAAACATCACGGCGCCGTCCGGGCCGACCTTCTCGCGGGCGGCGGCAATGGCTTTGACCATGCGCTCGATGTCGGCGGGCGTGCCAGAGTGCTCGTAGATGCCGTGCGGCGGGACTTTCTGCGCTTTGGGTGTGTGATAGACGCGGATGCGGTCGCGCACCGGGCCGCCGAGCAGGCTGTAAACGGGCACACCCCAAAGTTTGCCGGCCAAATCCCACAGCGCGATGTCAATGCCCGCGATGACATGCGTCATGAACGCGCCGCCACGGATATCACGGTGCGCGCGGTAAAGTTTTTGCCAGAGATGCTCGATACGCGTGGGGTTCTCGTCCTTGAGCAAATCAAAGAGCGAGGTCATCAGCGCCATGCCCACGCGCGGATCAATGGCCTTGATCTCACCCCAGCCGCTGACGCCGTGGTTAGTGTCAATGCGGATAAAGACCACGGGGTTGATCCACCACATCTTGAAGTTCGTGATGCGGATGGAGCTTGTCTTGTCAGCGACGGTGACGGCGGGGTTGTTTTCAGCGGCGAGCGCGTCCTGCACCATTCCAAAGCCAGTGGTGGCCAGCGCGCCCAAAGCGAAAAAATCTCGGCGGGAGGAGGGGGAAGGCTGAGTCATGAGCGGATTTTTCGCAGGCTCCACGCTGAAAGCAAGTGCGCAACCTTTCCAGGTGGCCAAACCGTCTACTCAATACCGCTGCAGAGATTCACTTCTTGAGCTTGAGTAAATACGTGCACAACCTTGCGCACCTTCTTGGAAATCTTGCCGAAATATCCGCCGCGCTTACATCATCACACGCATGATATCCCCAATCCTTAGCTTCATCTTAAAAAGAGCTTCCAGACTCTTTGGCGCCCGCAGGCGTTGGGTATTAGGGAGTTTGGTGTGGCTTGGGAACTTGAGCATTGGAATTTGGAGCTTTGCCCACGCCGCTACCGCTAGGCCCAACCTCATTTACGTGCTTTGCGACGACCTTGGTTATGGCGATGTGAAGTGCCTAAATCCGCGGGGCAAGATCGCCACGCCGTGCCTAGACAAGCTGGCGACAGGTGGGATGATTTTCACCGACGTTCACTCCAGCAGTTCCGTCTGCACGCCCACGCGCTACGGCATCATGACCGGCCGTTACAATTGGCGCACCAAGCTTCAGTCCGGTGTGCTGGGCGGCCTCAGCCCACGCCTCATCGAGCCTGGGCGGCTTACCGTTGCCCAGTTGCTTAAAAACCAAGGCTACCACACCGCCGCCATTGGCAAGTGGCATCTCGGCATGGACTGGGCGAAGCTGCCGGAAAAGGAAGTTAGCGAGCTGTCTATCGAGACGCCCGCGCAGGTTCGCAGCGTAGATTACGCACAGCCGATCAAGAACGGTCCCACCGCCGTCGGCTTCGATTTCTACTTCGGCATTAGCGCCTCGCTCGACATGGTGCCCTACACCTACATCGAGAACGACCGCGTTACTAAGCTGCCGATCGTGGAAAAGGACTTTCCCCTCTTCCTCGGCCGCACGCAGGGCAAATGCCGCCTCGGCCCGGCCGCACCGGACTTCGAGGTTGCGGACGTCCTACCCACACTCACGGCGAAGGCCATTGATTATGTAAAAGCCCGCGCCGCCGACGCGAAAGCGGGCAAGCCATTCTTTCTTTACCTGCCACTGACCTCGCCTCACACGCCCGTTGCGCCCACGCAGGAATGGCAAGGCAAGAGCGGCCTCAATCACTATGCCGACTTCGTGATGCAGACCGATCACAGCATTGGCCAACTGCTCACGGCGTTGGAGCAACACGGGCTCGCGGAAAACACGCTGGTCATCGTGACCAGCGACAACGGCTGTTCACCGCAGGCCGACTTCCCTGGCCTGCTCGCGAAAGGCCACAATCCCAGCGCCGAGTTTCGAGGGCACAAGGCCGACATCTTCGACGGTGGGCACCGCGTCCCCTTCCTCGTGCGCTGGCCTGCGCGCGTGAAGGCCGGCGGTCGGTCCGACCAGCTTCTTTGTCTCACCGACTTCATGGCTACCGTCGCCGAGATAAGCGGCGCAAAACTCCCGGCAAACGCTGCCGAGGACAGCGTAAGCTTTTTGCCTGCGCTACTTGGCAACGCAAGCGCCCCCTTGCGAGAGGCCGTCGTGCACCACTCCATCAACGGCTCCTTTTCCATTCGGCAAGGCAAATGGAAACTCCTCCTGTGCCAAGATTCCGGCGGTTGGAGCGACCCACGACCAGGCCAGCCGAAAGCTAATTACCTCCCGCCCGTCCAGCTCTTTGACTTAGACAAGGACATCGGCGAACAGGTCAACGTACAGGATAAATATCCCGAAGTGGTTGCCCGCCTCACAGAGCTCTTGAGAAAATACGTCGCCGACGGCCGGAGCACGCCCGGCGAAAGCCAGCTGAACGCAGTGCCGGTAAAAATCATCAAGGCCTCCAAAGCCAACCCTGCCAAAGCGGAGCAAAAGTGAAACAGTGGTTTTCCCCAATGGTAACAGTGGCTTGCCACAAGCCGAGAGCCTAGCGCTGCCGAACAGACCAAGAGCGAGTGCGGATTTGGACTACGCTCGTTTTGCGCTTTTAAGCCGCTGCGCGACTTACTGCTTATTCATCCGAATGACCTTCCCAGGCCGCGCGTTAAGATGCATGTCGTCCTCGACCACCACGACGCCGTTGACGGTGACGAGTTTAAAGCCCACGGCGTATTGGTGTGGCTCCTTGAACGTGGCCTTGTCCGTGACCTTCGCGGGATCGAATACCACGAGGTCGGCCCAAGCTTCTTCGCGAATAACGCCCCGGCCCTTCAGCTGGAAGGTCGTGGCCGGGAGCGAACTCATGCGACGCACGGCATCCTCAAGGCGGAGCAATTTTTGTTCGCGTACATACTGGCTGAGCACGCGCGCGTTGTTGCCGTACCCGCGCGGGTGCGGCACGCCCTCGCCGAACTTCCGCACGCCACTGTCGGAGGCGAACATGGTGTTCGGATGCCTCGCAAACTCGCGGAGGTCGTCCTCGCTCATGCCGTGAAAGACAGCGGAGGCTCCGCCGCTCTTCTCAATTTCCAGCAGCAACTCGACTTGGTCGTCGAGCGAATCGTTGCCCCGCTTCTTCTTCGCGGCCTCGACGATGTTGAGGCCGTTGAGTGACTTGTCTTTCGAATAGTTGGCGATAACAGCGTAACTGTAATCATGACGGCCCTGCTTATGGAGATTTTCCTTCATTCGCCGTGCTATTTCAGCCCGCTGCACCGGATCACTGACGCGCTCACGGAACTTATCCGCACCACCCTCACGGGCACTGTCGGGGATGAGTTGCGAGAGACCGGTACTGGATGCGGGATAAACATACTGATCCTGCGTGATGTCGAGGCCACTGGCACGGGCCTGCTCAATCGCGCCGATTACTTTCGCAGTCTGACCCCAGGCGGTTTTTCCCGAGAGCTTAATGTGCGAAATATGGCCGCGCATGCCGCCCTCGCGGGAGATGCGGAAGAGTTCCTCGAGTGCCTTGAAGATGCCTTCACCCTCGCTTCTCATGTGGCTGGCGTAGATGCCACCGTGCGCGCCAGCAACTTTCGCAAGCTCAACAATCTCATCCGTCTTCGCAAAAGTGCCGGGGAGGTAGATGAGGCCGGTAGCGAGGCCAACGGCGCCATCCTTCATGGCCTGATCAATGTGGCTTTTCATCCGTGCCAGCTCTCCGTCCGTCGGCGGCCGGAGGAACGAGCCGCCCATCACCTGCCGACGCACAGTGTTATGGCCGATGAGTGAGCAGACGTTGGGCGAAAAGTTGGTCGCTTCGAGCTCCTTAAAATACTCGTCCAGATTCAATCGAGAGCCGCCGCAGTTGCCTAGCACAAGCGTAGTCACGCCCATGCGCAAGAAATTCTCGGCCCGCGGATCGTCCTCGATACCTTCAGCATGCGTGTGCACGTCGATGAAGCCGGGTGCAACTACGAGCCCTTTCACGTCCATCACCCGCTTGGCCGTGCCCGTCACGCGCCCGACGGCGGCGATACGTCCGCCCTTTACTGCCACGTCGGCGAGGACCGCGGGATTGCCCGTGCCGTCAGCGACACGGCCGCCGCGCAGTAGGAGGTCGAAGTCCTGGGCGGTAGCAAAAACGGTCGCGGCGCACAAAAGAGACCCAGTGAGGCAGGACAATTGCACACCGCTTAATATCCCGGCGTGAGGTTAAGGAAAACCCAAAGATTTGGGTAACTTGTTACTCCACAAATCACCCTACGTGCCTGGGCTTGATTCCCCCGTGCGCGGGAACTAATTTTTCAGTGTCAAGTACCCATGAACCCTTCGTCTGCTGCCTCCCCCGCAAGTCCAGAAGCCTTGCCGACGGCCGCTCGGACGAGCCAGCCTCCGGTCTCAGACCCGGCACAATGGCTCGTGACCAATTGGCAGGTGCCGGCCGCTGGGCTGAGCCTGCTGGTCATCGCTACGTTAGACCTTGGCCGCCGCTCCGACTTTCCCATCGCCGCGTTTTATGTCGCGCCCGTGCTTTTGGCGCTGTGGTCCCAGAACCATCAGCACGCGCTCTACGCCGCCTATGCCGCCAGTGGACTTTCCGTAATTGGGTTCATGCGTAATCCGCTGGGCGGCCCGCTCGCGGAGGAAATGACTAACCGCATTCTTTCCATCGCAATGATTTGGCTGGCCGCAGCCCTCTCGCTGCAACGCTGGCGACGCGCGAGCGCTTTGGAGCGCGCCTACTCGGAAATGGAGCGGCGCGTGCAAGAACGCACCGACGAACTTACGAAGGCCAACACCTCACTCCAGTCGGAAATCGCCGACCGCAAAGAGAAAGAAGAATTACTCCGCCAACTCTCCGGCCACCTGATGCACGCGCAAGATCAAGAGCGCCGCCGCATTGCGCGCGAGTTGCACGACAACTCTGGCCAGACGCTTGCTGCCATCGCCGTAAACCTTTCACGGATCGAAAATCTCGTGCCCGATGCCCCGCCAAAGGTTCTGAACCTGGTGGCCGACACCGCCGCAATGGCCGAGCAAACTTCGCGCGAAATTCGCACTATTTCCTACCTTATGCACCCGCCACTGCTCGATGAGGCGGGCCTGCTCGCCGCCATCAACTGGCTTGCCAACGGCTTCACGCAGCGCAGCGGCATTCGCGTCGGGGTTGAGACCCCGGAAGAATTTGCCCGCCTGCCCGGCGACATCGAAGTTACTATCTTTCGCATTGTGCAGGAAACGCTCACCAACGTTGCCCGGCACTCCGGCAGCCCGACCGCCTTTATCAAGCTCACCCGCCAGCCCGGCGAGGTAGTGCTCACCGTCCGCGATGAAGGGAAAGGCATTCCGCCCGAAAAACTCGAGAAAGTGCAAGGCAACTTCTCCTCCCTCGGCGTTGGTGTGGCCGGCGTGTGGGAGCGTGTGCGACAATTTGGTGGCGAACTGGAAATCAATTCCAACAGCCGCGGCACCACCGTTATGGTCGTGGTGCCACTTCCGGAGGAACAAATATGAGCGTACTCAAAATACTAGTTGCGGATGACCACGACGTCGTGCGGGCTGGCATGAAGGCCCTGCTGGAAGATCAGCCCAATTGGCAGGTCGTAGCCGAAGCCAGCACGGGCCGCCAAGCCGTGGATAAGGCCAAAGCTACCGTCCCTGACGTGGCCATCCTCGACGTGACCATGCCCGAGCTAAACGGCCTTGAAGCCGCACGCCAAATCAAAAAGCTCCTGCCTCACACAGAAATTCTTATCCTTACCGTCCACGAGTCCGAGCAGATCGCCGCCGAAGTGCTCAAGGTCGGTGCGCGCGGCTACATCCTCAAGTCCGACGCCGGGCGCGAGCTGGTCGCCGCCGTGAAGGCCGTCGCCGCGCACAAGAACTACTTCACCTCGCGCATCGCGCAGATGGTTTCCGACAGCACGCTCAAGGAGGGTGCGCAGGCCATCGAGGCCGAGGACATCGGCAGCCGCCTCACGCCGCGCGAGAAGGAGATCGTGCAACTCCTGGCCGAGGGCAAGAGCAACAAGGAAGCCGCCAGCGCCTTGAACATCAGCGTGAAGACCGTCGAAACGCACCGGACCAACATCATGCGCAAGCTGCGCTTCCACTCTGTCGGGGAACTTGTGCGCTACGCGGTGCGAAACAACATCGTGTCAGCGTGAACCAACGATGCTAGTGGATTTGTCCTGGATGATTGGCAGGTGTGTCCGCGTTTCGTTTTTAGAGCATGAAACGTGGCTCTTCAATCTGGACGACTCGGCTGAGATACGCGTCGAGTGTCCTTGGCGATTGCTTCGCCAGAATTTCATTGCAGTCAGCAGTGATGACCATCGCCAGCAATTTGGTCTGCCAACTCCCATTGATGCAGCATCACTTGCCTCCGCATTGCTTACGACCAGCCCGATCCGCACAATCAACCTCCGAGAAGGAACTGCGGATTTGGTGATCGAGTTTGGCGCCGACCTACGGCTGGAAATTCTCCCGCTATCTTCTGGCTACGAGAGCTGGCACATCCACGACCCAAACGGCAACACCCTGAGTGCCCAAGGAGGCGGACAGCTTGCTGTTTGGGGTGCTTCTCAGCGAACAGCGCGTGACGACGGAAGGATCAACCGCCAATCTGCGCCCGGTAAGCCTCAGGCGTCATCAGCGCACCGGGATCCGCCGCGTTTCCAAGCTTGAGCTTATAAAACCACCCGCTTGCATAGGGATCTGTGTTCACTAACGCAGGATTTTCTGTAACCGCCTTGTTGACTTCGATCACTTCGCCGCTCGCGGGCGAGTAGATGTCGCTGGCCGTCTTCACGGACTCGACCACCGCGCACGCCTCGCCAGCCTTCACTGAGCGCCCTAAGGCGGGCAGTTCGACGAACACCACGTCCGTCAGTTCGTGCTGCGCGTGATCGGTGATGCCCACGGTCGCCACATCGCCGGCGATGCGCAACCACTCGTGGCTCTTGGCGTATTTCAAATCTGAGGGAACTTGCGTGCTCATGACCCTTTTATTGTGGGGAGAGAAGCACAGCTTGTAAACCGGGTTTTGAAAACATTCGGCCGACTGGGAGCTGAAAAGCAAAACGCCGGCTCTCTGGCCGGCGTCTGCGGAATCATCAGGCTGGATCAGCCTTGGAGGATGCCCTTGACCACACTGCCGTAAACGTCGGTCAGGCGAAAATCGCGACCGTTGTAGCGGTAGGTGAGCTTCTCGTGGTCGAAGCCGAGCGCGTGGAGCAGCGTCGCGTGCAGGTCGTGGTTGTGGACCTTGTTCTCGACGGCGTTGTAGCCGAACTCGTCGGTCGCCCCGTAGGTCTGGCCGCCCTTGGTGCCACCACCGGCCACCCACGCGCAGAAGCCGCGGTTGTGGTGGTCCCGGCCGGGTTCACCGCGCTGACCGCGGTCATGGCGCGGCGTGCGACCGAACTCCCCGCCCCAAACTACGAGCGTGTCGTCGAGCATACCACGTTGCTTGAGGTCCTGCAGGAGCGCGCCCATTGCCTGGTCGCCCTCACCTGCCTTGCGGCGGAGGTTGGTGCCAACGGCCGTGTGGTGGTCCCAGCCGTTGTGCCAAGTCTGCACGAAGCGCACGCCCTTCTCGACGAGGCGGCGCGCGACGAGCAACTGCCGCCCCTGCGGGGTGTCGCCATACAGGTCGCGCACGCTCTGCGGCTCGCGCGAGATGTCGAAGGCGTCGGTGGCCTCGGTCTGCATCTGGTAGGCCAGCTCGAAGGATTGGATGCGTGATTCGAGTAACGCCTCCTGGCCGAGCTTTTCCTGATGCAACTCATTGAATGACTTGACGAGGTCGAGCTGCTCGCGCTGACGAGCGAGGCTGAGGTGCTGGCTCTTGATGTTCTCGATGATCTTTTCGACGGAGGCGGAGGGGTTGTTGACCAGCGTACCTTGATAGGCACCGGGCAAGAACGCCGAGCGCCAATTGGACGCGCCGCCGAGCCCACCGCCCAAGGCGATAAATCCGGGCAGGTTCTGATTCTCCGTGCCTAAGCCATAAGTTACCCACGAGCCCATCGAGGGCTTCACGAGCCGGCCAGAGCCAGTGTTCATCATGAGCGTGGCGAACTCGTGCGCCGGGATGTCCGTGGTCATCGAGCGGATGACACAGATGTCATCAATCATCTTGCCCAGGTGCGGCCAGATCTCGCTGACCTCCACGCCGGACTTGCCGCGCTTCTCGAACTTGAATTGCGTGGGCAACGGCACGCCGCCGATAGCCTCCACCTTGTTCTCACCGTGTTTAGCCAGTTCAGGCTTGGGATCCCAAGTGTCAATGTGTGACGGGCCGCCTTGCGCAAAGATGTGGATGACGCGCTTGGCGCGGCCAGAGAAATGCGGCTGCTTGGGTGCGAGCGGGTTGAGCGCCGTGCTTGCAGTGGCTCGCCCTGCTGAGCCGAGCAGCCAAGCGAGGCTCAGGCCGCCCATCCCCATGCCGAACCGGTTAAGGAACTGGCGGCGGGTGCCGAAAAGGTCTTCGATTTGTGGCTGATGCTGTTTGATATTCACAAGCGTTTTTGAATTTGTGTATCTAAACTGCCCAAACTTCAGGCTAGTACAAATACAACGCCGGCTGTTGGGCCGGTATTCACCATGCTTGAAGTGACGACGCGAAAATTGACGAACTCCGCAAAGGAAGGTTACGTCGGATAGAAAAAGGATTTTCAAACCGCGCAGACGGTGTGTATTCCTTGCCCGTGCGGCCAGTTTAGCTCAGTGGTAGAGCAACGGTTTTGTAAACCGTCGGTCGTCGGTTCAAATCCGACAACTGGCTCCACTTTATTATCAGGGACTTCTGCTAGATTCAATCGCGTGGCAGCAGTTTGCATTTGCTAAAAGTGCAACAGTAATGCAACAGTAGGGCGCGATGAAGACAGCGACACGCACCACCGCGAAAAGCGAAGCTTGGCCTCGGAAAATCCGCCTCGGTCGAATCTTAGTGAGCGTTTACCGCCGCCGCACTCCCTCAGGGCAAATCGGCTATCAGGTGGCCAATTACGCCAGCGGCAAACGACGACTGGATTCATACCCGACCGATACCGAAGCCATCGAAGCCGCGAACCGCTTGGCCCGGCAGTTGAGCGAGCGGCAAGTCGTGGCCGCTTCGCTTACCAATGAGGACGCCGCCGAGTATGCCTCCGCCGTTCAGTCGCTGAAGCCCCACAAGGTAACCCTGCCCGCTGCTGCTGCCATTCTCGCGGAGTGCCTTGAAACCGTTCGCGATCTGCCGGGCTTGCTCGCCGCTGTGAAATTCTACGCCGCCCGGAACAAGACCGTCACCCGCAAGTCAGTCGCCGCCGTCGTCTCGGAACTACTCGCCGTGAAGGAATCCCGCAAGGCATCTTCCCGCTACCTCTCCGACCTCCGCAGCCGCCTAAACCGCTTCGCTGACGCCCTCCATAAGGATTGCTGCGACGTGACGACCGCCGACGTTCAGGCGTGGTTGGACAGCCTCAAACTCTCGCGGCAGTCTTACAAAAACTTCCGCACCGTGGCCCATTTGTTTTTCAAGTTTGCGATGGCACGCGGCTACGCCTCCGACAACCCCGTGGCCGATGCGGAGAAGTTGAAAATCCTTAGCGGTGAAGTGCTCGTTTTCTCCCCCTCGGAGTTGCGCCGCCTGCTCGCCGCCGCCACGCCGGACTTCCTGCCCTGTCTCGCCTTGGGCGCATTCGCAGGACTGCGTAGCGCGGAGATTGAACGCCTCTCTTGGGCGGACATTCGCCTTGCGGAGCGGCATATCATCATCGGCGCGAGCAAGGCTAAGACCGCCTCCCGACGGGTCGTCCCCATCTGCAACGCGCTCGCCGCTTGGCTAGCCCCCTACGCGCAGCGGACGGGCATGGTGTGGCAGGGCACGCACGAGATGTTTTACTCCACGCAACAGGACACCGCCGCCTCAACCGCCATTCCGGCAGACCCGAAAACCGGAACGGTGGCCCAGCCGCCCGTGAAGTGGAAACAGAACGGACTCCGCCACGCCTACGCGAGCTATCGCTTCGCGCAGACATCCGACGCCGGGCGCGTGGCGGGCGAACTCGGCAACTCCGCCGCCGTCATCCACAAGCACTACCGCGAACTGGTGACACCCGACGCCGCTCAAAAGTGGTTTGCCACCAGGCCTACAGGTAAAGCGGCAAACATTGTGCCCATCGCTGCTGCTGCGGTTTGACCTCGCGGAAACAAGCTAGCCTCGCGGCCCGCATTAAACCACCACCTGGGCGCGCTAGTGGCGAGCCGTGCCCGTGATGCACCCCCTCACGGGTAAGCGTTTGGCACTTCAAACAAGCCTACAAGGGAAGGAAAACTTTTTTTAGAAGTAGCCTTGACATAAGTTTATTTTACGCCAACTTAGCTCATCAGTTAAACTTATACTAGATTGCGACACGAACCATGCAAAACCAAATCACCTCCGAAACGCCGACGGAATTTAAGTTCGGCGACAAGTTCGCGGTTGCTGAAATGCTCGACCTCTGCCCGCGAAGCGTTGACAACCTGATGGCTCAAGGAATGCCCCATTTACGGATCGGAACGCGTCGCGTGCGGTTTGACATGGCGGAAGTTCGGGCGTGGGCAAAGCGTCATTACGGAGTGAGCCGTATGGGGAAAGATTCGGCACAATGAAGACTCCAAGACGACCAAGTAAACGAAAAGCCCCCGGCCCTCAGGCGCGGGGGGTGGAAGGTTTTCGTTTAGATAAAGTAATCTGTCACTGGCGCGCCGTCAACAGCGGACAACGCCACATTTCGCAGAATCTTCCTGCCGCTCTTGGGCCGCTACTTCTAACCCGCAAGGCCCGATGACAACCACCGAACGCGAGGCACAAGCCGAAGACATGGCACGGCGGATGGCGACACGGCCTGACCGTGCGCGAGTTGTTGGGCAAACGCCGCCATGCGGCAGGGGTGGGTCGATGAACCAGCCGGGCGCACCACTTGAGAGTCGCGGCTGGTTCCGTTGCCACCGTTCCGAAGCAGGCATGGAGTTGTTGAAGGCGAACCCGCTCGCCTTTGTGCTGCTGTATGTCATCGCGTGCCGTGCGCGATGGGCCGACGGCTTCAACCGTCACGGGCTGGCCAAAGGCGAGGCGTTCATCGGCGACTTTGAGAGCTACGGCATGACGGAGCAAAACTACCGGACAGCCAAGGCGCAGCTCGCAAAATGGAAATTCGCCACGTTCAAGCCAACGAACAAGGGAACCGTGGCAGCCCTAACAGACACGTCCGTTTTTAGCGTCTCCACTATGCATGATAACGGCCAATCCAACGACCGGGTAACGGACAGCCAACGGACAGCCAACGGACGGGTAACGACTAACTTAGAAAGTAAAAAGGAAAGAAGGGAAGAATCTTCAAAGCTTCAAAGGGCAAAGCCCGATGCGGCGGAGGATGCCAAGGAAGTGGACCGCTACGACGAGTCAGAAGCCGGAATCGTAGCCCGCTTCAAGGCCCTGCTTGGCAAGGCAGCGGCAGCCAATGACGGGGGGAAGTGGCGCGTGAGACTCCGTGAGCAGCGGGATAAGACGCTGCGCGTGCTGCAAGCCTGTGAGAGCGATCACCGGGAAGGCAGACGGCCCGACGTGAGCTGGGCCGCGTATGCCGAGGACACATGGAAACGCTTCGCTCAGTCACATCGCAACCTGAACCCCCTGCTCACGCCCGGCGCGACAATCCACTCCCCGCCACCCCTACCACCCACCCCCGGTAGGAAATCTATTTATGCCAAGAACTACCAAGGGGTTACGATGCGCGCCGATTGTGGCCCTAGCATGCTCGAAAAACCGAATTCTATTTCCCTGTGGCAACGAGCGGAGCATTCCAAGGGGTAACGATGCGTGCCGACTGTGGCTGTGAGGCACTCCAAAAACCCAAGCCCAAGTCTATTTGGTTCCTCTTCCACACACCCTTTGGCCTTTGCGAATCGGATGGCCCCCGGTGTAATGGCGCGGAGTGAACTCGCGCAAACAGGCCGTCCTTGCGCCCGCTGCATGGCCATCCGGTCTTCGTGACTCAATTCCACGCCGTGAGTGTGTCCGGTGGTAGGGGGCGGCTAAAGGAGAAATGGCCAGCGCTCGGTTAGACAGCTCTCTTATCTAAAGATATTTTTGATCTCTGGAATTATAACAAAATTCAGGAAGAAGGCTAGGCCGAA
>Ga0194134_10003117_pt1 | contig 18408 bp, 4 predicted proteins | sample TA2KigOff0mmetaG_FD_148602 | JGI IMG/M metagenome (GOLD analysis project Ga0194134, IMG submission 148602) | Freshwater microbial communities from Lake Tanganyika, Tanzania - TA2015056 Kigoma Offshore 0m | ecosystem: Environmental > Aquatic > Freshwater > Lake | place: Tanzania: Lake Tanganyika... | reverse complement strand
ATGAAAAATTTAATCAAGTTATTGTATTACCTTGTTCTCGTGAATTAATTTATAATTCCAAAAATTGTGATGTAGATGATATAACAACTCAAGAGAATGAAATGTTATGTAATCCTGCAATTAGTGAAAACCCTGAATTCTGTAAAAAATTAGGTAAATTTAATATTGATTGGTCACATTATCTAGATTTTCATGGAGATCAATTTATAAGAAGATCAGCTAATTGTAAACATACTGAAATGGTTAGTGAGGCTATTAAAATAATAAAAAAATTGATTAAATAAATATTAAGATTTTTATCTATTATATTATAATGCCATCACCTTCTTTTTTTCACAATCAAAGTATTACTATTTTTCCAAAATCAGTAAGCACTTTAAGCTTGTCTCCAGTAAAACCATTACCACCAACTACTCAAATTACTAATTCTATTGTAAGAAATAATAGCACATTATTTGCTCCTAGGTAAAAAATTGATTTATAATAAATTTATATACAATAAATTATAAATTAATGTCTAGTCTTTACAAAGAATTACAAACACTCAATAACAAATATTTTCTTGCTGGAAATTATATTATTGATTTTCCTAAAGATTTTAATAAAGAACTAACAATGCACGAAACTTATAATGGTTATCTAGAAGCTTATATTCTTGAAGGTGTTGTTAATGTTACTCTTTTAGATATTCCAATAGAAGTTGAGATTCATCAACCATTAAAAAAAGTACATCGTTTTGAATTTGAAGAACATTTTGGTTTTGGAGGTCACTGTGAAGGTTTTGATTCTAATAAAAAAATAGTATTCTGTCCAAAGTATCCAATCATGCCATTTGAAGAACTATTTGCAAAGTTAAACCTTGATAATTTGACTAATGATAAAGTTACAGAATTATGTTTACTAATGATACTTGGTGGATATTGGAATAAAAGACGAGCAGTTACTGATTTACTTAGTTTCTTGCAATCTGATGTTAGAACAGTTGATGTATTTGAATCATTATTTCTAAAATATTTCAATTAGACACCACCGATTTTATTTAGAATATTACTAATTAAAGTTTCTAAATTAGATACTTTATTTTCTAATTCAGCTATTCTTAATTTATCTGCTTGTTGTTGTCTGTCAACTTCTTGTAATGCTGCAGTCGCAATTGTCCATATAGCATCTTTCTTTAAAACATTAAAATCATCTATTTGTTGTCCATATACAAATATTTTATTAGAAAAATTAACATCTGTTGATAATATGTATTTTTTATCTAATTCAACAATTAATATTTTATTTTCATATGAAATTACTGTTCCTTCATAAAATATATTATTTTCTCCATAAAATTTCACTTTATGGGTTTGATTTTCATCAGTTAAACTGTCAAATGTAATATCATTTAATAATGTAACACTGTATTTATTTGTTTCACTATTAATTAATTCAATATCTCCCATACAATAGAAATTTGGTATATATTCTTTTTGGTAACCAACACTATTTGGTATAATTGTTTTTACTTCCTGAGCAATAAAACCGTAAACCTCATCTGATGTTCTTGTAATATTTTCTTTGTATTTATATTTTTTTGGTTTAATCAATCTTAATTTTATTAATGCTTCATTATCATCAATATCAATAATATCTTTTTTAATTCTAATATCAGAAAAAAATACTAAATCACCACCACATCTAATAGATGATTGAGTAACTAATGAAAAAGACCAATTAAAAGTATTATTACCACTATTAACTATAATAGTACTATTTCCATTTTGTAAAAATGATGTGGATGTTATTGCACCTGTTGCAACAAATGTAGAAATAGTCAAAGGATGTGTAGGACTGTTAGTTCCAATACCTACATAACCATTACCTGATATTCTCATTATTTCATTACTGGTACTTGATGATGAACCAGCACAAAAAACATGAGAAGAACTAGCTCCATCAACTTGATAACGTAAAGCAAAGTTATTAATACCAAAACCAAAATATTGATGATCATTATTATTTGTTTCCCATAATACTATTTTTCTATTAGCTATATTATTTTTAATTTGAATTAGAGCATTAGGTGTTGTAGTTCCAATACCTACATAACCATTACCTGATATTCTCATTATTTCATTACTGGTACTTGATGATGAACCAGCACAAAAAATATGAGAAGCACCAGCTGCATCAACTTGATAACGTAAAGATGAAGAATTAATACCAAAACCAAAATATTGATGATCGTTATTACTAGTTTCATATAATACTATTTTTCTATTAGCTAAATTATTATTAGTTTGAATTAGAGCATTAGGTGTTGTAGTTCCAATACCTACATTACCAGTGTTATAATAAATATTACTACCAGTAGTGGTCCATTGACTAGAACCACCTCCACCTGAAAATAAAGTACCATTTTGATATAAATTACCATTAAAATATATATTACCACCAATACCAACACCACCTGTTACAATTAATGCACCAGTTGATGCACTTGATGAATTTGTATTACTAGTTATAGTTACTGGATAAGCAAAAGAAGGGGTATCGGTAATTCTTTGAAAAATAGAATCTAAACCAACTCCATTAATATCAAATGAACTAGTTTCTAAAATAACACCAATTGCTGAACCATTTAATAAACGATAATTTTTATTATTAATAATGAGATTTTTAACTATGCTTGAATCTGATTGTTTAATAATATCTGTACCATTACTAAAATATACAACACCATTAATAGTGAAAGTTTCATTTGTCGCTGTAGGAATAATAAATTGTGAAACATTACTTGCAATATTTATAACATTTCCAACAGGTGGTGTCAGAACAGTAAAAGTTAATGATGCATAATTTGGAATATCTGAAATTAATGTAGCTGTAGGAACAGCATTAATTATTTCTGCACCAGATAGTGTACTTAATGTAACAGCATTGTTATTTCTATTATTAGAATTTTTTAATAATTGTAATTTTTGTTTATTTGAAAAATTAACACCTGTTATATTAGCTCCAGTTATATTAACATTTGTAAAATCTGTATTAGTAATAGTAGCACCTGTTAAAGTAGCATTTGTTAAATTAGAATTTGTTAAATTTGTATTACTTAAATTTAATCCATTAAAATTAAATGATGAAAAATTTGTCGATGTTCCTATAATTAATAAATTTGTTGTTATTGTTGCTTCTCTATAATCATTTGTACTTGCTTGTGTTGCAGTTATTGTAACTAAACCAGATGCAATTAAATTTATAGTTGTTCCACTTATTGTTGCTTTATTTATATCTGAACTTGAATAAGTTATAGCACCATTACTATTACTTGTAAGTCCTGATATAGTAAATGAACCATCAGATAAATTTTTTGATGATAATGACCATAAACTAAATGTTGGTGCAGGTGGTAATTGAATAAATATTATACCACTTAAATTATTAAAACCTCCATATAATGCATAATCTTTTGAATTTATAACTGTTGTTGTTAATTTTGTAAAATTACTTGTTAAATCATTATAAACAAAACCACCATAATTTATATATCTAGTTCCTGATATTATAATAGGTTCTCCTTCTTCACATGCAACAATAAAATTTGCAGTAATATTAGGTAAAGTTGCTGTTGAAGTAAATGATAAAGATGCATTATAATCTGGAACAATTATTCTTAGTGTTTTATTTGATGGTAAAGTTGGATTTATTTTAAATAAGTCATATGAGTTAGATAATGTAAAGACATTATTATTTAAACTATTCAAGTTTGTTCTTCTACGATTATTTTTTTTACATAATATAATATATCTATCAATTGGTCTATAATAAGATGCTGATAAATCAAATGTTGTTGCACTACTTTTTATTACAAAGTAACCATGTGATGAACTATACACTGCTACAATTCCTGATGAAAGGTCTGATGTTATACCTACTGGAATACTTCCACCTCTATCATATCTACCCCATGCTTTTACTCCTCCACTATTATTTAATCCTAACATAACAGAATGAAATTTACCATCTGATGCAGGATATGCAGCAATCATATTTGATGATAAGAATGAAGATTGACTTTCAGAATTTCCTGCTGATTGACCCCATGTAACAAGACTTCCATTTGTTTTTAATGCTGCATAATTTTCACCACCACTATAAACATCAATAATATTAGTTGCATCAATACCAGCCCATCCATTAGAAATATCAGACCAATATCTTAAACCAGCAGCACCATTATCTGCATCACCGAAATTAAAAATACTTGCATCTTTTTTTAATACAGTTACTGATAAAGAAGTAGCATAAATATTTACAACATTTGAACCAACTGCATCATTTATATACCCAAATCCAGATGGTAATCTAGTAGTATTAGAATTATTATATGAAATTATTCCACCATTTATTTTTAGTGCATAAAATCCTGCTCTTGAACCTATTACATGAATAATATTAGTAGCACTTCCAGTTTCATTATTCCATGTAGATCTCCAATATATTAAATCACCATTACTTTTCAAAGCACTAAAACCATATTCAGTAGAATATAATGAAATTACACCAGAATTTAATTGTGATTGAACAGTATTACCAGAATATGGACCTGATGCAATTATAATACTTGTATCACCACCTGCATCTGAACGCCCCCATGCTACTACACTACCATTACTTTTTAATGCAGCATAAGAATAATGATTACTAACTATTGATATAATATTATTTAAATTACTACTAACAGCACTAATATCATTTTGATAACCCCATGCAACAATTGTTCCATCATTTTTTAATGCAACAAAATTATTAGGTTGTGAAAAAACATCAACACAACCTGTTTGTAAGCTACTTGTTACAGAATAATAATCAGAATCATAAATATATGTTTCATATTGTGAACCAGAACCCCATGTTGCCACACGCCCAGCACTTGTTAAACCTGCAAATCCATAAGCATTACTATATATTGCAACAACATTTGTTAATGTTTGACCACCTATACTAACTAATCCACCACCATTAAATGATGTAATGACAGTTCCATCAGTTTTTAATGCAGACCAATGACCATAATTTCCAGAAGTATTGCATATTGCAATAATATTAGATTGTAAATTTGCATTTGAATTATAATTTGGTGTTGCAGGAGTATATGCATCACCCCACATAATTACTCTACCAGGAGATATACTTTTTAATTGTTGAGCTGAACTATTAACCCATGCTACATTATATAATAATTCTTGAAATTCATCAATTAAATCAGTAAAATAAACATCTTTCAAATTAACACCGGTGTGAGATTCTAAAAACCAGTTTCCACCTAATAAAGATGAACCAGTGTTATCAGTAGATGCATTTATATTAATATTTAATTCTGATTGTAGAGTATCAATAATATTTTTCCAATTTAAATTACTATAAATAGCACATGCTAAGAAATCAAAATTTAATAAAGAATAATTATCTTTCAACCAAATAATAAAATTTTTCATTTCTGTCCATGTTTGAATATCATAAAGATAACATTCATTCATACTATTAACAATTTTGAAGTAATTTAAATATTTATTATGACTAATCAAACCACATGAATTAAAACTAGTAATGTTTAATTCATTTATTTTATTTTTTATACTTTCAAGTGTATCAGTATTATAATTAAATAAAATATATTTTGTATTATTGTTTAAACCATTGATAATTTTTTGATAATCATTTATACTATCATCAATTAGTAAAATATTCATTATTATACTATAGATAAAAATTGAAAAAAAAATCATATATACTATTTATAAACAATTAAAAATGAAATATCCTTATTTGTTTGTTTTTCTTTTGATTGCTACCTGTCAGGTAGATGCACGCGCTGGAATCGGTGGAAGAATTGCGATTTATCCACGAACCTCTCAATCTGCACGCATGTCTAAACTTATCAGAAGTGAATGGAACTGTGATCCATTCACCAAATGCAAGTCTACTGATTTTGCATGCTATCTTGAAAAATGCCCATATAACTTGACTAAGGCTTTGGACTGTCCCAATCAAATTGTTGGACAGTACTCTTCAATGTGTCTAGAAATTGGCAAGAATGATTTGAAGCAACAGATTTTTCTTGGCTCGTCATTCTCTCTTGTACTGGAAGCTGATGTAGTAGCAAGGTGCATCAAGTATGATGTTTACAACTTTTTTGTTTCAGAGTGCGAATTGTTTCGTGTGAACCAGGTAGATGAAAAATTGACTGAGACGGTAAATACCAAATTGTATCCTAATCATCATCTGGTCTACTATCGAACTACTAGGTCGCTTTTGGAACGTGAGAAACAGCAGTTTGAGCTAATGCAGAAACAGATCAAATTTAACAACGTGAATATTGAATTTGATTTGAATGACTATCGTAAGGTGAATTTTGATTTGACAGAGCAAGCTGATGTTCATCAATTTAAAGTTTCTACTGATTCTGGCTTTTCATTCACACTTCCAGCATGGGAAACCGAGAAACATACTTTACCTGTTTATGCAAAGCTAGACATGGGACTCAAACTTCATCATGACTGCTATTGGTTGTATGAAGATGAGAAACTGGTCCGGATAAAAAAACGTTTTTTGTGTTACCTTCGAGATCTCTTTTAATCTTCATCTCGTTTTCGTTTGAGATTACGAATTTCTTCTTTTAGCTGTTTGATTTCATGAACCATAATTGGAATCAATCCTAAATAATTTATACTTTGATATTCTTCACCATCTTTATCTCCTTGTACCATTTCTGGAAAAACATCTTGAACTTGATGAGCAATAAATCCGTATTCTACTCTATTATTTAATTTATTTTTATATTTAACAGGTTGTAATTCATCTATATCTTCATTAGTAACATTACTAATATCTTCTTTTATTCTATAATCTGATGTTGTAGTAAATAAGGAAGCTCTAGCTGTTCCTAATACATCTAATTTATAAGTAGCGCTAGGAGCTTGACCAATACCTACATTGCCAGTTAAAGTAGTGTTACCTGACACATTTAAAGTAGATCCAACAGTTACAGCTCCATTTAAGGTTGATGTATTTTGATTAACTATTGATCCATCACTAGTAAAATTATTATATACCCAACCTGATTCATCATAAATATATAAATTATTATCATCAATATTGTAAAAAACTTGACCATTTGTAGGATTACTTGGAAAAGGATTATAATTATATGATTTAACCTGACCTGTATTACTTGATACTCCATAAGCTCCAGTTACCATTTTATTATTAGATGATAATGCTACACTGTAACCAAAATTATTACCAGTTGCACCACCAGTAACTGTACCACCTCTTTGTTGCCAAGAACTATTAATCCATTTATAATATTTTAGATAACCAGTATTGGTTGTTCCACCATATGCACCAACAACTAAATCTGTTCCAGATAAAGATACACTATATCCAAAATATTCATTATTTGCTGCACCATTTAATGTTGCACCTTTTTGAGTCCATGAGTTTGATACATACTCAAAAACTTTGGTGTAACCAGTGTTAGTATTAAAATTAGGTGCACCAATTGCTATTAAACTTCCATCTGTTGATAATTGTATGCTTTCACTATATCTACTATTTGCTTCTCCAGTCAATGTTGAACCTTTTTGAGTCCAAGCTGATCCATCCCAACTAAATATTTTAACATAATTAGAAGATGGACTACCACCGGCAAATGTAGTACCATCTAAAGATAATGAAATTGATCTAGTAAATTCATCATTAACATTATCACCATCAATTTGAGTACCTTTCAATTGCCAACTATTACTAATAAACTCATATACTTTTGCATAACCTCTAGATGATTGTCCACTATAAGCTCCAATAACTATAATATTGCCTGTGTTAGATAATGATACACTATAACCAAAACTATCACCAGCACTTCCATTTAATGTACTGCCTTTTTGAACCCAATCTGTTCCATTCCAACTATATATATCCACTTTTCCTGCTTGTGAGTTAAAGTTTGGTTTACCAAGAGCAAATACTAAACCATCACCAGATAATGCCATTCCTTGATTTGGAGTAATTATAAATGTTGCTGTTATAGTTCCTGATGTATAATTAGCTGTTGCAGCTTGAGTTGCTGTTATTGTTGTTGTACCTGGTCCAACCAATGTTACAGTGCTTCCTAATATTGTAGCTACAGTTGTGTCACTACTTGTATAACTAAATGAACCAGCACTATTTGTTGTTGGAGCTGTTACACTAAATGATAAATCTCCAAATTTTTTAGTTGCTACACTAAAATTACTAATTGTAGGTGCAATTGGATTAACTGTAAAAGTAGCTGTTATAGTACCAGATGTATAATTAGTTGTTGATGCTTGTGTTGCAGTAATTGTAGAAGAACCACCTTCAACTATAGTAACTGTAGTACCAGATATAGTAGCAACTGATGTATTACTACTATTGTAAGTAAATGATCCTCCACTGTTAGAAGTAGGTGCTGTTAAACTAAATGGCGAAGAACCAAAGTTTTTAGCTGCAACAGTAAAGTTAGATAAAGTAGGTGCTATGGGATTAACTATAAAAGTAGCTGTTATAGTACCTGATGTATAATTAGTTGTTGATGCTTGAGTTGCAGTAATTGTTGCTGTGCCTGCATTTACTACAGTAACTGTAGAACCAGATATGGTAGCAACTGATGTATTACTACTAGTATAAGTAAATGATCCACCACTATTAGAAGTAGGTGCTGTTAAATTAAATGCAGCATCACCAAAATTCTTAGCAGCTACTGTAAAGTTACTTAAAATAGGATTGCCTTGATTTACTGTTAATAATGCTGGTGTTGTACTACTTGTATAATTTGGTGCAGCTGTTATATTTGCATTAATAGTTGATGAACCTACACCAACAATTGTAATTAAATTTGTATCAGTTATAGTAGATACATTTGTGTTACTACTTGTATAGGAGATTGTACCTGTGCTGTTACTTGATGTTGCTGTAATTCGAAAAGGAGTATCGTTGTATTTTTTAATGTAATTAGGTGTACCATTTAAATCATATACATCTATCTTTCCTGTACCACCAACAGCTAAACGACTTCCATTTGATGAAAGACTTGCATTAAATTCATAAGCAACATCTAAAGTTCTATTTTTAATATTACGATTATTAATTATTGGATTATTTGTAGTTCCATCCCAATTATAAACTTCAACATCCCCAAATTCAGAAACATCATATTGTGGTCGTGTTAATGAGAATATATTAGCATTATTAGATATACTTACTGAATAAAACCAATAAGGAATTGACATATTATTAATTAGCGTCCAACTACCTAATCCTACTCTTGAATATCTATAGATATTTCCATTATTATAACTATTATTAGAAATAGTTACTAAACAAGTAGATGCGTCTGAAGAAATTGCATTAGAAATAGTTACTCCGTAACTAAATTCTCTTATTAAAGATGAATTCCAATTTGTTCCATCCCAATCATAACTTAAAAATTGTGCATTAACACCACCAGAATACATTGGATTTCCTGCAATTAACACAGTTAATCCATTTGATGATATACTAACATCATTTGAAAATCCTTGATTATTTGGTCGCATTCCATTTGCAGGATCAACAATAGATGATCCTCTTTGAGTCCAAGTTACACCATTATCTTCTGAACGATACATTCTTAGAGTACCATCGGATACTGCAATAGTTTTACCATCAGCAGAAATTACTGCTCCTGCTGTTAAATCATAGGTAGCTGTTACTGAAATAGTTGTCATTCTAGACCAATTTATTGGACCATAATTAGCTAAAGATGAATTATTTTGTGCAACTGTTTTAGAAGCATCATATTTAAAAACATTAATAAATCTAGTTTGATATGGATTTGAAAGACCAGTTTCTACAGTAGTTAAAAGTGTTCCATCTGATGATATAGAAATAGCATTACTACCCGCTCCTTTAGCAAAACCAAATCCTGCATAACCACCACCATTCGTTCCTAAAATATCACCACCTATTTGTGTCCACGATCCACTTGTTAAATTATACATTCTTACAATTCCTTTATTATCTCCACCAATTCCTCCAACAGCCATTTTTGTTCCATCTTCAGAAATTTTAACAATACTTGGAGCAAAATAACCATCAACATTTAATGATTGAACTGTTAATGATTGTCCAACTTGGTTAAAAGAATTTTGAGCTAATATAAAATCTGTTGCTGTTGGAGATGAAATTACTAATGATGGAGCTATTGGATTAACAGTAAAAGTAGCTGTTATCGTACCTGATGTATAATTTGCAGTTGCAGCTTGTGTTGCTGTTATAGTAGAAGAACCAGCATTTATTACTGTAACTGTTGAACCAGATATAGTAGCAACTGATGTATTACTACTGGTATATGTAAAAGTGCCTACACTATTGGAAGTTGGTGCTGTTAAATTAAATGGTGAAGAACCAAAGTTTTTAGCTGTAACAGTAAAGTTACTAATAGTTGGAGCAATTGGATTTACTGTTAATACGGATGTAATTGAATCTGATGTATAATTAGTTGTAGCAGCCTGTGTTGCAGTAATTGTTGAATTACCACCACCAACTATTGTAATTGTATTTCCTGATATAGTAGCAACTGCTGTATTACTACTAGTATAAGTAAAAGAGCCACCACTATTTGATAATGGTACTCGTGCATTTGCATTTACACTTACAGGTAATGTATAGTTCCATGTTTGAGCTCCAACATTATATCCAGTAAAAGTTCCTGTATAACTTGTACCTCCATTGTGTGTAAATGAATATGTACCTATATTACCATTTCCAGTGAAAACACTAGCTGAACCAGATGTAATATTATAATATTTAGTAACATATGCAGCAAAGAATCTAAATTGTGAAGTAATTCTATTAGGATTATCAAAGTTTATATCATACCATTGTAAATCTGGATTCCAATATTGAATATTAGTATTTGATGTATCATTATTAATTATGCTATTAGACCAATCAGAACCACCTGTTCTAATATAAAATGAAGTATGAACATTTGTTATAATATTAAAAGTAGAATCTCCAAAGTTTTTAGATGGCATGTTAAAGCTGCTTAGACCAGGTGCTATGGGATTAACTGTAAAAGTAGCTGTTATTGTTCCTGATATATAATTTGTAGTCGCAGCTTGTGTAGCTGTAATAGTTGATGAACCAGCTCCTATAATAGTAACTGTTGAACCCGATATGGTAGCAACAGCTGTATTACTACTAGTATAAGTAAAAGAACCTCCGCTGTTAGATGTAGGTGCTGTTAAACTAAATGCTGCATCACCAAAATTCTTAGCTGCTACTGTAAAGTTACTCAATGTAGGTGCTATTGGATTAACTGTAAAAGTAGCTGTTATTGTACCTGATGTATAATTAGTTGTTGCGGCTTGTGTTGCTGTTATAGTTGAAGAACCAGCTCCAACTATAGTAACTGTAGAACCATTTTGAGTATTAAACCATTTATTTTGAAGATAACTAAGGTTGGAACTGATATCAGTATCAGATAGGGACGCATTATAATAAAGTATTTCGCCAATTGTGCTATTACATGCTTCGCCGATATCAGATTTACCAATATATAAAGTTTTATTACCGATTGAAATTGAATTGCCGGTGCCAGTTGCGAAACCTGATGCTTGCGTGTCAGAGTATCTCCAAAACTCACGAGTGCTTCCGTTGATACGACCAATTAAAATATAATTTACGTTATTTGAAGCACTTAATTGAGGAGGACCATTTATATTATTCGATTGGAATTGTAGATTGTTCGACGCCGCATCGCGTTCGATAGCCCAGTCATAATCTCTATTACCATGATGTATAAATGAACCCCAAACCCCGATATTCGTGCTGTATTTTATCACCATGAAAACAGTTATTGCAGAATTTAAAGGAACAGATGTTTTTATAAATCCTTTACTATTATTGAAATCAAATGCAGTCACACTATTGATAGTTGTTAATGTTGGTCCGGTTCCATTTGGTATAAGATGATAACCGTTGCCAGTCAAATCATTCCATTGAGTAACAATGCCTCCACTTAATGTATAATTAGATGCTGAACTTGCATCATATCTTGCTACTAAACCTAATGTTACAGATAAATTTGAAGTAATAATAGCAACAGATGAATTATTTGATGAATAAGTAAAAGTTCCTCCACTATTAGAAGTAGGTGCTGTTAAACTAAATGCTGCATCACCGAAATTCTTAGCTGCTACTGTAAAGTTACTCAATGTAGGTGCTATTGGATTAACTGTAAATGTAGCTGTTATAGTACCAGATGTATAATTAGTTGTTGCGGCTTGTGTTGCAGTAATAGTTGAAGAACCAGCTCCAACAATAGTAACTGTTGAACCAGAAATGGTGGCAACAGCTGTATTACTACTAGTATAAGTAAATGAACCTTCACTATTAGAAGTTGGTGCTGTTAAACTAAATGCTGCATCACCAAAATTCTTAGCTGCTACTGTAAAGTTACTCAATGTAGGTGCTATTGGATTAACTGTAAAAGTAGCTGTTGTAGTTCCTGATGTATAATTAGTTGTTGCGGTTTGTGTTGCAGTAATAGTTGTTGAACCAGCTCCAATAATAATAACTGTATCTCCACCTTGTCCACTATTTGCACCACTATTAGTTATATATATTGTTCCTTGCATTGAAGAATGATGCTGACAAGAATAATATAAAGTAGATGGTGCATCTAATGGAACATTAAATATAATTGAACCTGTTGCAGTCCCATTATTTGTAACTCCTGTATTATATTGATTTGTTGTTCCTGTTTCTTTTACTGTTTTAATCCAGAAAGGATGACCTGATGCATTGATATTAAAACTATAGGTAAAACCGCGTATTAAATTAATATTTGGATTTGTATTTGATGTATTTCCAACAATTATATATGTACCATTATAATCAGTAATATTAATATTCATAATTAAATTTGCAACAGCTGTATTACTACTAGTATAAGTAAATGAACCTCCACTATTAGAGGTTGGTGCTGTTAAATTAAATGATGCATTACCAAAATTTTTAGCAGGTATTGTTAAAGTTCCTATAGTAGGTGCTATTGGATTAACTGTAAATGTTGCTGTTATAGTACTAGATGTATAATTAGTTGTTGCTGCTTGTGTTGCAGTAATAGTTGAAGAACCAGCTCCAACTATAGTAACTGTAGAACCAGATATGGTAGCAACAGCTGTATTACTACTAGTATAAGTAAATGATCCTCCGCTGTTAGATGTTGGTGCTGTTAAACTAAATGCTGCATCACCAAAATTCTTAGTTGCTACGGTAAAATTAGATAATGTTGGTGAATTTGAATTTACTGTTAGAGTAGCTGTTATAGTACCTGATGAAAAACTACCTGATGCAGCTTGTGTTGCGGTAATAGTTGATGAACCAGCACCAACTATGGTAACTGTTGAACCAGATATAGTAGCAACAGCTGTATTACTACTAGTATAACTAAATGCACCTCCACTGTTAGAAGTAGGTGCTGTTAAACTAAATGCTGCATCACCAAAATTCTTAGCTGCTATTGTAAAGTTGCTCAATGTAGGTGCTGTATTACCTACTGTTAAAGTAGCTGTTTTTGTTCCTACATCGAAATCAATTAAACTCTCTTGAGTAGCTGTTATAGTTGCAGGTGTTCCACTTGTATTAGCTAATAAAGTAACAAGACGTTGATTTGTAGGTACTTTAACATTTACATTAGAAATAGTACCAGGAAAAATTTCACCACCATAAGAACGCCAACCACCTATTGTTACAGGACCTTTTCCAATTGTATTTACTCCAATACTAAAAGACGAACTATATGATGATTCTGATACTAGACTATTTATTTCTGAATCAGATAAAACTTTATTATAAAATCTAAAATCATCAATTAATGTTCCATTTCTTAAAATGAATTCACCATATGCAAAATCTCCACCAGCACCAATACGCAATGGATAAATTGTATTATTAGTGTAAGTTCTTGTTATTGACTTTTGTTGATTACCATTTATATATACTACAACTGTGTTTGTAGATTTTGAAAGAGTAAATGCAATATGCACCCATGTATTAGTTTCGAAATTATTTAATAATACATCAGAACCATAACTTGTGGGACCACTCCATCCTGATCCGGAACCAGTTATAAATTCTAAAGTATTATTTGGACCTATATAAATCATCCATCCTCTAAAAGAATATCCATCACGACATGTTGCGATTGATTGAACATTACCAGCACTATCAACTGGTTTTATCCAACATGCAACTGTAAAATTATCTGGTGAAAACTTTCCATCATTAGCTATTTCAAAATGATTACTACCACTAAATGATGCTGCAGCAGAACCTCGTTTATAATCTGATGTATTAAATGTTACTGAATTGGTATTTGTCAGATTATTATTATTAGGAGATGAATCAATACTATTACTATCGAAATTATATGCTGCTACTAAATTACTAATTGATGAAACTAAACTTGCTATTTCAGATGAAGATAAGACTTTATTATAAAATCTAAAATCATCTATTAAAGTTCCATTGGCAACGAAAAAATTAGCTGATTGTTCATTAGCACCAGCACCAATACGTAAATTAGTACCATTATTATTAGTATATCCTAAAGTAGTAGTTGTAAAAGCAGTTCCATTAATATAAACAATAAGTGCAGATGTGCTTTTATTTAATGTAAATGCCAAATGAACCCATTTATTTAAACCACCAAAGTTATTATATAAAGATGTTTGTCCTGTAAAATTGCTTCCGTCTGTTGATGACCAAATTTCTAAATTACTGCCACTAGAACTAGGACCAATATAGAGCATCCATCCTCTAAATGGACCAGATGCACGACATGATGCAATTGATTGATAAACAGTATTTGTTTTAGGTTTAATCCATAAAGAAACAGTAAAATTATCTGGTGAAAATCTTCCATCATTTGCTATTTCAAAATAGTTACTACCATTAAATGATGCAGCTCCAGACCCACGTTTATAATCTGATGTATTAAATGCAACTGAACTTACATTTGTGAGATTATTATTATTACCAGAACTATCATTAGAATTACTATCAAAACTATATGAAGATACTAAATTACTAATTGAAGAAACAAGAGTTGTATCATGTGTTCCTGAAAGATTTTGTAATGTTAATGTAATAGTTCCTATACTACTTTTAACAACATTTAAATTATATGGTGTGTTAAATCTTACTATTGTTTGAGCTGGTTCAAATGTGTTACCAATAAATGACCAATGAATTTTTTGTGGTGTTGCTGCTGATACCCATATACCCCAACCTCGTGCTGAATTAATTTCATTATACATATCACCAATTAATGCACGCCATGAACCAGCACCACTTGTAACTGTAAAACCAATATTTAACTCCCAGTCTGCTAGAGAAGCAATTTCTGGAAAATCAAATAAAGATAATGATGGAATGGTAATTGAACCACTATTTGAATAAACTGTTTTAGTTGTTGCTGTACCATTAGTTATAGTAGCTATTGATGAATTATCTATAGCATATGTAAAATTACCAAAACTGTTTGATAATGGATCAGTAAATGTAAATGAAGAATCTGCTAAACTATATAGACCATTTTTAGAACCCAATGTTATATCTGATATACGTGGTAAGAAAGCAAGAGATGATAATGTCCAGTTACTAGAAGGTGAAGCAAAATTTGTCAAAGTACCATTTGCACGATTACTTGTACTATCTAATGCTACAGTATAAGATCCCCATCCAGTTCCTTGTCCTTGATTTAATTTCCAATAACCTAATAAACCAGATTCATTTCCAATTAATCTTTGTCGATAGTTATTTGATATTTCAGATGCTGTTCTAACTGTAGACCAAATACGAATATCAGATAATGACCCACGAAATTGTCTATCTGTTGCACCATAACTAATAGCATAATCATCACTACCAAAAATTAATTTAATAGTAGAATTATTAGATAATAAACCAAAACTAGCATTAATATCAGTTTTTACCGCAACACCATCAATATATATAATTTTAGTTCCAGTTGCTGAATTATATGTACCTGCAAAGTGATGCCATTGTGTATCTTTATAAGTTAATGGTGTAGTTTGATAAAATCCAGTATCGGTCGTATTAGTTAAACCAAATCCAATTTCTCCAGTGGGCGACATATAAATGGAGAATTGTGATTGTGATGATACACCTCCTGTTGAATTACGACCTACTAATACTGGATATGTTTTTTGATTATTAGTATCTGATGTTTTAAACCAACATTCTACAGTCATTGTTGTTCTAAATTGTGTAGAATATGTCCATGGTGGAACACCTACATTAACAGCATCATTATCACCATCTAATGTAAGAATTGATGAGAAATTTTTTAAAGTGACTGTTAATGTAGCAGTAGTTGTTCCTAAATCATATATTCCATCTTCTTCTTGAATTGCAGTTATTGTTGCTACACCAGCGCCAGTAATTGTAACATCTTTATTAGGACGTAATGTTAAACCATCTGTCCAGTTAGAAGTAGAACTAACTAAAGAAAAATTATATAATGTGCCTGCATAACCACCTGATAACATATTATTAGTAGCAGTTGTTAAACCAGAATTAGATGCATTAGCTGTTCCTTGATTAAGACGATTATAAGATACTAATCCTGTTTCGTCACCATTTAATACTCTTCTATAATTTTGATATATTTGACTAGCTGTTCGTGCTACAGACCAAATGCGTAATTCACACATAGAACCACTAAAATAATTAACAGCTTCAGAATAATTAGGAACACCAACAATAAATCTACCAGTATTATTATTATTTGCTTGATATAGTAAATTGTTTAATTTATTAGTTCTATCTTTACCATCTATATAAATATAACCAGTAGTAGTTGAATAAGACCATACAACAGCAATATGATGCCAATTATTATCATCAACAGCTTGAGTTGATAAAATAAAATTATTACCAAATCCAACAAATGCAGGCTTACCACTTTTATCTAAATAAAATGATTTTTCACCGGATTCCCATGTATTATCACTATCTTGACAATTTAAAATACCAGCATGAGAAACAGTTGTTTTAATCCAACATTCAATGGTAAAATTAGCCTGACCTAATTCTGTAATATTTGATACTAAATCAATATAATTATTTGTTCCATTAAAATTTAATGCATTAACAAATAAATCTGAATTTATAGTAGCAATAGATGGAGTCTCGTTTGAAATACTATATTTATCTTTACTATAAATAGTAACACCAGTGACATAATTTGAAGTAGAACCAGATAAAGCAAAGTTACTTAATGTACCATTATAACCATTACTTGTAGAATCTGTTAAAGTTGTTAATCCAGCATTATTACCACCAGCTGTTCCTTGATTAAATTTAAAATATACTTGAAGACCAGTTGAATTTGATAAAACTTCTCTATTATAATTGTCCCTAATTTGTTTTTCTGTTCTTGCAATTGACCAAATTCTAAATTCAGATAAAATAAAACTACTATAATTATTATTAGCTTGTGAATTTGCTCCAAAACTTAAACCATCACATGCAGTCATATTTCCAGAACCTGTATCAGCTGAATTAAAAACAATATTATTATTGATATAAATTTTATTATATCCATTATCATTTTTAACTACTGCTACATAAGTCCATGTATTTAATGGAACAGAAGATGTAGATATAATATTTGCCCATATACCAGAAGTTTTTAACCAAGAACTAATACGACCATCAGCTAAAATATCAAGACCAGAATTATCATTTATAACAACAACACTACAAGGATAAGTTGTTAAAAAAATCCAACCTTCAAGTGTTAGTTGATTTGTATTTAATGATGGATATGAATTTAAAATAATGGAGTCATTAACACCATCAAATCTTAATGCATTACGAGTATATTTAACTTTTCCTCCATAAGTTCCAGTTGTTAATGTGAATGCTCCAGAACTATTAGATTCAGGTAAAGTTAAAGTGAATTGAGGATCATTTGTATATTTAGATACACTAGGGAATGAAGTAAAAGTTGGTGCTGTTCCTGTTATTTCTAATAATGTAGTAGTAATTGTAGATGATTGTCTTGATGCAATATCTGTTGAACCTGCTTTTTTAGGTATTACAATATCACCATAAACTTCTGCTACACTAGTTATACTACTAGTATGTGAATAATTATCAGTTGAACTTAATGAATATACTTGATATAAACCATTGCTATTATTCCAACCACCTGTTATAAATCTTGTTCCATCACCGGAAATAGCACATCTATAACCAATCCACATATTTATAGATTGTCCTGCTATTTCATTACCAATCATTATCCATAACTTTGGTGAA
>Ga0194134_10003105_pt1 | contig 18455 bp, 15 predicted proteins | sample TA2KigOff0mmetaG_FD_148602 | JGI IMG/M metagenome (GOLD analysis project Ga0194134, IMG submission 148602) | Freshwater microbial communities from Lake Tanganyika, Tanzania - TA2015056 Kigoma Offshore 0m | ecosystem: Environmental > Aquatic > Freshwater > Lake | place: Tanzania: Lake Tanganyika... | reverse complement strand
TCGTCTTGAAGCAGTTTTAGGAGGAAACATTCGTGCAACTTCTGATTCTGCTGTTGTGGTTGGTGGTGCAGAAAAGGCATCATTTGATGACGAAGACGAGTCTGATGTTACTGTTGTGAAAAAGTCTCCTACTCAGTCCACAAAGAAGAGCCCTGTAAAAGAAACTGTCAACAATACTGACGATACAGAGGATGCGCTTTCTTACTTTGAGAAGTTGGCTAGCGAAGATTAATAGACAGTAGTTTTGGTTTTAAAACAATTTTGTAGAAACGCCTAAAGGCGTTAGCAAGGGGCGCACCAAAGTGCGCCCTTTTCTTTTTAATTCCATAAGCCACTTAAAGTTGCTTGCTGCATAATCTTTATTGTTGGTTCATTATTTCTTTGACGAAGATCGTCGTGAAAATTGTTTACAGTAGAAGACACAGTTGTATTTATTTTATTGCCTCCTGCAACAGCAGACCTGTTATTAGCCGTGACCATTTGATTTTGTGTTTCCTCTGTTGCTTGATTTAGAGCATTAGTCTCTGAGTTATACTTTTGCAACATTTGTCCTAAAGATGTGTTTGGCGTTGTTGGAGAAACAACTCCTGTTGCTTGTTCCGTGTTTGTATTTGGATTTGGAATCATTGCCGCTCCTGTTGCGGAAGCAGCAGCATTAACAGCAGACAATCCTGACTTGTTTTCTGTACCACCAATAAAACCCGCCTCTCCTCCTGCTGACTCTGCACCTGCACCAGGCGGTTTAGTTTTACCTTCACTCTTAGCTGATGACTCATCATCAACACTGATCAGAGAACCAATACCAGGAATAGATGCAATCATGTCGTATATGCCTTTTCCACCAACTGCATCTGCAAGTAGTCCTGCAAGTTTTTCGCCAACCCACATCCCACCCATCGTTCCAATAAGTGTTCCAATACCAGGAATTGGTATGGCTGTACCAGCAGCACCTCCTAATACTGATCCTAATCCTGAACCAAATGCACCAACAATTGTACGTCCAATTTTGTCTTTCTTTTCTTCGGGAGATAGTTCTGGATCTGCTTTTATACCCATGATATCATTGATTGCCAATGCACCAGAAATTATTGCTCCAAGACCAGGTATGGAGACAACGCTTTTTATTACCTTTCCTGCGTTTGATTTGACATAACTTCCAATAGCTTTTAATGGATTTAGTTTGCCTAGAGTATCAGAGGCCGCATCCAGTGCTTTTCCACCAACATTTTTGACCGCACCCAGTGCTTTTCCACCAACATTTTTGACCGCACCTAATGTTTTGCTAAAGAAACCACCACCACTCGGTTTGACCATATCCAGTGCTTTTCCACCAATATTTTTGGCAGCACCTAGTGCTTTTCCACCAATATTTTTGGCAGCACCTAGTGCTTTTCCACCAATATTTTTGGCAGCACCTAGTGCTTTTTCTTTTGCCGCACCTATAACTGTTGATAGTAATCCACCGCCTCCGCCTGATCCGCTAGTTACTAAAGAAATAAGATTAGAGAGAAGTCCACCACCTTCTTTTCCTCCTGCTCCTCCACCTTTAATATCAGAGATACCAGAGGTTAAAGAACCATACTTTCCTTTAGACTCTAATTCTGATTCTCTGTTTGATAGTTCTAATGTATCGCTTGTGTCTTCTTTAAATTTCTTTTCTAGCAGGGTTTTGATGCCCATTATTTCTCGGTGAATTTGTCCTAGACTTTTTAACTGTTTTTTTTCTATTCCATTTTCTTCTTTGCTAAGTTCACCTGCTTGGTCTTCTTTTGTCATAGACAACATACTAGGAATGGATGCAGCAGGAGTACCGCCGACTGCTGCTACGCTTTTTTCTGCCAAAGATCTAGTTAGGTCTTGTTTTGGAATGGATGCAGCAGGAGTACCGCCGACTGCTGCTACGCTTTTTTCTGCCAAAGATCTAGTTAGGTCTTGTTTTGGAATGGATGCAGCAGGAGTATCACTTAATACTCTGCTACTAATATTTTTGATCACACCCAGTGCTTTTCCACCAACATTTTTGGCAGCACTCAGTGCTTTTCCGCCAATACTTTTAGCCATAGTAACAACAGGAGATGCTGCTTTAGAAACTGCTTTAGAACCAAAGTTTTTTGCTACATCTAGTGCGTTTCCGCCAATACCTTTAGCAATAGTAACAACAGGAGATGCTGCTTTAGAAACTGTAGAAACTGCTTTAGAACCAAAGTTTTTTGCTACATCTAGTGCTTTTCCGCCAACATCTTTAGCAATAGTAACAACAGGAGATGCTGCTTTAGAAACTGTAGAAACTGCTTTAGAACCAAAGTTTTTTGCTACATCTAGTGCGTTTCCGCCAATACTTTTAACCATAGTAACAACAGGAGATGCTGCTTTAGAAACTGTAGAAACTGCTTTAGAACCAAAGTTTTTTGCTGCATATAGTGCTTTTCCACCAACATTCTGAATTTGTTTTCTTAGTTTTCTTCCTATATTGAATGCACCTGATTCTCTCGTGGATGGTTCTGATGTATCACTTGTTTCTGATGTGTCGCTTGTGTCTCCTTTAAATTTCTTTTCTAACAGGGTTTTTATTCCCGTTATTTCTCGGTGAATTTCTCCCAAAGTTTTTATTTGTTTGCCTTCTGCCGCTGTCCCCGTCTCTCCTGTCTCTTTTTCTCCTTCTCGGTCTTCTTTTGCCATAGACAACATACTAGGAATGGATGAAGCAGGAGTACCACCGACTTCTGCTATGTTTTTTTCTTCCAAAGATCTAGTCGAGTCTTCTTTTGGAATGGATGCAGCAGGAGTACTACTTATTCCCGCACTCTTCTTTCCTCCGCGAGCAATTTGTTCCTGCAATCCACCAGAGTACTTTTCAAGCATTTCTTTCTGCTCGCGGCGTTCGCGGAGGAATTCGCTTAGTAATCCACCTATACCTGGAATTTTACTTACAATCTTTTCAGGCAGAGTTTTCCTGAAGTCTTGTGCCTTTTCTTTTAAGAAAGCAGCAAAGGTTGTCCTCTTTTTTAGTTGTTGCTCTACAGGAGCAATTATTTCATCTAGTTTTTTTGCTATCCCTGACTGTTCACCCTGAGTCTTTTTGGCAAGATTTTGTATAAACTTTAATTTTGCGTATATGGCCTTTGCTTCTTCTCTTGATGAACTCATTGAGGCTTCTGATAAAGAAACAGATTCTTCCATTAATTTGAAAGCAGCAGCACCAGCAGGGTCTTCTCGATTGAATTTTTTAGAGTTTTCTGCTATGAATTCTTCCACAACAGAGCGAACCCCACGCTGATCACCTATTCCAATTACATATTTTTCAAGTTCTGATGTTTCAAAACCCATATCTTGGCGTTGCTTGATAAGTGCTTCAAGCAAACCTATTTGGGTTGTAATTTTTTCTTCTGTAACTTCAGAAGTCTCAGTTGGTGTATCCGTTGAAGTAGGAGTTACATCAGGTACAACAACTGGTGTTGATTGTTGGGAAACCCCTTTAGCAGGCTTTTTGTTATTGCCTTTAAATTTGCTTTTCTTTTTTTTGTCTCTGCTTTTGTATGATTTTCGTTTAGCCATGATTCATGCTACTCCCTTAAAGTCATGATGTATAAGTCATAGCATTTTTTTGTTTCTTTCTCGCTCTTTTTCCTTTTTCAAATGATTAATAAGCAAATTTATGTATATGTCCCTTTCCCAAGGAATCATGTTTTCTAATTCCTCTAAAGAGTATTTGTGATGTTGTAGCAGATTAAAGGCAATTTGATAGTATGACCCCAAGTCACTATGACTCAGGGCTATTGAAAAAAATCAGATACACTCTTTATCTGTACTAGAACCGATTCGCCGCAGTTTGGGCAAGGGTATCGAAACTCGTACTTTAGTTCTGGTATTGTTTGGAGAAAATCCATGATACTTTTGAATTGTTCTGGTAAAAGGTTGTCTATAAACGATGACAGTTCCTGTGGATCAATGTCTCGTTGTTCGTAAACTTGACCATCAATAATTACAGATTCTATACATTTTTTTGCTAATTCGAAAGCAATTTCTACCTCGTTTTTTTCGTAGTCGATATCGTGAATAGAAGGATATTTCATTACAATTGAAAGGGTATCCGTAATTTTAATATTTGAATCTACTGGTTCTTTATCTTGTGGTGCGATGGTAATCTGATCAAGTTTAATTTTTACTGAGGTTGCGTGTCCACACTTGGAGCAAACAACTTGTGGTTTTGCTTCCTCTCCAACAGATTTTGATCGAATCTGTAAGAACGCATATTCTGCATCCGCAGCACATAGTCGCTTAGTGTCTATAGTGTCGTTTGTACACGACAAAATAACATTACTCATAGCGTTATTGATTTCGTTTACGTTTTTAGATTGCAGGGCAATCAGAAGCACTTTTTCTTCCTTTACCAAGAAAGGACGAAACTTTACTTGCATTTTTGAAACAGGCAAAGTCATGCTGTACTGTGGAAGTGTTGTATTAGACAACTTCAGTTTGTTCATAGTATTCCTTTGTGATAAAGAGTGTACCAATCACTATTTATTGTATATCATCTATTTATACTGATCTTATAGTGTTGTCAACAGCATTTAAACTTGAATTATTTTTTCTAAAACTATTAGGGTTGAATTGTATCGTATCGACACCTAAATCTGATGGAATTCCGTAGGTTTCGTTTGCTGCTTGATACTGTATTGATGTGTATTTTCTAAATGATAGTGTAATATCCTGCCGCATTATCTCGTTATCTTTTTCGTAACCTAATTGAATATCACCAATTGATTTGGGATACACTTCTTCTACTTGTATATCATGAAGTAAAACATCGTCTTTTCCAAGCACAGATATTACCATGTCTGTAGTGTAGTCATTGTAATAAGAAAATTTGTAGTTTTCTGGATCACATACAAGTTGCATCCACTTTTCAAAGAACAGTCGTTCTTGCATATTTCTTGAGAGGATATATGTGAGGGTGATTTCTCCTGCATATATGGGTTCGTATGGAATATTGCGTGCTGGACCGTAGTATCTGAACGGTTGTGTGGAGAAGGATCGTCCAGGAATTGTTACTGCTTCGCAACGAATTGATAGCTGTCGGGTCTCTGCGGAATTGTTTGTGAAAAATACTCGTGGAGTATTGATTGCAACAGAGTACCGATTGTTAAATGCTATTCCTTGCGAGAGAATATTGTAAAACATTTCGTTAATGTTTGATGGTAGATACGGCATTTATTTTCCCTTTATGAAGTTTCTGGTGATTGCTTTTCTTGATTTTCTGAACACTGTTGTTGGTTTAGCATTTTTAAAATTCATGGTGTTTGACTTCATCATGTCTTCCCATAAATCAAACGGAACCATAATGGGTCTTTTTGTTATGCCTTTCCATAGATATTTTTTGTAACACGGCTTGAAAAATCTGAAATTAGACCTGGCATTCAAGTGGTCGTAGCTAACCAGTAGTCTAGTTTTCCAGTCTTCACTTACACGGATTTGCGGTAAGTATTTTATAAGATTTTGGAACAAGAACTCTCTATACTCTAAATCTAAAAAGTGGATATTAATCCCAGCAAATCCCTCTTTATAAGACTTTGTAACTAATACCAATGGAAAGGTGTCATAATACGTATTACTAGAAAGAAAATATTCGTTAGTTGGTTGATATTTAAAAATTACAAATACACCAGGTATAAGTCTGTTTGGCATCATTAGTCTATTCGTTTTGTTCATTAGTTGTAGAAATTTAATGTACGTTTGATTTGTAGAACCAATAACCGAAGTAGTTTCGTCTATTATTTTTTGTAGTTCTAGTTTTGAATCTATGGAAATCATGACTTTTTGAATATATCGTCTTCGGTCAGAATCTTAAATTTCCATCCTTTGGTATCAGACACCCGTTTTGCTGCTTCCCACTTGGCATTATTGGTTATCCACGTTTTTACTTCGGTGATATATCCTTTGGTGACCCTCTTTTTCTTTTTGGGTTCTTGGCATTGCTTTTTGGGTTTGATTTCTACCAACCAAGTGTTGATGCCTTTCTTAGTTTTTACCTCGATCAAAAAGTCTACAAAGTATTTGTGGATTTTTTTGTCTAGTGGGTTAATGTACGGAATTACTACTTCTTCTGATGCCCAACGTGTCACGCTAGAACTGCTGTCGCAAAACTTCATAAACTTTCTTTCCCACATACTCCTGTAAACAATTTTTGTTGGATCTCCCATGTACTTACTTGTATTTTGTGGTTGAAAAATGCCTTTGTACGCCATACATAAATATGTAGACTCCGCCCATTCAAATAAGGAATTTCTGAATGCCTACAGATAACAATCCCTTCTTTTTGAAAAGACCAGAACAAGCCAGACAAGGACAAGTCATAACATCTGATGGTAAACAGTTCACTGCAACCAACAGAAAGTCAATTAGTGCAGGAAGAGCATTGCGAGCAGAGTCCATGGCTGACCCAATTATGAGTGCCTTGGAAAGCACTCCTGATATGGTGCGTGGTGACCGCAAGCGACCTTCTATTCTTAAATTTCCTATAGAAATCGGATCAGGTGAAGTACCCCATGTTATGCAGTTTCAGATATTTTGGAGACAGGAAAACAAGGATTTGACAGACGCTAAGGGGGAGTTAAGCAAAGCAAAACAGGAAAACGAGAGAAAACTCCAAACCATGAATACCATATCAAGTCTTATAGACAAAGGAAACTTTACATACGAAAATGTGGCAAAGTCTCCTCTTTCTGATACGGGAATTGCAGAAATTCGTAGTATGGTAAAGGATAATTCACTTCTAAAGGTTGTAGACCCATCTGTAAACGATAACCTTGCAAATTTACTAAATCTGAATCCTGGAGAGGCAAAATTTATACTGGAGCAAACTATTAAGTCTCAACAGAAAAAAGTTGACTCTATTGCATTTGAAATAGAAAATGGAGCAGGTGCTATGGGGTTTGATGACAACGACAAACTACTTCTAGAAAATCGTTTTCAGGGAGCAGTAAATCGTACAACTGCTACGGGAGGAGGAGTACTTGGTGGATTGTTTGGACTTGGAATTGGTGCTTTAATGGGTGGTCCTATAGGAGCTGTTGCGGGTGGCATTATCGGTGCTGCCGGTGGTGTTGGTGTGCAACAAGGCGCAAAAAAATTGCAAGCTGGAACAAAGTACGATCAGATGGTTTCCATCTACCTTCCGTTTTGTACAAAGATAAACAATGAAGACTCTTTTTCATACGAAGACTCTGAAATGAAAGCAGCAGGCGCAATTGCTGATGCTATAGGTTCGGATCCATTGAATACAGCAGCGCAAGTTGGTCTTGCAGCTGTTGACATTGCAGCTGATAGTATAGGACAGGGTGCTGTTGCAAAATCTTTGACAGGAACCGTGCTTAATCCTCGTTTGGCAAAATTGTTTAAACAAAAAGAATTTAGAACCTTTTCTTTTATGTGGGAATTTTATCCTCGTAGCAGAGAAGAAGTAGAAATGATTCGTGATATTATTGAAACATTTCGCTACCATGCTCATCCGGCAAAATTTGGAGAAGCGGATGGAGCTCAAATCCAATTGCGTGTACCAGCAGAGTTCCGTGTTCGCTTTTTGTCCACTAATCCAGATAAAAACAATCAGGCAGGATTTGTTGAAAATGAGTATTTGCCTAGAATTGGATACTGTGCTTTAAGCAGTATAGCAGTAGACTACTCACCCAATGGTACATATTCGTCTCTTTTAGACAATTCACCAACAGCAATAACTCTGTCTCTACAGTTTAGTGAGATGGATGTGCTTACACGAGACAAGGTTGAAGAAGGATTCTGATGTCTTATTTTACCAAATTTCCACTTGTTAATTATCCTCTTGGGGTTGGTTCGGATCTGAAGTTTGTTTATGTACGCAATTTACTAAGAAGAATTGGTCTTTCTAGTGACCTAAAATCTTCTGCTGGCGCATTTTTGGAATACGATATTAAAGACGGAGAAAAACCAGAACAAATTGCAGATCGGGTTTACGGCGACCCTTCTTATGCTTGGGTAATTTTGTTAACTAACGATATTATAGATCCGTATTATGACTGGTATCGCTCTGAACAGTCTGTTCAAGACTACATCCAAAAAAAGTACGGTGGATACTTTGCGTATGTTGCAACAGGTGATAATTTTTTCTATAAATCATCAGTAGATACAGGTGCTACTTTATCACAGGGTTCTGTTTCTGTTAGAGTACTGGAATATCATCCCACATTTTCTCGTTTATTTGTAGACAAACCTGTTGTGGTTGGCCCTGCTACAATCACAGAAACAGGAGGGGTTCAGCATACCGTTAATGTTAAAAGAGTTGATGAGGGATATTTATCTGTTCATCATTTCGAAATACCTAGACCTGTGGGTAGTTGTGGAGCAAGTGAGTTTGTTACAGTTGATCCCTTAACCCAACAGAGCAATAGTTATTCTGTTCTAGGAGGGTTTATAGGATCGGCATCTGATGTATATCCACTCCCTGATGAGGGGAAAGGATACGTCCCTGATTCTGGAACTGTTGATTTTTGGGAAACGTTTATTGGTGGTTACATGGGAATTTCTGGCAGTCCAGTTAATCAATACGCTGTTTCAAACACAAAATACGAAATAACGTTAAACGATTCCAAAAGAACAATAAAGGTATTACATCCACGATATTTGTCGCAGGCAATCAAGGAATTGGAAGGCTTATTAAGAATTTGATATGAACGAGCACGGATCACAAATCTTAAAAGCGGGAGACTACAAGATTGAAAGTCTTACCCTACACTCACTTGTTACAGGCGACAGTATTAACTTGTCTGCTCTGTATCAGTACATAGAGATATACGAGGACATATTTTCTCCGTATCTCACAGCAAAAATTCACATTGAAGACTCACTAAATCTTCCCGAAAGAATGCCCATTATTGGGCAAGAGAAAGTTGAGTTAGTTTTTAAGACCGAAATAACCCAAATGGAAAAAATCGAATTGGTTTTTCGGGTGTATAAACTTGATTCCCACGAGATTATGGACAATGGAAAAAGTCAAAAATATGTTCTTCACCTTATAACTGAGGGTGGTTATTTTAATTTCTCTGAGTATTGTGGTTATTCTTTGCGTGGTCAAACATCAAAAATGGTTAATTCTATTTTCACCAAACACTTTCCTGATAGTGTGTGGAAAAACAAGTTAGAAATAGAAGACACTAACGACAACTACTCGTTTGTGATATCAAAATCATATACACCATTTAAGGCAATTTCTTGGCTTGCATCGAAAGCGCACACATCTACAGCAAACGATTACAGTCCGTTTTTGTTCTATGAAACAATAGACGGTCATCGCTTTAAAAGCGTGTCAAAAATTATTGAAGACGGGTCTGCTAACATTATTCCGTACCTATACACACCTGCAAATGTTGCAGTTCCTGATGGAAAGATTGAGAGTGTATCTTTTTCTACAATTTTACCAGCACGGTATCATCGAATACAAAAATTAGAAGAGATGTCTCGTTTTGATACAGTGTCTAATATTATGTACGGAACAATATCTTCTTTCATGGAAGTACATGACTTGATTCGCAAAGAAACAAGAAAGCACACATTTTATGAGTCTGATGTTTTTGATTCTACTAAAAAACTTGGAAGTTTAAATCATTTCAGAAAAACCGATTCTGAAGTAGACAAGGTGTTGTCTAAAGGTTCTGTTTATTTTTATATGCCGTCTACAGGACACACCGTACACACAAAAAGTAATCCAATAGTAGATAATTTTCAATCAGAATCCTTGTTTCAAAAAAATAAATACCATAAAAATAATTTGCTTACACAAAAATTAATGATTCAAGTTATGGGCGATACTCGTCGTAGGGTTGGTGATATTGTTGACATCATAATACCAAAAATTCAGTCTGATTCGCATCTGTTTGACGATCCCAATGATAAAAATATTGGTGGTAAATATATGATTACTAGCATTAAACACAATCTTGCCACCGCGTATGTGTGTAAGTACGAATTATCTAAAACTCATATGGAGGTGTGATGAAAGGTTATTTGGGAAAAGAAGGATTTGTTTGGTGGCACGGAGTTGTTGAAGACGTTAATGATCCTCTGTACATTGGGCGGTGCAGAGTGCGAGTTTTTGGATTTCATGTAGAAGATTTGTCTGAACTGCCTACGAGTCATTTACCGTGGGCGTATCCCATGCAACCAATTACTAGTGCTGCAATTTCAGGAATCGGAACTTCTCCCACTGGACTCCTTGTTGGTTCTCATGTGTTTGGATTTTTTAGAGACGGAGAAGAGGCTCAAGACCCTGTAATAATTGGTTCATTTGGTGGTATACCTTTACGAGAAGCAGATACAAACACTGGATTTTCAGACTCTACAGGACGGTATCCTGCAAAACCATCAGATGTTCAAGCGCGGAAGTTTCCTATTGGTGTCTCTGTAATTGGTGAACAGGACACCAATCGTCTTGCGAGAAATGAAGACACAGAAAAAATAAAATCTACTGTTGTAGGGTATAAAACAGGAAGCACTAAAAAGGGAATTAAGAGTGTACCGGACATGGCACAGAAATCTGTGTGGAGCGAACCACCTACTCCGTACAATGCACAGTACCCAAAGAACCACGTGAAATACACTGAAAGTGGTCATGTAGAAGAGTGGGACGACACACCAGGTGCAGAAAGAATTCACACCTATCACACCTCTGGATCGTTCACGGAAATTGGCAATGGGTGGAAGAACGCAGAAGGAAAACCCACAAATCCTGATGGCACACGGGTTCAGCGTATTGTGGGTGACGATTACGAAATTGTCCACGGCAACAAGAACATTCACATATCTGGTCAGCGAGGACTAAACATTGTGGTGGATGGTGCGGTGAACCTTACTATTAATGGTGGTGGAAACATACAGATCACAGGCAACACAAATATTCTTGCCACAGACGATGTAAATCTTCAGATTGAAGGTTCTCTAAAAGCATCGGGCAAAAAAATTGAATTTTATGCGGACGGAGACATTGGATTTTCTGGACGCAGCATATCGTTTATTACGGACAGCAATGTTATGGTTATGCAGCAAGGAAAACGAATTGAGGTGAATTCTGGTCAACCTGTGGTAAAACCAAAGCGGGTAAATGTTAAGGGTGGTGGATCGTGAGCATGAACTACCGAGGCAAGCACCGTAAGTATGTTGAAGGGTCTTCAGAATACGCTGTGTACACCTACGGAGATGTGGTGGAGCGTGGTGGTGTTTCGTATGTGTGCAATGTTGAAAGCACAAAAGGTTACCTGCCAGAAGAGTTAAATTCGGGATTTACTCCGATTGGTGATAAACTTGGTGCTACTGGCGCACAGGTTGATGGTGGGTCTTATATCTAAACAAGGGAGAAAACCATGCCAGGATTTGGAGTATGCAGAGCAAATGTAGACACAGCAGGAGGAACCATTCTTGTGGGTAATCCGTCCTTTTTTGTGGACGGGTTTCCTGTTTCTGTAGAAGGAAATCCGGTACAGAATCACGATAACGATTCTCCCCACAATAATAATCCAGTTATGGTTCAAGGCAATTCGAATTTTCTTGTTGGCGGCATTCCTGTGTGCACTATTGCTAGTCAAGCGAGTTGTGGCCACCAACCTACAGGGTCAAGTACTTTTTTTGTGGGGTAATCTATGGCAGAAACACCGTGTCCGTGCAAGCAAAAACTAACAGACGGCGAAAAAGGGATTCTTAACTTTGGATTAAGCAGTGAGATGTTAAAAAATCCTAACGCTGCTGCTATTAACATGGCGCGACAGGTTGGTGGATCAAATGTGACCAGATTAAATGGATTAATAGACGCGGCGGGAGCAACTCCTTTACAAGGTCAGCTTACGCCAGTATTGGCACAGGCATTGCCGCAATTAAATCAGGCAAAAACTAAAATTACGCAACTACAAAACACTGTTACTGGATTCGAAACAGAGTGCAATAGATTTACAGATCCAAAGCAATTAGTGAATATTATTAGTTCACTGAGTTTGTACGGTGAGTTGTCGTGTGCTTTGGGAATCGAGGGACTTGATATTGGTGGTGGATTAAATGTGGTGAATCAGAACGGACAACTAAGTATAAATTATGCAGTAGCAGCAAATGTGGACATTGAAAATATTTTAAATCAGTTTAGTGACGGTAGTTTGGGAACAGATGCAGCAGGTGCTGTTCAGCAGTTGTCGGAGGGATTAAACACGGCGTTTCAAGCATTAGATGCTGCAAACGCAGCAATAGGGAATGTAATGGCACAAGCGTCTGCAATACAAAATGAAGCTGCAAACTTTATTCAAAAATATACAAGCATTAACTCTTTAGCAAATCTTGTAAATGAAGCAAGCACTGATCCGTGTTTTAAAATCGGAAGCACTCTAAACGGAAGTCTTGTTAGTCCCCAATTTATTGATGTGGTTCGGGGTAATTCTATTGGATTTGGAACCAGCTCAAGATGACAACAAACCCCTCTATTGTTGAACACTTGTCTTCCTCCAAAGATATAGCTTTGATGATTGGTGAGATATTTGGAATATTTGTGGTTGGTTTGTGTGTTGGTTTGGTGGGTGCTTTACGTAAGAAAAAACTTAAGTTTAATTTTTGTAAAGAAGAAGAGACAAAGTTTGTACAGACACATAGTCAAATACACGAACTACTAACAGAACTACGCATTACTATCAGAGCTTGTCGATGTCTTATTTTTCAGTTTCATAATGGCGGATCTTTTGCTGACGGAACCTCAATTAAACGGTTTTCGGTAACACATGAGTCATACGAAAACGGAATTCAAAGTATAATGCTTGACTCACAGGATGTCTTTCTTACCAGATACGCTGATATTATACGAATAATGGATGAGAACAAGGCTTCAATTATTAGAACAGACAGTATACCACAGTCATCGTTTAGGTCTGGACTTGAGATAAATAATGTGGAATATTTTAGTTTAGTGCCACTAAAGTTTGATGATGGTTTGACCCCTCTTGGATTTTTGTGCTGTCATTGGTGTTCTTCTGAGGAGTTGGATTCAATACAGAGAGAAGGTGTATCAGAACAGATGATTATGGAGTTGATACGAAACAACACACAAAACATACAATTTCATCTAACACAAAGTAAGAGGAATCGGAAAAAACAATAATGCCATTACGAGTAGTAGGAAATAAAGAATCAGTTTTTACTGATATTGATGCTACCTTTGCAAAAAATCCAAAGGATGCAGATGTAATTTTGGCAAAAGATTCTCGTGCCATCAAAAGTGCTATTAGAAATTTGCTCTCTACTTCTTATGGAGAGCGGTTGTTTCAACCAAATATTGGATGTTCGTTACGAAATCTTTTGTTTGAACCAATAGACGCAATAACCACAATAGAAATACGCGATAGGATACTAACCACCATACGAAATCACGAACCAAGAATAGGAAGTGTTGTGGTTGATGTGGTTTCTAATCCCGATGATAATCACTACACAGTAACTGTTGAGTATTCTGTCTTAGCAGTTGGTGATACAGATAGAATAACAGTAGTACTAGAAAGGCTGCGCTAATGGCTAATCCCAATAGTTTTAACATCGTAGGACTGGATTTTAGTGAAGCAAAAGCTTCTCTTAAATCGTTTTTGTCTACTCAGGAAACCTTGAAGGATTATAATTTTGATGGCTCTGTTCTGTCCACAATTCTTGACGTGCTTGCGTATAACACCCACTATCAGGCTTTTTACGCAAACATGGTGGCAAATGAAATGTTTTTGGATAGTTCAGTTATGCGTCCATCAGTAGTGTCCCATGCTAAGTCTTTGGGTTATGTTCCATCGTCAAGAAAAGCTTCCAAAGCAATTCTTACTGTAATGGTTGATGGTGCTGACTCTAACACATATCTATCACGTGGTTCTGAATTTATAGGAACGGATGCCGCAGGAACTCAGTACAAGTTTGTGCTTTTACAAACAGTATACGCTGACACAACAACTGCGTCCTTCAAAAATATAGAAGTACATGAAGGCACCATTCGTAGAATGAGTTACATTTATAATCCAAACAAAAAAGAATCTTCTATTCTTCTTATTCCAAACGACAAGATAGACACAAATACTATACGAGTTCGTGTTCAAGCTTCTGCAAGTGATTCTACCGGAATTTCTGATGTGTGGTCGTATTCTGAATCGTATATCGACCTTACACCCAATAAAAAAGTTTTCTTCTTGCAAGAAAAAGAAGCAGGTATGTATGAACTGTATTTTGGTGATAATTTTTTAGGTAAACAACCTGCCACTGGTAGTCTTGTAACTGTGGAATATCTTGAAACTAATGCGTCAGCAGCAAACGGTATTACTAGTTTTTCTTCAGCCATCGACGGTATTGGTTCTATTCAAACAATTTCCTCTTCTTCTGGTGGAATAGCAGAAGAAACAATTTCAAGAATAAAGTTTCTTGCTCCTAAATTCTATAAATCACAGAACCGTGCTGTAACTGAAAATGACTACATTGCTACCACTATAAAAAAATATCCCAATGCAGACTCCGTGTTTGTGTACGGTGGAGAAACAACCATCCCCCCACAATACGGAAAGGTGTTTATAGCTATAAAACCAAAAGCAGGAACAGCACTAACAATACCGGAAAAGATATCGCTTGCAAAAAGCATAAAACAAGACTCTTCTATTGTTACTGTGACTCCAGAAATTGTTGATCCTGACTACATTGATATTGTGATTGATTCCACAGTCACATACGATCCCACACAGATTAGTATTGGGATTGGCACACTTAAAGCTTTGATTGTTGCGTATATGTTTACTTACTCTTCAACCAAACTAGAAACTTTTGGATATAATTTTTACCTATCTAAACTTGCAGAGGGAATTAACGGAATTAATTCGTCTATTCTGTCTAATCAAACAACTGTTAGCATGAGAAAAACAGTTAATCTTTCTACATTGGTGTCTTCTAAAGGGTTTGTAATGGATTTTGCTAATCCAATTCACCACGAAGAGGGAGAAAACTGTGGTTCTGTAATAGCATCAAACACGTTCTCACATATTAATACTATTGGCACACTTGTTTCTGATGTGTACATCGAAGACGATGGAAACGGAAAAATTAATTTGATGAAAACAGAAGCAGACAAATCAAAGATTTTAGTGTATCCAAATATTGGAAAGATTGAATACGCTACTGGAAAACTTAAGTTTTCCACTTTGTTCTCCCCTATCAGCAATAGTCCTCTGTTTAGTGTAACAGTAAAACCACAAAACACAGACCTTTTTGTTTTTGAGAACAAGATAATGCGTGTGAACCGAGCGTATACGGATTCTGTTAAAGTTGGTGTAAGTACTCAAACTGATCGAAAGCAAGTGATTCGAGGATAACATGGTAAACATCAAGAACATTATTCTTGATACATCGGTTGAGAAATTGGAGAACTTGCTGTCTCCTTTTATACAGGAGCAGTTTCCTGCATTTATTCGTTCGGATTATCCAAAACTTGTACTATTCATTAAGGCGTATTATGAGTGGCTTGAAACACAGAACAATTCAGGATATGTGCTGTCTAAACTAGATTCTATTGGAGATATTGATAAGAATACTGAAGAGTTTTATTCTCACTTCAAGAATACATATTTGGAGTCTTTCCCCGATTTGTTAGCAACAAATATTAGCGGGAATAAACCCAATAAAAAGACACTTCTAAAAAAGATCCGAGACTTTTACGGGAATAAAGGCACGGAGAGTGCTTACAAGTTTTTATTCCGTGTTCTGTACGATAGTGATTTAGATATTTATTATCCTAAAGAAGACGTATTGAAAATCTCTGACGGAAATTGGGTTGAGCCAAAATCCATAAAGATTAGTAGTTTAAATGGAACTGATTTGTTCAGTGTAAAGAATGGGGAAATATCACAGTACGAAGACACCACTCTAGTTGCTTCAGCATTTATAGAAGATGTTGTGCAGTATGTTTTTAACGGTATCAACATAACAGAGGTTTTTATTCGGGATGTTGTTGGAAATTTTCAGAACACAAAACCAGTGGTGCTTCGCAAAGAATCAACTGTATACCAAGAGACTCCATTCAGCGTACTCGGAGAATTTTTCATTGAATTGCCTGGAAGGGGATATAAGGTCGGTGACACTGTAACTGTTCAGGACTTGACTGGAGTTGGTTTTGCTGCTCAGATTGAACAGATAGGATTGGCAGGAACTATTAAGAAGATTGCCATTTCTAATTCAGGCATTAACTATCCAGTTTCTATTATTGCAAATATTATTTCTGACGGAGGACAACAAACCGCCAAAGTAATTCTAGTGTCTAGTGTAATCACAAAGTATCCTGGTTACTTTTTGGGAAACAGAGGTAAGATTTCATCCAACAAGCATATTCAAGACGGTAACTATTACCAAGACTTTTCGTACGAATTAAAGTCGGAGGTTTCATTTAATCAGTACTTTGATGTGCTTAACACTATTATTCACCCGTCTGGAACTCGTATGTTTGGATCGGTGTTGGTGAAAAAAGAATTGCAAAATCAATCGTCATCAAGTTCTCAAGGCACATTCATTGAGAAACCTCTGATTGGACAGTACACACCGTACACATTCAACACAAGCATAAATCTTCGTAAAAACGGAAACGAAAGTGCTGGTTACTGGTTGGGAGTGATTGGTGACTTGTATCCATTGGGATACAATCCGTACATAGGTAGCACCACTGAAGTAGGGCCAAATGGATCGACAACTCCTAACGGAACGGTGTTTGTTGGGTCTTCATTGGGATACACCTGGTGTTATGTACCTGAAAACGGTATCACATCACATAATCCAATTGGTGCTGCTCTAGGAAGCACTAGTGCGTGGTATCTTAACAGAGAGTCTAATCTTGATCCTGCTGATATTGACGGACTTGTGTTGTGGTTAAAACCAGAAAACATTGGGGTGTGTGGGTCTGTGGTGAACGGTGCAAGCGTGGATGTGTGGCGAGACGCATCGCCTTCAGGCAATGACGCACTGCCGCCCACATGGGATCGGTGGAACAATACTCTTACCACCACTTACACTGGTCCTGCTGCTAACGGTTGGAGTAAACAGGTTTGTCAAAACTCCGCATCGCACTTGACGAATCCCTCACCTCCAATAACAAGACTACAGTTTGTGTTTAACGGGGTGTGTGGCGGATTTACTACTGGACGACTGATGATGGTTGGTTTAAACACTGATCCGAATACGGATGCCGGTCATGTTAACATTGATTACTATATGTACAGTTACGGTCCATACGGGTCTGATGCACAGTTGACTCACTCTAGAGCAATTTACGCATACGGAAGTAATGTGAGCTTTGGATTACTAGAAAACACTGGAGTAAATTACTCTGCTTTGGACAACAGTATTTGCGAGATTGAATACAGCGAACCAAACATAATATACCGTATTAATGGTGTGGTTAAACGAACACTATATGCTGGTTACGGAAAAACTTACTACATGGACTCTAGTTTCTTCGGGGATAGTAATCCCGCTCGAAACGGACACTCGCTTACCGTTTTGGGAATGTGGAACGGTGATACCCCTGTTAGACCACCAGCAGCAAGCATAACGACTACAGCTGGTTTGACTACTGTTGTGTACTCAGGAGTCACCGTGGACAAACTGCGCCCCACTCTGCAAACCGCAGCATACGGTGGAGTCACAGGGGTGTCGTTTAATGGTGGTGTACTGTACTCTGCACGAACCACATACGCAGGAAAAACTCTTGGTGGTCTTATGGGACTAGGATACACCACAGGACCAGGCAGTAGTGCCGCAAGCATTCTTACTGCACAACACCTGTATTTAAAGAAACCTTTAAACTTTTCAGATGAGATGGACGTGTTCATGGTGATGAAAAGCACCAGTGATTCTCCCAACAATGGAATGGGGTTGTTTTCTAGACTTGATTCGCTGTCCCCGTCTTTTTCAGCAACTGGACCAATACAAGACGATTCAGTTCTGTTTAATCGGTCTTACAACAGTGTTGATCGCATTGCAGCGAATCAAACATCAGAGTTTTATTCTGTTACTCCACGAGGAACCCTGTTGTATCCTACAAGAGCAGGTCTTGTGGGATTTCGTCCTGACGGAGGCCTACCCAACCAACAAAAAACAACTATTTCATACGATCCCCATGTGTCTGGAGCGTGTATGGGACTGGTAATTGGTGAGTGGACACGAGACAATACTAATCGAATAAAAACGTATCTGAACGGGGACGCTTCACTCAATCGCTCACGAATCACTGGTCGTAGAGTAGTTTCGGTTACCCCTCCTTCATCAGAACTGTACTCTATGGCAAGTGGTTTAATGTTTAATTTTGATCCAGGTAAGAGTGCTTCGGTTGGTGGGTTTGCCAGTGCAAAATCTGCAAACCTGCTTGATCCGTATCCGTTCCGTGAAACACCCGTAAA
>Ga0194134_10003093_pt1 | contig 18499 bp, 19 predicted proteins | sample TA2KigOff0mmetaG_FD_148602 | JGI IMG/M metagenome (GOLD analysis project Ga0194134, IMG submission 148602) | Freshwater microbial communities from Lake Tanganyika, Tanzania - TA2015056 Kigoma Offshore 0m | ecosystem: Environmental > Aquatic > Freshwater > Lake | place: Tanzania: Lake Tanganyika... | reverse complement strand
CAGCCGCACAAGAAGCAATGCCACGAGAAAAAGCAGAAACAGTGACACGAGGTCGACAATGGCCCGGGTGCGCACGCTGTAGCGCGCGTAGTACACATCAACCCTCACCTCGTCACCGCGCTGCAGGGCGTGCGCGAGTCCGAGCAGGATCAGCATGGCAAGCAGATGCCACTCGAGTTCCTGCGCCCACACTGCCCCGAAGCTGAGGCTGTAGCGCAGGATCACGTTCACTGCCACCAGCGCGATCATGCCGAGGGCAGTCCACTGGCTCAGCCGACCTGCGGTATCGATCCATCGCTCAATACGATCAAGCGGGCTTTGTATGGATGCGTACTCCGGTGTACCCGCCGGTTCGGCGCACGGTTCCTTCGCGTTCCGGGCCATCGCGGGCTTCAACCCCTCACCGTGACGTGATAAGCCTCCTCGCTGATCTCGCTCCAGCGGTCGTACTTCGCCTTGAAGCTGAAGTAGGAGTCGTGCACTTTCCGGGTGAGCGGATCCTTGGCTATCGACTCGGCAAGCACCTTGTCGGTCTCGCTTCGCAGAGCCTTGATCACAGCCTCCGGAAGCGGTTTTGCCACGACCTTATGGTTCCTGACCAGATCCTCCATCGCATCCGAGTTGGCTTTCTGGCACCAGGCCTCGCTGATCACATTGCAGGCCGCTGCGGCATTTTCAACAATTGCCTGAAGGTCGCGGGGGAGTTTCTGCCAGGCCGCCCGGTTGATCAGCAACTCCGACACGGTGGCCGACTCGTGCCACCCTGTGGTGTAGTAGAACTTCGCCGCCTTGTGCAACCCAAGCCTGCGGTCCTGAAACGGCCCGACAAACTCGGCTGCATCGATCACGCCGCGTTCGAGCGCTGGAAAGATTTCGCCACCCGGCAACACCTTCACGTCAACGCCGAGATTTGCATACACCTTCCCGGCAAGCCCCGGGATGCGCATCTTCAGGCCCTTGAGATCGCCAACCGTGTTGATCTCCTTCTTGAACCAACCGGTCATCTGCACCCCGGTGTTCCCGCAAGGCATCGCAACCATGCCAAACGGGGCGTAGACCTCGTTCCAGAGATCGATGCCTCCGCCGTCATAGAACCATCCGTTGATACCTTGGAAGTTCATTCCGAACGGTACCGCAGTGAAGTACTGCGCCGCGAAGGTCTTTCCGGTCCAGAAGTAACTGTTGGCGTGGTTCATTTCCACCGTACCCGACCGCACCGCATCAAAGCCCTCGAAGGCGGGCACCAACTCGCCCGCTCCGAAGACCTGAATCCTCAAACGCCCCCCTGACATGACCTCGACACGCCGCGCGAGATCGGTGGCGCTTCCAGGACCGTCCATGTAGAAGGGCGATCCCTTCACATACGCGCTGGTCATCTTCCAGTTGAAAGTCGATTGCGCCTTCACAACCGCGGGTGCGGCCAGGGTTGCGACCGCGCCTGCGGCAGCACCGTGAGCAAGGAAGGAACGACGATTCGTTTCCATGGTGGGGTCCTCAAGAAAGTGCAACAGTCGTGACGTGGAAAGCGAGAACCGTGCCAGCGCCTACCGCACCCTTCGGGTTGTGCGTGGCCGCGCACTGCAACGTGCTGGTGCGGCGAGACGAAGAGGCGAACAAGACTTGCGCCACGCCGCACAAAGGTGGAGCGTTACGCCCGAGGCTCGCCCGCGACAGGCAGGAGAAGCGCCCTCACCCGCGCAGCCCAAGGCGTGGCAAACTCCCGCGGGGCCCGCGAAGCAGAAGCACCAACGCGCCACCAAACCGGCTCTGCGCCCCTCGAATCCGCGAAGTCGCCTCCGTCTACACCGCACACACCACTGCCACCCCGCCCCGAACCCGAGCAATGAAGACGCTTCATGCGATGGCCAGGATCAGCGCTGTACTCGCTGGCGCAGTTCTTGTGGCGATCACCGGGCTCACCGTGGTCAGCATTGCGGGCCGCACCTTCTTCGAAACGGCGATCGTGGGCGATTTCGAACTCGCAAGCTTCGCTGCAGGCGCTGCGGTCGCGTTATTCATGCCCTACGCGCAAGCCCGGAGGGCACACATCATTGTGGATTTCTTCACCACGAAAACCTCGCCGAAAACGCGCTACCGTCTTGACCGGTTTGGCGAGTTCACGCTCGGCCTCGTGATGCTCATGCTCACCTGGCGTATCACGCTCGGGGGGCTGAATGCCTTCGCGTCGGGGGCGGGCTCGATCATGCTCGGCTTTCCTGAGTGGATTGTGTATGCCCTGATGGCCCCTGCAATGGCGCTCAGTGCCGTGATTGGCCTTGCCCAGGCGGCGCTGGGCTGGCACGAACCCACGCAAGCGGGCACAGACGAGGCCGAAAGCGCAGGCGGGGGGCCGATGGCGTGAGCCCGATCATGCTCACGGTGATGATCTTTTCGATCATGCTTGCGCTGATGGTGATCCGGGTGCCGATCGCGGTCACCATGTTTGTGGCGGGCTCCGTGGGCTATCTCGTCCAGACCGGCTGGATTCCCTACGCCAATTTCCTCAACGGACAGGCCTTTGCCCGCTTTGCAAGCTACGACCTCTCGGTGATTCCGCTCTTCATCCTGATGGGCCATTTCGCCACCCAGGGGGGGATCAGCAAGGCGCTCTTTTCCTTTGCAGCAGGCGTCACCGGCCGGCTGCGTGGCGGGCTTGCCATGGGTGCGGTACTCGCCTGCGCGGTTTTCGGGGCGATCTGCGGCTCTTCGGTTGCCACCGCAGCCACCATCACCAACGTGGCCTATGAGGAGATGCGCCGCCACGGTTACTCCGGACGTCTCGCAACGGGAACGCTTGCCGCCGGGGGCACGCTCGGGATTCTCATTCCGCCTTCGGTTCCGCTTGTGATCTACGCCATCCTCGCCGAGCAGAACATTGCCAAGCTCTTTGCAGCCGCAATGATCCCAGGCCTGATTGCCATGTGCGGCTACATGATCGCGATTGCGGTCTATGTTCGGCTGGTGCCCGGTCATGCGCCCGAACATGACGTTGTGGACACTGCCGACCTCGGACTGGCACTGCGGGGCGTGTTACCCATCGTCGCGATTTTCACCGTAGTCTTTGGCGGGATCTACGGCGGTGCGTTCACGCCCACTGAGGGCGCTGCGGTTGGTGCGGCATCCACCTTCGTTGCAGCGCTGCTGAAGGGGGAGCTCACACCGCAAAAGACTGCGCAGAGCTTTCTCGCCACCGCCGAAAGCTCGGCCCTGATTTTCCTCATCTTCCTCGGCGCCGACGTGATGAACGCAGCGCTTGCGCTGACCCAGGTACCCAACCAGCTTGCGCAGGTGATCGGCGGATGGGGGCTGCCTCCGCTTGCCATTGTGGGGGCCATCCTGCTGTTCTATGTGCTGCTGGGCGCGGTCATGGACGAGTTGTCGATGATTCTGCTCACGCTTCCGATCTTCTTTCCGCTCGTCATCAGCCTCGACCTCGGCATGAGTCGGGAACACACCGCCATCTGGTTCGGCATCATGGTGCTGATGACCGTTGGGTTCGGCTTGCTTGCACCGCCCGTCGGTCTGAATGTCTATGTGGTGAACGGAATCGTGCGCCACCGTTTGCAGCCTGTGCCGATCCGCGAGAGCTATCACGGTGTGATGCCGTTTCTCCTGAGCGACCTGGTGCGCACCCTGCTGCTGCTCTTCTTCCCCGGGATTTCACTCTGGCTGGTGGGATTCATCTAGGCGGAGGAGGTGGCCGAAGACCTTCCAGGAGCGGCGCCGGACCGTGAGTCGCTCGAGGCCGTGTTGCGCCAGGCCTTTCGCCTCAGGCTTGACGGCAGGATCGAGGCGTCGTACCAGACCGTCTGCGCCCACCTGGGCGCAGACTTGCGCGTTGGCTCGCTGCCTTGGCAGCACCACCCGCGCTTCTGGAGCGACATCCGTGCCCGAAGCTGTGGTCTCTCCCGCCGAGGGCCCGCCGACCTGCCCTTTCTGCGCAAGCTCTGGAGCGACAGGACTTTCCTTCGCCAATTCCATCGTCAGGCCCCGGAGTTGCCTGACTCCGACCGACGGCTGACCGAGATCCTCCGACAGGAATTCGCTGCGCTGCTGCAAGACAGCCATGCGCTGCACTTCATCGTGCGCGATCGCAAAGGAGGGGCGCGAGGGCTCCTGAGTCTGGTGGACCTGTCGCTTCAGCACCGCAAGGCCGAAGTATTGCTCGGTGTGCTGCCCGACGCTCCCTTCGGACTGGCCACTGCGGCGATGCTCATGCTCTTTCAGTTCTACTTCAAGGCACTCCGCTTCCACAAACTCTACTCGCTCGTGTACCCGGATAATCCGCGCTCACTCGCAGGCACGCTGCATCTGGGCTTTCGCATCGAGGGACGTCTCAAGGAGGAGGTGTATGACGCATCAACTGGCGGTCATCTCGACCTGATCCGGACCGGCCTCCTGGCGGAGGACGCCTTCACGCCCGCCAACCGCAGGCTCATGGAACGTCTGCTGCGCACCTCCACCGGTGCCGGGCCTGCCCGCTGATCGTTTGGCAGCCTCAGCCAACCCCTGCTCTTCCGCCACTGCCCTCGGCCACCCAGGCCAGATAGCGCGGGTCCACCTCGCTCACCTGAAGCGTGTACAGCGCGGGTAGCGCGTAGGGATGGTGCGCCCCGAGCCAAAGCCTGAGCCTCTCACTGCCCTGCTCCGAGGATTTGAAACTCAGGCGATACTCCACGCCCGACTGGACAGCACCCTCCCAGAAATACACGCTCTCGATGGTTTCGAGGTGCACACAAGCCGCAAGCGACTGCTCAACCGCCGCGCGTGCAAGGCGCCTTGCGTCATCAAGGCCTTCAACCGTTGTTACCACAATGCTCAGCATCGCCAAAGCCCCCACAACCGCTCCAACCCCGAGGCGAAGTGTGCCTTCAACGCACTCCGTCACTCACTCTTGCCGAGACGCAGGGGAAGGTTCAAAATCGGGAAAGGGAGCGTCCAGGCGCTCCCCAAACCCCTTGCCCGCACCTCAAGCTTCCCCAACGCTCTTCAGTGGCCAAACCATGATCGATTGCATGATTCTCGGAGATGAGATCGCCGACAGTATCCGGCAGTTCCGGCCGGAATGCGAGTTGAAAACCCAAGCCAACACCACCACCGAGCGCTGGGTCCGCGAAAACGGCGTGAAGTTTGCGGCCAAGACCGTGATCATCAGCCTTGGCTCCTATGACGCGCCAAGTCAATCCCTCAACAACGAGGCGCTCGCCGCCCTCGCAAGGCTTCGGGCGGGCATCAAGGCCGATCAGGTCTTCTGGCTTTTGCCCACGCGCGCTGAACCCGCCGACGCGATGCGGGCGCTCGCACAGCTCTACAAGGATCACCTGATGGTGATCGAGGAAAAGCAGCGCAACCTGATTCACCCCACCGAACGCGGCGCCGAGACGCTCGCGCGCGAGTCCAAGCGCCAGGGTAAGGCCGACTGGACGCGCCAAAGCTGGCCCAAGCAGAGCCCGGCGCTCATTCCCGGGTAGTCCTCGGAGCGGGGTCCGCAGGACCGCCGCCCTCCCACCGTGGTTGCCACTGCGGGTTCACCGCGGTTCTCGAGGCAACGCGAAGCCCTGAATCCCGGGTTCACACGCCCTGCGGGCCGCGGAAATCCGCAATCCCCGCGTCGGTGGAGATGCCGGCTCCGGTGAGGAAGACCGCCTTGCGGGAGCGCCGCAACGCTTCACGTCCCAGTTCAAGGTCCGGTGCTGACCCCCTGACGCACCCCCCAACGCCTGGATCGCTTCAACTGAGCCACTCCACCCTCACGACCACAAAGTCGTTCCAGTGCGGATAGGTCTTCTTCAGGGCCTCGAGGATCGCCTCACTGCTCTGACCGTGCACCTGTGTGACCACCGACGCGCTGATCCTTCGCTCCGGTGTCATCGTCGAAGCATGATGAAAGAAGATGCGGGCACGACGGGGAGGCTCCACACCCGCGATTATGGAAAGCGTCTCCATCCAGTCGCCCCTACCTAAGCCTGAGAGCGACGCCTGACGCAGATGCGTGAAGTTGTCTCACCCACAAGGGTTCACCAGCGCCTGCATGCGCGCAAGAACAACGGGCTTGTGCATTTCGCGGCGTTGGCCCTACGCGGAGGGCCTACATCACCCGCTACAGCGGCGATGCCTTCGTTACTGGCCTGATCCGGTAGGCGAGGACGTAGAGCGCCGGGACAACGAGCAGCGTGAGCAGGGTGGCCACCAGCAACCCGCCCATGATCGAAATCGCCATAGGCCCCCAGAGCACATCCCTTGACAGTGGAATCATCGCAAGAATTGCTGCGGCCGCCGTGAGCACGATCGGCCTGAAGCGCCGCACCGCCGATTCCCGGACGGCTTCCCAGGCCTCGAGTCCCCGCTCGCGGTCGAAGCGGATCTGCTCCACGAGGATAACGGTGTTTCGCATGATCATTCCGCCGAGCGCGATGGTGCCCAGCATTGCCACGAAGCCAAAGGCCCGGTCAAAGGCGAGCAGTGCGGCGGCCACACCCACAATGCCGAGCGGCGCTGTCACGAGCACCAGAAGGCTCAGGCCGAAGGTGCGCAACTGCAGCATCAGAAGGGCGCACACGATCGCAAGCATCATCGGCATGCCGGCGTTGATCGAAGCCTGCGCCGCCAGATTGTCCTCGAACGGGCCTCCCACTTCGATCCGGTAACCGACGGGTAACTGCGCACGCGCCTTGCCGAGCGTGGCGTCGATCGCAAGGGCCACATCGGGAGCCTGCACGCCGTCGACCAGATCGGCGCGAACCGTGAGCGTTGGAACGCGGCTTCGTCGCCAGTAGATCGGCTCCTCCATCACTGTGGATACAGTGGCAAGTTGCTCGAGCGCAACGCTGCGCCCTCCAGGCGTGGCGATCTGAAGCGAGGCGATCCGGTCGAGGCTCACCCGCTCTTCCGGGGGTGCGCGCAAAACAATGTCGATCAGCTGGTCGTTTTCCCGGTACTGGGCGATCGTGCTTCCGCTGAGCGCAGTTGCCACCGAACGACGAACCTGCGCGGTGGAAAGTCCTGCGGCGCGCAGGCGATCCTGATCGAGTTCGACCCGCAACGCCGGACTGAGATCGCCCCAGTCGAGGTGGGTATCCACGGTGTGCGGGTTTGAGCGCACCTGCTGCGCCACGCTGTCGGCGATACGCTTGAGCACCGCCGGGTTGTCGCCCATCACGCGGAACTGCACCGGGTACGAAACCGGTGGTCCCAGCGGAGTCCGGAACACCCGCCCCCTCAGCCCCGGGAAATCCTGCGCCATGGTGGCACGCAAGCGCAGAAGTGCACGCTCACGCGAAGCCACGTCCCGGGTGAGGATCACAAACTGGGCGAAGTTCGGACGAAAGAGCTGCTGGTCCAGCGACAGGTAGTAGCGTGGCGATCCATTACCCACATAACTGACAAAAGTCGCCACATCCTCATCGGCCGCCAGGACGCGCTCGAAGCGCATCGCCTCGTCCTGGGTGGCGTTGAGACTCGAGCCCTCGGGAAGCCACAGCTCCACGAGCAATTCAGCGCGGTCCGAAGAGGGAAAGAACTGCTTCTTCGTGGCCGCCATACCCGCCACGCCGAGCGCAAAGCCCACAAGGGTGAGCAAGACCGTGAGCCTTGCGTGTCGCATGCACCCCTCGATGGTGGCGCGCAGGGCGCGGTAGGGCCGCGAATTGAAGAGCGCATCCTCGCCGCTTGCGCCGGCATGGGGCTTGAGCAGGTAGTAGCCGAGAAAGGGCGTGGCGAGTACCGCAGCAAACCATGAGATGAGGAGCGCGAGCGTTACCACCGCGAAGATGGCAAAGGTGTACTCACCGGTGGAGGACTTCGCAGTGGCGATCGGCACGAATCCGGCCGCCGTGATCAGCGTTCCGGTCAGCATCGGGTAGGCGGTGCTTTCAAAGGCGAAGGTGGCAGCGCGAAGCCGTTCAAGCCCCTCTTCCATCTTGCGTGCCATCATTTCCACCACGATCATCGCGTCGTCGACGAGCAAGCCCAGCGCGATGATCAGGGCCCCCGTGGATACGCGGTGAAGATCGATACCGAAGACCGCCATGCCGAAGAAAGTGGCCGCGAGCACCAGCGGGATCGTGAGCGCCACCACCAGTCCCGCACGCGCGCCAAGACTGAGAAAACTCACCGCAAGCACAATCGCCACCGCCTCGAGGAGCGACTGCATGAATAGGCCCACAGCGCGCTTCACGAGACGCGGTTGGTCGGAAACCTTGAACGCCTCCACACCAACCGGCCAGTCCTTGCGCATCGCGGCAATCGAAGCATCGAGGTTGGCGCCGAGTTTGAGCACATCGCCACGCCTCACCATCGAAACCGCAAGGCCGATCGCCTCCTTACCGCCAAAGCGCATCGTGTAGCCTGGAGGGTCGCGGTAGCCGCGCACAACCCGGGCGATCTCGCCCAGCCGAATACTCCGACCGTTGACCTGGAGCGCCATGGCCGCCACCTCCTCCACCGAGTCGAACGCGCCGCTGATGCGCAACGGAATCGCCTGTGAAGGGCCGTGCACGACTCCGGCTGGCGACACCAGATTCTGCGACTGCAGCTGGTTGATGATGAGCAGAGGGTCGAGGCCGAGTGCTGCAAGCTGTGAGGTACTGATCTCGATATAGATCCTCTCCTCCTGCACCCCGATCAATTCGATCTTCGACACGTCCGGTATACGAAGCAACTCCTGGCGTACTCTCTCCACATGGGCCTTGAGTTCGGCCGAAGTGAAGCCCTCGCCGGTGAAGGCCCAGATCGAGCCAAACACGTCGCCGAACTCGTCATTGAAGAAGGGGCCGAGGAGGTCGCCGGGCAACTGCGGACGGATGTCTTCGACCTTCTTGCGTACCTGGTACCAGATCGCCGGCACTTCCGAAGCCGGGGCGGTGTCGAGAAGTTCGAGCACGATCAAGGACTCGCCAGGGCGCGAATAGCTTCGGGTGTGCTTGAAGTAGGGGATTTCCTGGAGCTTCTTTTCGATGCGGTCGGTGACCAGCCGATCGGTCTGCTCGCCGCTTGCCCCGGGCCAGATGCTGCGGATCACCATGGCCCGGAAGGTGAAGTCAGGATCCTCGCGTTGCCCGATCTTGAAGTACGACAAAACCCCGGCAACCGCGACCACCAGTAGAAAGAACACGGTGGCCTGCGGCCAGCGCAAGGCGAGCAGCGAAAGGTTCCAGCCGCCGGATTGGGCCGGATCCTCCGGGACCTGAGGGGGGCGCAAGTCTCAGCTCTCGGACCAGCGCACCTTCTGGCCTTCACGCAGCAACTGCACGCCGGCGGTCACGATGCGATCGCCGGAGTTGAGTCCCTCGAGGATCGGAGCGCCCCGGTCACCGAGCACTCCAAGGCGGACCGGGACCGGCGTGACCGTGGAGTTGGCCTCGTTGATCCGCCATACATAGGCCTTGCCGTCGCGCGAATGAACCGCAGTGGCGGGCACCACCATCGCGGTGCCGCTGCTCACCCACTCGGCCACAAGGCTCAGACCGAGCGGGGACTGCGCTGGCAGGCCAGGCAGGGACAACCTCACTGCAAAGGTACGCGTGCCTGGCTCGGCAAGTGGCGAAATCTCGCGGACCCGGGCGTCGCGCCACACGCTGCCGGCGGGTTCTGCTGCAGCCCCAAGACGCACACGCCAGGCCTGGCCCGGCCTCAGAGCGCCAGCAAGTGCCTCGTTGACGTAGATCAGCGCCTCTCGCTCGCCATCGCGCGCGATCCGAACCACGCTCTGCCCGGCGGCGACAACCTGTCCCAGATCCGCATCCACCGCAACAACAACGCCCATTGCCTCCGCCCGGATCACCTGGTATTCGGCGGCGTTGCCCGCCTGGGCAAGCTGCGCCTCGGCCGCCTCGAGGCGCGCTCCCGCTGCATCGACAGCAGCCTGCTGCCGGTCCACTTGCGAGGCGCTCACAAACCCCTTTGCCTGCAGATCGCTCACTCGGCGCAACTCCACCTGCGCCAGTCTGAGATCGGTCTCGGCCGCAAGCTTCTGCGCCCGCGCTCCGGAGAGCTGCGGCGCGGTCTCGCTCGGATCGAGCCTGGCCAGGATCTGCCCGTTCACCACACGGTCGCCGGGTTGCACCTCGCGCGCCACGAGCTTGCCCGCCAGGCGAAAACCGAGGCGGCTCTCGTAGCGTGCGCGGAGCTCCCCGGGGAAAATCCGCGAGCGCCCAGGCTCGACCTCCGCACCAAGCACCATCGAACGTACCGGGCGCACAGGCTCGACCACAGGTTCGGGCACGCTCGCGCCGCAGGCGCTCAGGACCAGCGCAAGAGCAAGGACGGCGCGGAGCGGCGAAATCAGACGGGGCACAGCCTGACGCTGCGAAGCTTGGGCACGGCAACGGTCCATTTGGGGGTGGTGGCGGCTTAAGCCAGAACCCCGGATTTTACGCAAAGACGACCGATCGATCGCGCCTGAGCCACCGTTGGTCGGGGATCGAGCCGCGGAAACGCGTGCGCTGAAGCCAACCACCCCCGCTGCGGGCTCCGGAACTCTGTGCCGGCCCCAGAGGGGAGCCGGAAAAGGAGTCCGCGCCGGGGTGCCTCAGAGGGAGGCCGCAGGTGCGGCCGGCCAGGTCAAGCCGCCGCGAAGCGGCGCCGCTGCCGGCACATCCCGTCGAGCACGCGCAAGGGATTGAGGTTGCGAATCCATTGGCGCTTGCGCGCCTGGATCGCCTTGACGACCGCGTGCTGCAGAGCATGCTCGAGTGCCTGCGTGGTGTTGCGCGCACGCGCCGTGATCAGGATCGGGGCAATGCCCTCGGCCCGAAGCAGCAACTGGCATTGGCGATCCGCTCCGCCGATCGGTGCGTTGGCAGGAGCGATCCGCACCCGCACCAGATGGATGGTTTTCTCGTGGCGGCGCAGGAAATGCCGCACTCTCGACTGAATGGAGGCGCGCGAAAGCGCATCGTGGTCTTCAACGGAAGACTCGATCACGATTTGCATGGCGAAGGTCCTTTCGACAAAACAGGTGATCGAAGGATAGATCCGACCTTACATCGAAAAAACCAGATTCCTTAGGAACTTCGCTTCGTAAAAACCTACAGAGATCCCGCTGAACAGCCCGCGTGTTCAGGATCCGCCAGCCTGCGTCGCCTCAAAGGACTGAATACGCAGCACAGCCGGGTGCTGACGTGCCCGCCGCGTCACGATGAGGAAGAGATCCTCGCCCAGACGGGTTTCGCCGAGGAAGCGCAACCCGCGCACCGAACGCAGGTCCTCGGCTCCGAGTGCGCTCACCGGAAACACCCCCATGCCCTGCGCGGCAAAGAGACTCATCAGGGCACTGTCTTCGAACTCCCCGGCGATTGCGGGATGGAGGTGTTCCGACTCGAACCAACGCTCGAGCGCGTGGCGCAGCGGCGTGTGTGCGGTGGGCATCAGCACAGGAAGCTTGTTGAGACTCGCCGGAAAGTCAACGGCGAGCGCTGCCCTGAGCAAGGACTCGGGCCCGTACCAATGGATCGGACTCGATGCGACACGCTGGCTGTAGAGGCGCAGATTTGGGTTGGACGGTGCCGGCTGGCTGGCGATGACCGCATCGAGTTGATGCAGGGCAAGTTCGCCGATCAGCTGGTCGAATTCGCCTTCGTGGCAGAGCAGACGCAGGTCCGGAAGTTGAAGAACCGGCTCGAGCAGGCGGTGCACCGCGAGTTTCGACACGCCGTCGGGCAATCCGAGCGAAAACCTCACAACCCGCCTCGCGGCGGCTTGCGACAATTCCTCGATCAGCGTGGTGCCGAGTTGAAAAATCTCCTCGGCGCGCCGGTAGGCAGTTTGCCCTGCCTCGGTGAGGCGCACACCGCGGCCCGCCGGCTTGAGCAGCTGGTGCCCGAGTGCGCTTTCCAGATCCCGCACCTGGACGCTCACGGTCTGCACTGCCATTCCCAGGCGCTCGGCCGCCCGCGAAAATCCTCCCTCGCGCGCCACGACCCAGAAATAGTACAAGTGCCGGTAGTTCAGCAGCGTCATGGCTCGGAAGCTGCTCCGCTCGCGCAGTACGGAACGCTACTCGGGTGCGGAACCCGCCCCGCGTGGGTGCCGGGGCGGTCGACCCCGAGCGCTCAAGGCCTCGTTCAGGTGCAACGCATCATCGTCATCTGCAGGACCGTGCCGTGCACGAGATTTTCCCGCACGGCACATATATTGTGCGATTTGGTACGAAAAATTCTCTCGCGCGGTTGCCGCCCGGTTTCAATCGAAAACTCGTAGAGCTCAAGCACGCTGCTCTGGTCTGACGCATCATCAACCGCATACGAGCGCAACGCGAGCGAATAGTCCTGCCGAGGCGTCATCGACACTTCGCCGCGTTCCACGAAACTCTCGATGGGGTGCCCGTCGCGGTGATACACCGTACGCGAGCCCAGCGGGTAGGAGCGACCCGCCACCCACGACTCAGCCTGAGGTGCACCCCCATGAAGCCTCACTCTCTGATCGCCAAGATCCCAGCCAAGCAATGCATAGTCGAGCGGGTTGTAGTAGAGGTGACGCACTTCGGAAAACTCCCCTACGCATCCCATCCGCCCCCCGAAACTGTGGGTGAAAACCCGCACCCGAAGCGCTGGACGTCCATCGAAGCTGTCTTCGACCGCACGGTGGAAAGTGACCGTGCAGGGGCCCTTGTCGAGCGTGTGCAATCCCTCAACCCGTACGATCTGGAAACTGGCCTGCAGCGTCTTGCGCTCGCGGAATCCGCGCGCATAGCCGGCGGCACCGATCGCGTTGATGCACACCGGGATCGCGGCACGCGGTGCAGGTCCCGAGAGCGCGGGCAGGACGGGATGCATCGGGCGCGCGAAATGCGCCGTGGCATCAGGCTCGCGTTCGTCCTGGATTGCACGCACCTGCTGCCCGAGCACTTTCTGATCGAGCCAACGGAAGAAGTCCGACTTGCTGCTGGTCCGCATGAGTGCCCGCTCCCTTTTCCAGATGCCTTTGCCTGGGGCAGGTTACGGTGATGCGTGGTTGGAGGTTTAAGACGCTTGAACGCACTTGCGCGCGGGGAGGCCGCCCTGGGCCTGTTCAGCCCATCCCGCGCCGGGGTCCGGTGCGCAAACCTTTGCCGCCAGCCTCAGAGCGCATTGACTGGAATCTTCAGGTAAGAGGTGCCGTTGGACTCCTGTGGCGGGAGTTGTCCCGCACGGATGTTTACCTGAACCGCCGGAAGGATGAGCACCGGCATTTCGAGGGTCTGGTCGCGCGCCTTGCGCATCGCCACGAAAGACTCTGCGCTGATGCCATCCCGGATGTGGATATTGCCCGCCCGCTGCTCGGCAACGCTACTCACGAAGCGTACTTCACGACCACCCGGCGGATAGTCGTGACACATGAAGAGCCGGGTGTGGCCTGGCAGGTCGAGCAAGCGTCGCACCGAGCGGTAGAGTTGCTGTGCGTCTCCCCCGGGGAAATCACACCTGGCTGTTCCCACGTCGGGCATGAAGAGTGTGTCGCCCACAAACACGGCATCGTCGATCCGGTAGGCCACACAGGCTGGCGTATGGCCGGGTACTGCCATCACCTCCACCTCCAGCGCGCCGATCCTCAGACGCTCTCCGTCGGCAAAGAGCGCGTCGAACTGCGAACCATCCGCCTGAAACCCGTCTTCGAGGTGGAAGATCTTCTGGAAGACCTGCTGGACTGCAGTGATCCTTGCGCCAATCCCGATTCGGCCGCCGAGCTGTGCACGCAGGTAGCGTGCGGCACTGAGGTGGTCGGCGTGCGCGTGGGTTTCGAGGATCCATTCGAGATGGAGCGAATGATCGCGAAGGTAAGCGATCACCTGGTCCGCAGCGTTGTGCCGGGTACGCCCCGACTTGGGGTCGTAGTCGAGCACTGAGTCGATCACCGCAGCCGCAGTGCCCGCGCCAGCGTGCACCACATAGGTCACAGTCCAGGTCGCCACGTCAAAGATGCCGTGAACGATGGGTTTGGGCTGTGTTGCTGAAAGAGGCGGTTGCATGATTGACGAGGCTCCTGGGTACTTGACAAACCGGCTTCCGCAACACGCCGTGAGGCCGTGCGGAAGATTCAGGTCACATTCTATTGACAGATAAATTATCTGTCAATAGAATACAGGCTCCGCAACTGAAAGCCTCCTACAAGACCCTCTCCTCCCACCCGGGTTCTCCGCAAGTACAACCATGCAAACAACACCACTTGCAGCAACGCCTCCGCAAGCGCCGAAGCTTGCCGGCCACGCCCCTGGCAAAGAAAAAGCATCGTTCAACGTCGGGTCGATGCGCGAAGCCGCTGGCGAGGCTTGTGCCCTGCTGCGGGCGCTGAGCAACCCCGACCGCCTCCTGATCCTTTGCCTTCTTGTGCAGGGCGAGCGCACTGTCGGTGCACTGGAGCAAGCGCTTGGCATCCTTCAGCCCACGCTTTCGCAGCAACTCGCGGTTCTTCGGGCGCAAAGGCTTGTGGAGACCCGCCGTGCAGCCAGACACATCCACTACCGGCTCGCACCGTCGCCAGCCGCCCTGATCCTCGAGGTGCTCCATGCCGCGTACTGCGCCAACGCTCCGCAGGCGGCCGCAGCATCAAGCGGCCCCCAAACCGGAACAACGCTGAAGGACTTGCAAGCATGACCATCGACTGGAGCCATTTCACCCCCTACGCCTCACTCGCAGGCGGTGTCGTCCTCGGCCTTGCTGCCTCGCTCCTCATGCTGGTGCACGGCAGGGTCCTCGGCGTGAGCGGCATCGTGGCAGGCCTGTTCTTCGCAAAGCCTGGCGACCGCGCCTGGCGGGCCGCATTTCTCCTGGGCATGTTTGCTGCGCCTGCAAGCTACCTGCGCCTGGCCCCACCCGAATGGATCAGTGCACCGCGGATCGACGCAAGCGTGCTCGTCGTGATCGTTGCCGGGCTCCTGGTCGGTTACGGCACCCGCCTCGGCTCAGGTTGCACCAGCGGACACGGCGTGTGCGGCCTCTCGCGGCTTTCGCCACGTTCTCTGGTTGCCACGCTGAGCTTCATGGCCTCCGGATTCGTGGCGGTGTATCTGGTGCGGCATGTCCTCGGACTTGATCCGCTTGCAGGGATCACCGCGCCTGCAGTGGCCCCCCGCTGACGCATCGCCCACCCGCGCACATCGCCCACGCACATCACCCACGCACATCAACCCATCAGCGAGGCTGGATCGCCATGCAAAACCGCTCTGATCGAATCGCCCACCGCATTTCCGAATTTGGGGTGGGGCTGCTGTTTGGCTGGGGACTCATCCTTGCGGGAATGACCGATCCGGGCAAAGTGGTGGGGTTTCTCGACCTCAGCGGCCTCTGGGACCCGTCGCTTGCCTTCGTGATGGGCGGAGCCATTGCGGTTGCTGGATTGGCTTTTTCGGTCGCAAAGCGCCGAACGGCCAGCTTTCTCGGCGGCGCGCTTCATTGGCCGAAATCCGCAGACATCGACGCCCCCCTGATCGTTGGCGCACTGCTGTTTGGGGTCGGCTGGGGTCTGGCCGGTTTCTGCCCGGGGCCTGGGTTGGTCTCGATGGCGGCGGGTGAAATCAAGGCGCTCGCCTTCGTGGGAGCCATGGCTGCGGGGATGATCGGGTTCGAATTGCGCAGCCGGATGCGCCGCGCAGCGGATCGTTCACGGCCGCGCCCCGAGTAACGAAGCGCTCTCGCGGCGCCATGCTGGCGCGCGATCAGGATGCTGGTCGGGCATAACGAACGGCACCGGGCCCCACCGCAGCATCCGATCCAGGAATCACGTCCATGCAACTGCCCGCGCTCCCTTTTCTCGCCTGGGCGAGGCACTACAACACGAGCACTGCAGGGCGCGATGCACTTGCCGCCGTGATCGTGACCGTGATGCTCATCCCGCAAAGCCTGGCCTACGCCTCCCTTGCAGGATTACCCGCGCAGCTGGGTCTCTACGCGAGCATTGCCCCCCTGCTGGTCTATGCGCTGCTCGGCACCAGCCGGGTACTCGCAGTTGGGCCAGTGGCAGTGGTTTCGCTCATGACTGCCTCGGCGGCGGGTGAAGTCGCTGCCGTTGGGACCCCGGCGTATGCGCAGGCTGCGCTCATCCTGGCGCTCCTCTCTGGCGGCATGCTGTTGGTGATGGGCTGGTTCAGACTGGGTTTCATCGCCAACTTTCTGAGCCACCCGGTGATTTCAGGGTTCATCACGGCGTCGGCAGTGCTGATCGCCGGCGGGCAAATGCTCGTCATCCTCGGGGTGCGCGGCGGCAGCCAGACGCTTGTGGACATCGCGCTGGGCCTGTATCGCCAGGCTGATCAGATCAGCCCCTGGTCTGCCGCGCTCGGTCTTGGCTCGCTCGTCCTGCTGATCGCGGCGCGCAAGGGGCCAGGCCCTTTGCGCGTCGAGGCGGGGGTGAATGCGAGACTGGCGGGGATCCTGAGCAAGGCCGGACCGGTTTTCGTGATTGCGCTGGCCGCGCTGTGCACCTGGCACTTCGGTCTGGATCGGCGCGGCGTGGCGATCGTGGGCGAGGTACCCGGTGGCCTGCCGCCGCTGAGCCTGCCGCCCTTCGAACCTGACGTATGGCGCGCCCTTCTGCTCCCGGCATTCTTCCTGAGTCTGGTGGGCTTTGTGGAGTCGGTGTCGGTGGGTCAGACACTCGCTGCGCGGCGCCGGCAGCGCATCGAACCCGACAAGGAACTGGTGGCACTCGGTGCGGGCAACGTGGCCGCCGCGTTCAGTTCCGGGTTCCCGGTCACCGGTGGATTCGCGCGGTCCGTCGTGAATTTCGATGCTGGCGCCGAGACCCCGGCCGCGGGCTTCTTCACCGCCGTGGGCATCGCGCTTGCGGTGCTCTTCCTCACGCCGGCGCTCTACTACATCCCCAAAGCCACCCTCGCCGCCACCATCGTGGTTGCGGTGCTCTCGCTCGTGGACTGGACCATCCTCGCCCGCACGTGGCGCTACGCGAAGTACGACTGGGCCTGTGCACTTTCCACGATCCTCGGCACGCTCGCCGCCGGCGTGGAGGCAGGACTCGTGACCGGAATCGCGCTTTCCCTGCTGCTCGTTCTCTACCGCACCTCGCGTCCGCACATCGCGGAGGTGGGGCTGGTACCCGGCACCGAGCACTTCCGTAACCGCGATCGCCATGCGGTGCGAACCGATGGAAGGCTTCTCAGCCTCCGGGTGGACGAGAGCCTCTTCTTTGCCAATGCGCGCGCACTGGAGGACCGCATCAACGCCCAGGTGGCCGCCAATCCAGAGCTGAAGCATCTGGTCCTGCTCTGTTCCGCAGTGAACGACATCGACTCAAGCGCCCTTGAAAGCCTCGAAGCGATCGACCGCCGCCTCGCCGAGGCAGGTATCACGATGCATCTGAGCGAGGTGAAGGGGCCGGTGATGGACCGTTTACGTCAGAGCGACTTTCTCGATCATCTGCACGGGCAGATTTTCCTGTCGCACTATCTCGCAGTGAAAACGCTCACCCCCGAGGTTGCAACCCGGGGGTGAGGAGCGCTCAGTTGAGGAGATCGCTCATGATGTCGGACCACGACACCATCCCGATGATCTGCCCGTGCTCCTCCACCGGCAGGTGGCGGAAGCCATGTTCGGACATGAGGCGCATGGTGTCCATCACGCTCGCCTCAGGGTCAACCGTGATCACTCGGCGCGACATCACCGTTCCCACCGTGGTTGTGGCCTGATCGAGGCCCTGGGCAAGGACCTTTCGCGAGTAGTCACGGTCGGAGACGATCCCGATCATCTTGTTGTTTTCGTAGACCAGGAGCGAATGGATCCCTTTGTCGAGCATGATCCGCATGGCCTCGGTCATCAGCGCATCGGGCGGGATCGTGATCAGTGTGAGCGCAGGCTTTGATTGCATCAGTTCACGGACAGTATCCACGGATTATTCCCTCCCCGGCCGTATCATCAGCCGTACATGAGCCAAAGGATCAACACAAAACTCATGACCAGCAACACCAACTGACCAACGTAGCGCCAGGAGTCGAGCTCATGCTGCATCATTTCAAGATCCTCAGGCGGCAGCGACTCCTTCACCGCCTGGGGGATCGACGAGTTCCCGAGGAGGAGCATGAAGCCGCCCATCAGCGTGAAGTAGATGGCAAGAAGGAAAGTGGTCATCGCGAAGGAAAGCGTGTAGTACGCACCAGCGGGAGTTTAGCGTGAAGCCGCGCCTCCCGCCCAAGACACCAGTTGAAAAAGCTCCGAACGGCAGACCAAGCCCAAGCGGCGGGCCGAGCCCAGGCGGCAGACCAAGCCCAAGCGGCGGACCGAGCCGAAGCCGCGGGCCGAGCCCAAGCGGCGGGCCGAGCCCAGGCGGTAGACCGCGCCCGAACGGCGGGATGGTGCCGCCGGGGGCGCCCTTGCCTGCAGCGGGCCGGCTTGCCTGCGCCGACACCGACTTCCTGCAACGGCCGGAGGCCTGCGGTATCCGGATCCAGCTCGAATTGCTCAAGGCCGAACTTGCGCTGCGTGAATGCGGAGTGGACGCCACCGTGGTGGTCTTTGGCAGCGCGAGGGTCTGCGAACCGTCGGCGGCGCAGACGGCACTTGATCAGGCACAC
>Ga0194134_10003085_pt1 | contig 18519 bp, 18 predicted proteins | sample TA2KigOff0mmetaG_FD_148602 | JGI IMG/M metagenome (GOLD analysis project Ga0194134, IMG submission 148602) | Freshwater microbial communities from Lake Tanganyika, Tanzania - TA2015056 Kigoma Offshore 0m | ecosystem: Environmental > Aquatic > Freshwater > Lake | place: Tanzania: Lake Tanganyika... | reverse complement strand
TTGCCCAGACTAAGTCTTTTAGAGGGTTACTTCCAAGATAAAACAATTGTTAACCAAATTCCAATCGCTTCACTAAATAGGGTCTTCCCACGTGCTCACGTCAAATCAAATATCAATAAAGTAGCAAATCGTGTATGTTTGCACATTCGACGTCGAGATTACCCAAAATCTATTACTCAACAATTTGGGTCAGAGTATTACAGGAAGGCAGTTCAAAAATTCCAAAACTTAGGGTTTACGAAATTTGACTGCTACTCCGACGATCTATCTGCTGCTCAAGAAATTCTGTCTTTCTTACCAGAGAGTCAAAAACACTTTCCTGAAACTCAAGTAACTCTTGACTCTATCTCCTTACTACAAGAGATGGCAATGTACAAAAATTTTATACTTTCCCAAAGTTCACTAGTGTGGTGGGCCTCGTACATCGCTTTTAGGAATGATTCAAAAGTTCGCATAGAAGGAAAATTATCCAGTCTGTTGGACTTTCGAAATTCGCACGTTTTATGACTTCTTGATCCTATAGTGAGAGAACATTTTTTCCAACCCGTAATCTAATCCTTTTAGCGCCACATCCATCGATGCTAGAACTGACCCACTTCCACAATAATCGTTCCCCCGTCCCTGTGCATCGACTTCTATATTAACTTTATGAGTACCGAGATCATTGATTTTCTTGCAGATTTCACTCAATAAATATTTTTCTTGATAAACTAGATTTATCTCTCTTGGAAGAGTATTCCCGTTGAGCCATTGTTGTAAGATAACAAGGGTGTCTTGAACAAAGAAGAAATCCGCATAAGAATCTTGGAATACTTTCATCGCCTCTCTGTTCCAATAGCTACTAATGTTTGACCGCAAGAATCGTTCTGGAGATTCTAGAATTCCAAAGACACTGAAGAATCTAAGTAAGGTTACTTCGGGGCTTGCCTTTACCAACTGCCTAAATAGGAATTTTGACTGTCCATAAAAGTCCGTTGGAAAGTGCAGATCCGCTTCCCATTCCCTAACATTAAAAATACTCCTCTGTCGTCCGTACACTGCACCACTGCAAAAAGACACCAACGGCAGACCCAGTCTAAAAACATTTACTCCGACAAGTAGATTTTCCGCCAAAACAGAATAGTCATCTGCTTTCAATCGACGACCGCCACGTACAGCAGCGTGGATAACGCTATCAATCCGATTCAAACTGACAAATTTCGATAATTCATCAAAATTCCGTAAATCACCGTCAAACTCAACCACTTCATAATCTATAACGAGTTTAGGTATTAACTCTCGTCCAAGAAACCCGCGATGTCCCGTGAAAAGAATTTTCATCTTCACTAATACAAACCATCTGTCATATCAAGTTCTAATCTGGCGTGACTCTTCGATAAGCAATCCAAATACCTATTTAGAAGGCTTGGTTTCACTTTACTATGGTACAAAAGATTATTTCCCTCCTTTTTGCCGTAGTAACCCTCACCTCGACTCATCATACTCTCTGTTCACTTCTTCTGACTCAAAAACCAAACGAGTAATTTTAATGTAGTAACAAATCATCTATAAACTTCATGCATCGGCCTAGCGAGTGAAGCTGACTTAGAAGTCTGAGAAAGACTCTTGCAGTGAGCAGTATTACATAGAAACTTTAAACTTTAGCTCCCGGGAACATGCATTTCGCCACCCTAAAGACTTCTTCTTTCTTAAAGGCGTCTAGAAAGTCGAATTCGTTAGATAGTAAATTCTCCATTCTCTTCGGTGACTTACTTGGGAATACTTTAACTTTAATCTTTTGCCAAATTAATCGAGCTACTCTTGGGAAAGGCATGGCTTTAGATTTGCGTGCGCTTTGGAAAAATTCATACCAGCGAATTACATATGTTGTAACAAGTTGTTGGATAAATGTCTGGTCAAGTCCTAATCTATTAACAAGTACGTTCATAAATACTTCTCTTTCAGAGGCGTATTCGCTCTTGTTCCACCAATCATAAAAACTAACCTGTCTATTCCAGTCTTTCTTTGAAATCTCTTTAGTATGCCAGTTTCTAATCCAATAAAGTTCTTTGATATAGTTTGTGGGGCCTGCCCAAGTTGATACAATTTCAGCCGCTACCTCATATATGTACGGAGTGCTGATATTGGACAAATCGCCGAATACTTCCAGAATTTTTTCCATAGAGTCTCTACGGAATAATCTATATAGACCCGTTCTTGGAGGTTTATCTCCAAGGCCTGACCATAAGTGATTCTTTAGTCGTTGATCGATCTCTTCTTCGTTCCGCGAATACCCTTTCATTTCAGAGTAGGCTGCCGAGGCACTTACATAACTACCATATGGGAATGCACCGATACTTAAACCGCCAACGGATTTAAAAATAGGATTACAAATTAACCAATTTTCCATTTCTAGAAGGGCGGAACTAACTATTCCATCGTCGTCAGATGATATAATACAAAACTCATTCAAAATATAGTGCCTTGCGATAGAGGCCCTCTCTCCGTACTTCATATTGGGGCAATGAACGTATATGGAATTACTTGGAATTAAATCCTCTCGCAATCTACTTTGGCTATTGTGAAACACCAGAACCCTAAATGGCGACTTGGACATTGTTTGTAAGGTGTTGAGTAAAGCTCTTTCTCGACCACGAGAAAATATAATAAAATCTATCCCCACCATACCCCCCCAGAACTGCCTTGTAGAGACAAAATTTGTACACTTTTCAGAATAAATCCTAACTCACACACGATTATACTTGATGGCATTGAGAAGTTAGAGTTAAGAATATAAAATTGATTCTAAAGTTCATTCACTGGTTATTCCTCGCATGTCACAAAACGCACTACAACTCTTCAATAATTCAACAAAGCCAACCGTTCAGGTACTTTCAAGTTTATTGAGGTAGTTCTTACCGCTACGAAGTATCCATTCAAATCCAGTAGGATCGTGTTTTAGACCGTCGCTTAATCGCCCTCGTTATCAATCAGAACTTACTCAATAAATTCTCATAAACTCAAACACTATGAGACTACAAAGCACTATATTTTGAAAGAAAAAAGTTTAGCTATTTGAGTACAGCCAATCTCTAAGCAGTTCGTTTTTTCACTTATAGTTTCTGTAGGACCCCTTCTCTATGAAAACAATTCTTGGAGTCGCATCACATGCTGATCTATATCTATGAATTTGTAAAAAGGCTCATCTAAGAGTGAATTCTTCTGCCCCAACAACTGGAGCGCCTGCCTGACTAATTGGGTAGATTCTTCTTCTTTCCAACTAGTTGTGTGAATCATTTTGTTATTCTTAAATTCTGGCCAAGTTTCAAAACTGTCATACGAAATAATACTTGGAATTCCAAGGGATAAACACTCCAGAACATTGAGGCCTATACTCTGTGGATACTTCACTTTAGGACCATAGTTAGTGGGATATAGATGAACTGAAGGCGTATTCCACTTGAAATGGGAAACACTCTTCCCGTGAAAGAGTTTTGCTGTTGCCATAGAATTAAATCGAACCCGAGAGTCACTATGATTCCCCGTTCTTGTTGTTATTAGAATATATTGAAATTCATTTCCCAATAACTCAGCTATACGTAAAAAGGTCTCGAAACCTTTCCACCCTGTAAGCCTAGAATTAAATATTAAAGCCGGTTTTCCTTCAATGGGGATTAACTCGAAATTAGTTTGAGTCCATTTGATTCTTCTTAAGTCAATACCCATGCGGTCAAAGTTGAACTTCTTAACCACCCGCCGATTTATTAAACCTAGTCTTTTGTGTGTTTTTTCAAATTCCAATATAAACTGATAAGAAGAAGCCCTTATTTGATTTGCTAAACTGAATAAAATAAAACGCTTGGCTCTCTGTGAGAATGATGAAAGAGATGCTAGTTGATGTACAAAACAGACAATATAAATTTTTTGAAGAGACAGAAGCGAAGCTAATTTTACAATCCAAACACTCTTTGCGCTATGACATAGAATAATTCTTGGTCTATTTTTCTTTAAATATCTGGCAAACCAAACTACTTGTCTACTTCTACTGCTTGGCAGAAAGTGAATCTCCAGTGAATGGTTTTGGAAAAATAGAGAGTCAACTTCCCGGATATCATCGACTGGCATTGGGGCTTCCAGCACTAGCAGGGAAACTTTTTTTCCGGTACGAGTCAGACTGTAAGCTTCATCTAACGCTAGTCGTTGTATTCCACCCACTCTTAGGTTGTCAAGCACAATTTGAACTCTCTCGACAGTCACTTCCCTCCTTTTAGAACTATGGCAAGATTATCAAGCTAGAAATCTACATTTCTTTTACTGCTGGTCACAGTATCTCAATATAAACCAATTAGATACCTTTGAAGTTCTAATATCTCCTCAGCCTTCCTACTTCCCAAGTTACCTAAGTTTGCGAAACCTAGCAATCTGGAATTTCAAGCAATATTGGTATGTTTTAACCAAAGCTCTTCGAGGAAATTGGATGTGGATTTCGCCTTCTTAAGGAGGTGTCATTAATCTAGAATGTTGAGTTCGTTGACACTTAGTCCGTTGCAGTTCAAAGGGTTAAATGAGCCTTTAATCTTAAAGACGTAAGTTCGTGAAGACGTTCTAATCGTTTCTGCAATGGAGACTTGGGTCTTAGAGTGAGTGACGTGGTTGAGGTCATTAATTATGATCGTGGATCGAGATATTACACTAGTTGTCTTTGCCCCAAATTTTGAGAAAGTCAAATCCGTTTTGGATATTTGATCAACGCTTGATTCTACGTCAGATCGGAGGCTTAACCCTTATACTTAATCTCATAACTTCTGCAGAGTAATAACTCTTCAATATTAAAGGAGACTAATCGCGCGTGCCACTTGTTCTAACTTACGATAACGAATCACTTCAAGATGGTTTGGGATCTCAGGCACTCCGGATTCTTGGAATTTACTCAATAGCTAAAGTTTTTTTCATCCGCTACCAACATACTCCAATAAAGGAGTTCATCGAGGAGCGCGCTCACGGTTTAACTGGGAAAAGAAGTGAGTCGCGGCTCTTAAATCAAGTAAATGAATTTTTTCATTTCCCCTCAAGTACCCTAAAGAGTAACAACTTTGAAATTTTAACAATGAGAAATATTAGTGGGAAAACTCTCCTGAAACTAAAATTGCGACATTTGTTCACTAGGCGTATTGTGGTCTTGCGATTACTTTTGCCTTTCAACATAACTGACCGATTACCTAGGATTTATTCGATTGGTGTGAGACATCTGCGCCGCCAACATCGTCAATTGCTAGTCCAAAAGGATATTACGGTAGTTCATGTGCGAAGAGGTTATGGGTACTTGTACTCAGAAAAATCATCCTTGCGACCTAGGCATTTACCTTTCAAGTATTACAGTTCGGTATTGGAGTGTGTAGCCAAGAAAAAATATGGTGATACTTTTCAGGTTATCGTTCACACGGATTTGTCTCCAACTCAAACAAAGTGGCGGCCTTTTCAAAAAAAAGTTGGAGCCGCCATAGAAAGAATCCAGAAAACCAAAAGTCGGTCCGACGGATTTAACCTGCCTGGAGTTAATCTAAGAGAGACAATTAGTTTTCCTATGAACGCTATAGTCAGAATTGAATACTGTTCTGATTTCATGAAAACCTTCTTGGACATGTGCAATTGCACCATACTGGTACAATCAAAATCTTCTTTTTCTTATCTGGCGGGGCTTGTAAATTCTGGTCTCGTAATTTGGCCAAGTTCGCATGGGCACTCCAAAAAACCGGGTTGGTTAGATTCCACCGAACTTGGCCTGGACCCCGAACGTTTTATACCCCTTATTGAGGGAAGTCCCGAACGTTTATGAAAAATCCCTACTTTATATTTGATAGAGATGGAACTCTCATTGATCATGTTCCGCATTTATCAAAAGTTGCTGAGGTTCGGCTCAAGAGAGGCGTTTTCGAAACCTTACCAATTTTGCAGGAAAGGGGTTTTCGTTTTGGAATAGTTACCAACCAGTCTGTTATAGCTCGTAAGATTGCTTCGGTTGATCTTGTAGAGGAAATAAATACAAAGATTGTCGACATAATAAGCCAGTCTTCTGGCGTAAAATTTGACTTCATTAAAGTTTGTCCCCACCTTCCTGAAGATGAGTGTGATTGCCGAAAGCCAAAACCGGGTCTCTTATATGACGTTATCCCTAAGTTTGAGATTGCCTGTGAAAAGAGCTACATGGTAGGTGACTCTGAAAGTGACGTATTATTTGGTAAGAACCTCGGATTCAAGACTATTTTAATCAACGAAAATCCGACTTACAAAAGTTGCACTGTGGCCGATAGAGTCATTGTAAATTTTAGTGATATTCTAAAAGGCTTAGAGAGCGCAAATGACAACTAAATAAAGGGACAATGGAATGATTTCACGCAGAATTAAGTTGAAGAGGCTAAGTTAAGATAGCACCTACAGGTACAATCTTTACTGTAATAGCTTAAGCGTCTTTGACCTACATTTGAGACTCTCTCCTCCACACTCTGACTAACTTATCTAAGCAGAGTTCAAATGGTGAGTTTGGTTAGAAGAAACTCTTCATTCCGGCCTTAACGGTTACTGTGCTCACAAATTTATTGTAACCTTGCAGGATGAACCACATCATAAACAAGCGTTTTTCTGAATTTCAGGAAACCTTGACTCGGTTTAGTCTCCTCTGTACGGAGCAAATACATAAACTTGCAGAGGACCTTCTAATTTTGTTTACGTCGCAACACAAAATACTTGTTTGCGGTAACGGTGGAAGTGCTGCTGATGCTCAGCATATTGCGGCGGAATTTGTTAGTTCCTTTGCGCATGGATTACAGCGTCAATCCTTGCCAGCCATATCGTTAACATCAAATTCCTCGGTATTAACGGCAATCTCAAACGATTTTGACTTCAAGCTAGTTTTCAAAAGGCAAGTTGAAGGTTTAGGTAAACCGGGTGATGGACTCCTTGTAATATCAACCAGTGGTGAATCTGAGAACTGTATACTGGCCGCGGAAAGCGCCAGAAATATTGGTATGAAAGTTTTTTCTCTAACTCGGGTCGATTCTACGCTTGCGAGAAATTCTGATGTTTCAATTGCTGTTCCATCGCAAAATACGCAATACATCCAGCAATGTCACATCGTTGCGTACCACATTGTGGTTGAGTTAATAGAAAACTCGCTAATGGAGCGGAATTAGTTTTGAATATTCTAGTCACAGGAGGAGCTGGCTATATCGGTTCTTTACTGACACAAGAACTTCTAACCAAGGGTCATCGGGTTGTTGTAATAGATAATTTAATGTACAGACAAACAAGCCTTGCCCACCTGGTTAGCCACCCAATGTTCGAATTAGTTATCGGCGACGTAAGAGATGAAGTACTCATGAAGAAACTTCTCTCGAGATGTGATCTAGTCATTCCGTTAGCCGCAATTGTTGGTGCCCCCGCCTGTGACAAGGATCCTTTTGAAGCTAAATCAATCAATAGAGACTCTGTGCTTTGGCTTCTTCGACAACTTAGTCAAGAACAACGTGTCATAATGCCGACAACCAATAGTGCCTATGGCAGTGGCGGGATAGACAACCTTTGTGATGAAGAATCTCCGCTTAATCCTTTATCCCTGTATGCACGAGACAAAGTGGAGGTTGAGGAGCATTTGATGGTTCTTCCATATGCGACGAGTTTTCGATTGGCAACAGTTTTTGGTATTTCATCCAGGATGCGTCTCGATTTACTTGTGAACAATTTTACCTATCGTGCTTTAACTGATGGATTCGTAGTAGTTTTTGAAGGGCATTTTAAACGAAACTATATACATCTTTTGGATGTTGTTCAGGCCTTCATTCTTGCAATCGATTCACCTGAAGATTTCAATGGTGAGATTTTTAATGTCGGACTATCATCTGCGAATATCTCAAAATTGGAATTATGCGCTAGCATCAAACAGTTTCTTCCAAATTTCACATTTACTGAAAGGGAATTCGGCAAGGATCCTGACCAACGAAATTACATTGTCTCGAACAAAAAAATAGAGGGAAAAGGATTCACACCGAGAATATCGTTACAGATGGGGATTGTAGAACTGATTAAAGGGTTGAAGATGTTTGACCAGCGCTTGTTCACGAATGCTTAAATGATTATAACAAGAACGCCTTTTAGAATTTCTCTGTTCGGTGGTGGAACTGATCATCCAATGTGGTTCGAACAAAATGGTGGTCGTGTAGTTTCTTTTGCAATTGATAAATACTGCTATATCTCAACTCGCACACTACCCCCTTTTTTTGATCACAAATTTAGGGTTGCCTATTCTCAAGTTGAAACTGTCAAGAATGTTGAAAGCATCCGGCACCCTGTTGTTCGTGAGTGCATCATTAAATATGCTAAGGATCTTTTTTTGGAAATTCACCATGATGGCGACTTGCCTGCAAGAAGTGGTATCGGATCAAGTTCTGCATTCGTCGTAGGGATGATTTATTCCTTACTAATGATGAAAGGACAGTCCATTTCTCAAAGCTCCTTGGCCGATCTTGCGATAGAAATGGAGCACGACATTCTAAAAGAAAATGTTGGTTGGCAAGATCAAATTGCTTGTGCCATCGGAGGAATTAATAGAATAGAATTTGGCGCCAATGGAAATTGGCAGGCTACACCAATAAGAATGAATACAGATGTTGAACGAGACCTGACTTCACGTATGGTTCTTGTTTTTACGGGAGTTGATAGAAACAGTACAGATATAACCATCGGACTTCTAAATAACCTCACGAGTTCCGATTTAAGTAAGCCAATGCAACGAGTAATGGTTATGGCATCAGAATGTCATTCAATCCTCAGTTCTTCTGGGGATTTTGATTTGATTGGTGAAATGCTCGATGAAAGCTGGGCATTGAAAAAAAAGCTCAACCCGCTTGCTTCTAATGACTTATTAGATTCCTGGTATCAAAAAGGAAGAAGCTCAGGTGCATTAGGAGGCAAAGTCTTAGGAGCCGGTGGAGGAGGGTTCTTCTTGTATTGGATCAAAAAAGGGACTCGTGAGCAGTTTTTACAAAGGATGGGAAAAGTTACAGAGGTTCCGATTAACATTTGTCATGAGGGGGCTACCGTGGTTTATCGAGGATTACATTCTGAGATACATTAAGGAGGTGATAAATTTGGAAGCCTCAGAATTAATTGAGTTTGAATCCGAAATTGCAGAATTATTCAATTCAGGCCATATACGTGCCCCGGTGCATCTTTATAATGGAAATGAAGATCAAATTCTTGAAGTGTTCCGGCAAATAAGAAAGGAGGATTGGGTATTTTGCTCCTGGCGCAGTCACTATCAATGTTTACTTAAGGGAGTGCCGAAAGAAATCGTCAAACAGGCAATCATTGATGGAAAGTCAATTTCTCTGTGCTTCCCTGAACACCGAGTTTTCTCATCCGCAATAGTTGGAGGCCAACTTTCTATTGCTGTTGGGGTAGCTCTTGGAGTTAAAAGACTTGGTAGCCCTCAGCACGTTTGGTGTTTCTTGGGAGATATGACGGCAGAAACAGGAATGGCTCAAACTGCAATACGTTATTCCAGAAATCACAACTTACCAATTACTTTTATCATTGAGGATAATTCAATTTCGGTATTAACAGATACGCGTAGTGTCTGGGGAAACAAGTTGCTTTCTTTTGAAGAATCACCTTCAGGAAATGTGATTAGTTACAGTTATAGAAGTAAATACCCTCATGCGGGTGCCGGTGCACGGGTTCAGTTTTGATGGGAACTTACTTCGATGAGTTGTCAAAATCAATGCAATACTTAGCGAGTCAGGCTGAGAGTGTATTTCTTGGCCAGGCTGTTGCGGTTCCTGGGACAGCTATGAGTAATACACTGACGGAAGTTCCAAAATCTAAATTGCTTGAGTTGCCCGTCGAAGAAGATTTTCAACTAGGATTGTGTATTGGTCTTGCGTTTCAAGGCTATGTCCCTATTTCGATATTCCCAAGATGGAATTTCTTGCTACTCGCAACTAATCAAGTAGTTAATCACTTAGATAAATTAAAGGAATTAACAGACCAATTAAATCCCGGTAAAGTCATAATTAGGACAGGAATTGGATCCATGAATCCCCTATATCCGGGCCCTCAGCATACCGGTGACTTCACTGAAGCTTTTCGGCTACTCTGTCGCAATATTGAAGTTGTTAGACTCGATGATTCATCGTCGATTTTTCCAGCTTACAAGAGAGCATTTGACAGAGATGACGGCGTCTCTTCTCTACTGGTTGAGTGGAGTGATAAATACAATGACTGACCTTACTTGGCCGCTTATGAAGAACAACGTAGAACGTGAAGACTTGGATCGTTTAGTATCTTACCTCCAACAGGACAATCCCAAACTAACTCATGGGCCTGAGGTTTTCGAATTTGAAAATTTATGGAGCCAGTGGTTAGGTGTCAAATACTCCATTATGGTGAATTCAGGTTCATCCGCGAACGACCTCACAATGTTAGCCTTGAGAGAACTGGTTGGAACGGGTGAAGTAATCGTGCCTCCCCTCACTTGGGTTTCCGACATTGCTTCAGTTCTACACGCTGGTTTCTCTCCAATATTTGTTGACATACATCCTGAGAGTCTCGCGTTAAACACCGATCTAGTTCTGAGAGCAATTACTCCCAAAACGAAAGCAGTTTTTCTCACGCACATCTTGGGGTACAACGGACTTACTGACAAACTCTTATCTGAATTGAAATCTCAGAAAATCCTTCTGATAGAGGATGTATGTGAATCACATGGAGCTACGCACAATGATCAGAAACTGGGAAGTTTTGGATGGGCATCTAACTTTTCGTTTTACTATGCACACCATATGACAACTATTGAGGGTGGAATGATCTCCACTAACAATGCAGATCTATATGATCTGTTAAGGATGCTTCGCTCTCATGGGCTCGTACGAGAGAGCATAAATTCAGAGACAAGAAGGCAGTTTGTCGAAAAATACACTGACTTGAATCCCGAATTTATATTCGCTAACTATTCACACAACATGAGACCTACAGAATTAAGTGGGATCCTTGGACTTTCTCAACTAAGTCGACTTGACTCTAATGTAATAAAACGTCGCAAGAATCTAAAATTGTTTCTGTCAGGTTTAGATAGGGATATTTTTCAAACCGAATTCTTCACCAGGGGAAATAGTAATTATGCTTTTACACTGATACTTCGGAGAAAATCATTTTACTTGCGGGACTTGGTTGAGACTACTTTACGGAGCAACGGTATTGAGTTTAGGCGAGGTCTTTCTGGTGGCGGAAACCAAGTTCGCCAACCATATTTGAGAAAACTGGGCATTGCACCAACTCCCGAGTCGCTTCCGGTAGCGGAACATGTTCACCACTTTGGGTGGTACATCGGAAATTATCCAGACTTAGAAGAGGAAAGGATTGATTGGTTGTGTCAAATTCTAAACAAGTCGGCACGGTAGACGTTGTCTTTATTAACCCCGACTCATCCCAAAAAGTTTACCAGTCTCTTTCAGAAAAACTTGCTGCGATTGAGCCACCAACCTGGGCCCTACTCCTAGCGCAGTCTGTTAGAAGTAAGGGACTAAAACCAGCAATTATTGATGCAAATGCGGAAAGACTCTCCGATAATGAATTGATTGATAGGCTTTCAAAGCTTTCTCCTAGGTTGGTATGTTTCGTTGTTTATGGTCAAAACGTCAATTCTGGAACGACAAACATGTCGGGAGCGGTCAGGGCATCAAGGGCAATTAAAGACGCTGGACTAAAGGTACCGATATCACTTTTAGGATCGCATATTCAAGCTTTGCCAATTGCTACACTGGAAATGGAAAAATCTTTCGATTTCGGATTTGCAAATGAAGGTGTCTACTCTCTTTGGGAGGTGCTCGCATGTGAAGATTTATCAAATGAGAATTTAGAAAATATTTCTGGACTGGTTTTAAGAAATCTCGATGGCAAAGTTTATATGACCTCTATTGGGGAAATCGTTCCTTCTGAGCGGTTGGACATTGACTTACCGGGATACGCCTGGGACTTGCTTCCTTACAGGAAGACACCTCTTGACATGTACAGATCCCCCTTGTGGCATGCGGATTATACCGAAGAATTAAGAACTCCATATGCTGCAATTCAAACTTCTCTGGGATGCAACTTTGGATGTGACTTTTGTATGATTAATATAATAAACCGAAATGATAAAGAAGAGATTGGCGTCGCTTCTAACTACAGCAAAATGAGATTCTGGTCCCCTGAATTTATAGTCAACGAAATCGAAAAGATAGCAAATCTCGGAGTTAGAACAATTCGAATTGTTGATGAAATGTTCTTGCTTTATAAAAAACATTACGTGCCTTTGTGCGAAATACTGCGAACCAAAGATTACGCAAAGGAGCTTCGTATGTGGGCTTACTCACGAGTTGATACTGTAACAAATCCTGAATTCCTTGAGTTAGTTCGAGACGCAGGCATTCGATGGCTTGCGCTTGGAATTGAGAGTGCAAAAAGGGAAACAAGGTTGGAGGTGTCTAAAGGTAAATTCCTTGATGTAGATATTAGAAAAGTTATTGAGCAAATCCATAATGCGGATATTGAGGTTATGGCAAACTTCATTGTCGGTTTGCCGGGTGAGAGTAGGTTAGATATGGAGGAGACACTAAAACTGTCCCTTGACCTTTGCACTAGCGGTTGGAATATGTATCCTGCCATGGCTTTACCGGGTTCTAAGCTATATAAACAGGCACTAGAAAAACAGTTTGCCCTTCCCGATACCTATGACGGATTCTCCTTTCATTCATTCAACACCGTTCCCATGCCAACTGAATCTCTTTCTGCTGCTGAAGTTCTGGAATTTCGTGATCGCGCATTTGTAATTTACCATAATGATTCGAAATTCTTGAGTCGTATCAGAACTCGTTATGGGGATTCTGCAGCAGAAACCATCAAAAATATGACTCAAGTTCGGATTCGGAGAAAAATAGTTGAAGGCGCTTGACTCTTTCAGTACTAGAAACTAGGTTGACATTAATTAAAACATTTCTGATTTTTGAGAATTTCTTCGTTGTATATTTCACGACTTAAAATGGGTTTCTTCAGATTTATGACTCCCCACCTCCTGACAATGATATTTCTTCGACTACCGGCGCAAATCTTATGACTCTTGGCGTGTAAGATTCCGAATATGGCTATTCCTGTCTTTGTTCCAACTTTACCAAGTGTCCATGAATTAATACCTTATCTGGAGGAAATTGAGTCTTCTCAAATTTACTCAAATTTCGGACCTCTGGTATTGAAGTTGCACCAGAGACTTGCTGAGTATTTTGGGGTTAGCGAATGTCAAGTCATAACACTTTCAAATGCAACGCTTGCACTCGAGGGGGCTGTGCAAACTTCATCTCTTCCAAGTACAAAGTGGATATCCCCCTCTTGGACTTTTGCAGCGACGAATCTAGCAATTAAAAGAAGTGGCGTTGAGTTTAGTTTTGGAGATGTCGATTCAGATTGGCGTCTCCTGCCGGAGGATCCTTCTTCATTCATTCTCGATGTGTGCCCTTTCGGCGCGCCTCTAGATTTGAGTAGATTTGGGATTACCGATACACCTACATTGGTAGACGCAGCCGCTTCATTCCCCGCCTTAGAAGGATGCGGCAGTCAAATCAACTCTTGCACAAACCCTGTAGGCATAGTGGTTAGTTTTCACCCCACTAAAATACTGCCAGGAATTGAAGGGGGAGTATTTATCTCCAATAGAACAGAGTGGGTTGAACAAGTGAGAAGTTGGTCTCGATTTGGAATGGAAAAGGGTTCTCGATCTTCAAAAAACATTGGCACAAATGCAAAGATGAGTGAATATCAAGCCGCCGTTATCATGGCCTCATTACAAAAATATATCTCGCTAAAAGACTCTTGGTTCGAAAAACACCGTTCAGCTCAACAAATTGCGCAATCTGTTGGGGTGAAAAATCACCCATCGATGATCCAAGAATCGCTTTCGACATACTGGGTTATCGAGTCAGACCCGCATAACATTAACCTAATAGAAAGAGAGTCTGTTAATGCAGGATTTCATACTAAGAGATGGTGGGAATACGGGTGTCATAAAATGCCTGTTTTTAAGAACATTGGACACCGTGGGCTGGAAAATACGAATAGAATCTCTAATTCCACGATTGGATTGCCGTTTCATCTCAAACTCAATAGTGAAGACTTTGAATTAATTTACTCAACTTTATCCCTTGTATTGAGTAGAGGTTAGAGAATAACTGGAAAATGACTTTACAGTTATTCCGACTTCGCTTTCAAGTTTCTTTTCTCTTCATTATCCTTTTCATTCTATATTTAGCTGAATTGTGAATCACTTCGTATGAATTTCTTCCAACACGTGAGTTACCTCTTTCGCAATCCACACAAAATATTAGGTCCTTTTCTATAAACTTTGGGTGGAAACCGTGACTCTGTATCTCGCCGGGCTCTGCCCTAGCATTCATCGCATTTGGATTTATGAATCCCAAATCTTTAACTAAGTTTTGATTTGACACGAAAGGAGCCAATCCATGATTGATAAAGGACAGCTGCGCTAAAGAGTCCCATCTAAAATTTGAAGTTATACCACTGAAAAGTTTTCTAGTCCAAAATCTTTCTAGATAATTTTTATAAAATTTATCGGCTAGGTTGTGACTTTCAAAAACTTCTGAAATCCTTAACCTAATTGCCGATTCATTAAATATTTTTTGATGGAAAGTTCTTTCTATCATTTCTAAAGCTTTAAAGTTCAAACTTAGAAGCCAAAAATTTGAAAACAGAGAACTTCTTACCTGAAAATTTGAATATGGGTGATTGAAACCTGAAGCTCCCGAAATCAGGAAAGGTGTGTTGTTTACCCAATACAGGCTTACAAGTTTTGCAAAGTCTTCGAAATCGGGCTCCATGTCTTCTTCGATCCAAATTCCGTTTTCGGCCAAATTAAGGCCCTTTCTGTGAGTTCTAAAAATATGTTCCGTGTTATTGTCGAGATTTTTTGAATAAACCCAAATATCAATCCGATTATCTCGACAGGCCCATTCTTCTGAGATTTCAATTGTTTGCTTCCTCAATTGGATCTCTATTTCATCGGCACACTCCCTCAGACCATCAATAATTACAATCAATTTGATTAGATTTCCATACGTTAGCGCCCGCTCGATAGCCCTAGCTGTCAAATGAGGTCTCATATAGGACCACAAGAAAATATGGGTTGGGCGTCGCATCTCAGCCAATAATATAGACTTTTGTTTTCAACAAGAGCTAAAGGAGTTATTTGAGGTGATTTTTGACTACTTGGTTATAGGCAACGGAGCAATTGGCACATTATCTGCAATTCAATTAAAGCAGCGATATCCTATGGCCAATATTGGTCTTGTTGGTGATGCAAACCGCGTCAATGGGGCAAGTGTAGCGGCTGGCGCAATGTGTAATGTATTTGCTGAAGTTGAATACCCGTTTTCTGATAATCACAAAAAACTCATTGATCTCTCATTATGGTACGGAATTTTGGGAAGAGAAGGTTGGTTAGATTTATTTTCAACAGGAGTAGAGTTTCAAAACCTCAAGACTGCCACAGACACAATGGTCTTCCTTAAACCAGATGCTTCCGATTTCGAACAGGAAAATTATAGAAGTGCTAAAGAAGTGGCCGCCGCCAATGAAGTCATGCAGGATGTAACTGTTGGCGGTATTGGAAATTTGTTTAAGAATGCGGAAACTCTACCTCTAGATGCATTTAAAATTAACGGTGAGTTTGCAATTGATACAAGAGAATTATTCAGAATTCTGAATAAATGGTGTACCGAATTAGGAATAAAAATCCTGAATCAAATAATTGTAGAGATAGATACTTCTAAAAGCGTAGTAATTACTGAAACGTCTAGAATAAACTACGATCGACTCGTTGTTGCTCTTGGTGCAAACTCTTCAGCTTTGCTTCCAAAAGGGACAATTCAAAGCGTTATTCAAGGAGTTGGAACCGCCATTGAAATACGAGAAAAAGGTTGGGGTGGAAACTTCATCCCTGAAGGGAATCTTGTAATTCGTACTGTAAATCGCGGTGGAGCTCAATGTGGTTTTCACTTTGTTCCCAGGAGAAGTGGATATTATTTGGGGGCTGGAAACTACATAATGAGCACAGGTAATTCAGACCACAGACTGGAAACTATAAGGTACCTGTTCAATACATTCGAGAAAGAGGTATGTGGGAGCGATTTCTCCTACCTCTTAGAGGGCAACTTAGTAAAGGGACATAGACCACGCGCATTAGATGGATTCCCCTTAATTGGACCACTTAAAGCTTTTCCAAACATCTTTATAGCCTCTGGGACGAATAGAGCAGGATTGACATGGGCACCCAAAATAGCGAATCAAGTAATCACTTGGTCCAATGGGGAAGTAGAAGATTTCGAATTCTCGCCATTAGTAAACCCAAATAGAGTCGAAATTGACTTTGGTTCAGAAGAGGAGGCTATAAATTACTACTGCGAAAGTCGCATTGCGGCAGCCTTAGAGCATCAAAAAATTCAGGGGTCTGATAAATCCATAAAACTTGAGAGGTTGAGGGTCCGTGAGTATGCACAAAAGTTACTTGCGGATGTAAGGATAGCAAACTCAGACTTGCTAGCGGTTCCTCACCCCGATCATTGGGCTCTGATTGTAGAGAAGCCCTCAATTTGCCATGTCTAGTCTAAATTTCTTGAGTTCTGAATCATTTTATGACGGGATTTCCGACGAGTATAAAAACATTGCAAACAAGCGACAATTTTATAATAGCGCCATCGATAAATACATCAAGGCCCACCCTAACTTTCGCAATTTCATAAAAGTGATTGACGTAGGATCCGGTGATGGTTGCCGTATCACAAAACTATTTGGAGGGAGGGCACAAATTTCTGTTATTGAAGAGTCTGGGCAAATGTGCGAAATACTCCGAAAAAACAAATTCTTAGAGAATGTTTTAGAGGGAAGAGCGGAAGAAATTGATATTGGTGCCCTGGAGGGGAAGTTTGACCTTGTTACGTTGCAATGGAATGTCTTAGGGCATGTAGAAAGTCACTTAGAACTTCTGACCGTTTGCCACAAATTGCTAAAATCTGGGGGCTATTTAATTTTTGATGTTAATAATCCACTTAATATAAAACAATATGGAGTATTTTCATTCGTACGCAACTTCATTTATTTTTACGTGTATCCAAGAAATACAAGAAGATTTATGCCACTTGAATTAAATGGGGTTTCAACTAATGTAAGCTTCTCATGCCAACGGTATTACCTTAAAATGTTAGAATTTCTTGGATTTGTTGGCATCCGCTCGACTTATTTTGACTATGGAACTGGTGATTTGGTTGGGCGTTTTTCCGGTCAAGTTACTTTTGACGCCCTAAAGAAATAGAAATACAGGGTATTTTCCTCGTCTATTTCCAATATAGGGAGTACTTAAAATTCTTATGAGAATTGCTGGGGCGCGAATCTTCGCCAAAAACCCTAAACGAAAAAATTTTCAGTAAGTTTGAATGCACAGGATTCTGATAAAGGTAAAGAATATGCTTTGGACCATATTGGATGAGAAATTCAAGTGTTCTTTTCAGAACATTAGGACCATAAGAATTTTTATTGAACACAAACAGTGTGTAACTTGAATCAAATTCTCTTTCAATGCTTCGAAGCAACTGCGAAATCGCTTTCTCATCTTCAACATTGGCAATTATACTTTCTGCTATTCCACACTTCTTTCTTGAGTTAAAGTTTGTTTTTGCTCCATCTGCAAGATCTTTATCAATTTCTAAGTTGATGATTTTCGAGAAGAATTGAGACTCGAGAGCTATTAAGCTCGGCTTGCCTAGCCCCCCCCCAAGATCCAGAAAAACCGATTTGTCCTGGTTGGCGCTGTATTTAATTGCCGATTTGTAAAAATCTATGGAGACCGACATCATTTCTTTTGCAACACTCGTGTACACAGGCGAGTACCACATGTACTCAGAAGAGCTCATTTGGGACTTCTTGATTGTTCTCGTATTAACTTTTCTTACAAAATCGAAAATATCTATTTGAATTAAGACGTTAAAGACCATGCGTAAACCAAAAAGTCTGCTCCTTTTAGCGTGATATTTATAGATACTTTTGTATTTAGACGCTGACATGTTCAAAGTATAATCTAACGAGCCGCCCGCGGGAATCGAACCCGCGACCTTCGCTTTACGAGTTCTCAGACCTCCTATCCACCATTGACTCGCTGCGTTCATTATCGCTCAATCCACTGACATCCTTAGGGATAAGTTTCCATGGTTATTCGCCAATGTCCAGCTCGGTTGCATCCACAATTGCATCCAAGTCTTGGCCTCGAAAGCAAACATTTCGCTTGAAAAGTCATTTAGACAAGAGTGCCTTGATGATAGATGACTCGCCAAACAGAATTTACCCGTTCCCAGAGAGTGACTCGACGAGTGATTCTTTCTCCTTGCTGCAATTGATAGGTTAGCAAATAGACATTGGAACCAAGTTCACGAATTCGAAAGTCGCTAGTTC
>Ga0194134_10003077_pt1 | contig 18545 bp, 17 predicted proteins | sample TA2KigOff0mmetaG_FD_148602 | JGI IMG/M metagenome (GOLD analysis project Ga0194134, IMG submission 148602) | Freshwater microbial communities from Lake Tanganyika, Tanzania - TA2015056 Kigoma Offshore 0m | ecosystem: Environmental > Aquatic > Freshwater > Lake | place: Tanzania: Lake Tanganyika... | reverse complement strand
CCCACTGAGCGTGTAGTACCCCGGCCGGCGCACCTCGCCGCCCACGTAGATGCGGATCGGGCGGTAGCCCACGGGCCGCACGTAGAGCTGCGGGTTCTTCACATAAGCCTTGAACTGCTGGGTGAGGAAGTAGCGCAGCTCCTCCACCGTGAGCCCCTCCACGTAGAGGGCTCGCAGCCGCGGCAGGTACATGGTGCCGTCGGGCCCGATCGCGAAGGTGCCGCTGAGCTCCGGGATATCGAGTAGTTCCACATCCAAACTGTCGCCAGGGCCGAGGATGTAGGCGTCGTATGTGACCTTGGTAAGCTGTGAGGCTGACATCCTAGGTCTGTCGTACGCAGGAACAGCTGCGCCAGATGAAAGGCACGCCTGTAGGATAGTTAGCGATATAGAAACGAGTAGAGGCGCTGAGAAGCTGCGCATGTCAGCAAAGAGATATCATAGAATGTTACAGTCTATCTGAGGTGCCCGCCACAGGGATTGGTTTTTAGGAGTTTGGGTCAAATTCTCTGCCCGCCTTGCCAGAGCGGACGTTCAGTCGTTTCGGATTGCATGGTGGGCTAGTATACCATCAAGCTCAGAAAAATTGAGCCCTGATCTCCATTGGTACCTAGGATTTTGGCATGGACGGAGTTTCTAATGCTATCAGGACTCTTGATTCAATTGAAGCACCATTTGGAGACTTGGGTGCATTGTGCCGGTTTATTTCACAGTGCTAAGTTTTGCGAGGGCCTGAATCTCCAGTTCAAAATAAGTCGAAGATAGCAATAAATAGCACTTCTTGATTCCAGATCTTCTTCGCCTAAATGACTATACTCGTAACCGGTGCCTCCGGATTCATCGGCTTTCACCTTGTCACCAGACTGCTAGAGCGGGGAGACGCCGTCATCGGCTTTGACAACATCAACTCCTATTACGACCCAGCCCTAAAGCGGGCGCGCCTGGCCCAGCTGACAACCACCGCTTCCCTCACCGGCACTGCCTTCGAGCTGATTGAGGCCGATCTAGAGGATCGGCTGGCTGTGGAAACGGCCTTCGCAAACTGCAAGCCAAGCAGGGTTGTAAACCTGGCGGCTCAGGCGGGAGTGCGCTTTTCGATCGAGAACCCAGCTGCCTATATCCAGGCGAATCTCGTGGGCTTTGGACACATCCTCGAGGGATGCAGGCACCACGGCATCAAGCACCTGGTTTATGCCTCCAGCAGCAGCGTGTATGGCGGCAATACAAACCTGCCGTTTTCTGAGGATCAGAGCGTGGATCACCCAGTGAGCCTTTATGCGGCCAGTAAGAAGGCCAACGAACTGATGGCCCACACCTATAGTCATCTCTATGGGCTGCCAGCCACGGGCCTGCGCTTTTTCACGGTATATGGCCCCTGGGGCCGGCCCGACATGGCCCTGTTCCTGTTCACCAAGGCAATCTTAGCCGGTGAAGCAATTCAAGTGTTTAATAACGGCCAAATGGTGCGTGATTTCACCTATGTAGATGATATTGTTGAGAGCTTGCTTCGGGTGCTCGACAAGCCAGCCGCCCCAGATCCGACTTTTGATCCCAGCCGGCCCGATCCGGCAACCAGCTGGGCACCCCACCGGTTGTTCAACATCGGCAACTCAAAACCCACGCCGTTGCTCCACTACATTGACGCCATCGAGGTTGCTCTAGGCGTTACAGCCGACAAGCATTTCATGCCGATGCAGCCGGGCGATGTTCCCGCCACCGCTGCGGATACCTCCGCCTTAGAAGCCTGGATTGACTTCAAGCCCAACACCCCCATAAAGCAAGGAGTGGCAAGGTTTGTAGCCTGGTATAGGGAGTTTTATAGGGTTTAATGGTGGCGGTTTTCTGGCGAAATACTTAAACTCCGAACACAAGCATGCCTTTTGCATGTTGCCTCCATAGCTTTTTGTCGTGTTTATTACCAAGTACACCAGCAATAACCAGCGCGCCCTGCTGAAGGCGCTGGTGTAGCACGCCAGGATATCTGACTACTACGACGTAGCCTGCCATGAGACAACTCGTGCTTGCGCTTCTGCAACCCCGACTGTGCCTGACCTTAAATCAGCTCTGAGGGCGGAGGTGAAGCTGCTCGGTGCATCACCGGATCGAGACCTGCAACTTCCGCCCCCCGAAGCCGAGACCCTTCTCGGCGCTCCCGGAAAATATGTACAATAATAACGTAGCTTGGCGCATGAGATCACGTTTGATAAAGTAGTTTTTTCGATTATGTCGGAGCTGAAAAGCATGCGTTGCAAAAGGTCGCGGCTGTAAAGTTGTAGTCAATGTTGAACAGAAGACATGAAACTGTCAGGCATTAAGTTGGCTATTATCGGCCTTGGGTATGTAGGCCTGCCCCTTGCAGTTGAATTTGGCAAGCAACGCGAAGTTGTCGGATTCGATATCAATCAAAAGCGCATCGACGAACTCAGGTCTGGCCGCGACTTCACTCTTGAGACTGAGCCTGATGAACTGCAAGCCGCCATCCAGCTGAGCTTTACTGCCAACCCAGAGGATTTGCGGGCGTGTAATTGTTTTATCATCACAGTACCAACGCCAATCAACATTCACAAGCATCCCGACCTTGCCCCACTTATCAAAGCTAGTGAAACAGTAGGCAAAGTTCTCAAGGTTGGTGATATTGTTATTTACGAGTCCACTGTTTACCCCGGATGCACTGAAGAGGAATGTGTCCCTGTACTCGAAAAATTATCAGGCCTCAAATTCAATCAAGACTTCTACTGCGGCTACAGCCCCGAGCGCACCAACCCCGGCGATAAAGAGCACCGCGTCACCACTATCAAGAAGGTCACTTCTGGATCCACTCCTGAAACAGCCGACATGGTGGACGCCCTGTACAACCAAATCATTATCGCCGGAACCCACAAAACTGGCAGTATTAAGGTAGCCGAAGCCGCCAAGGTCATTGAGAACACCCAGCGCGATCTCAACATTGCTCTCATCAATGAGCTGTCGCTGATTTTCAACAAATTGGGCATTGACACCGAAGCCGTGCTTCAAGCTGCCGGTACCAAGTGGAACTTCTTGCCCTTTCGTCCTGGCTTAGTGGGCGGCCACTGCATTGGCGTGGATCCGTATTACCTCACCCACAAAGCAGAGTCTATCGGCTATCACCCCCAAGTCATTCTCGCTGGCCGCCGACTGAACGACAGCATGGGCGCCTACGTGGTAACACAGCTCGTCAAAACCATGGCCCAGCGACGTATCCACGTGCGAGGCGCACGCGTGCTGGTGATGGGCCTGACCTTTAAGGAAAATTGCCCCGACTTGCGCAACACCCGCGTGGTAGACATCCTCAAGGAGCTGGCCGATTACAATGTACAAGTTGATGTATTCGACCCTTGGGCCAATAGAGAAGAAGCACAACACGAATACGGCATCACACTCGTTCAGGAGCCTCCCTCTGGTGCCTATGACGCCATTATTATTGCCGTAGCCCACCAAGAGTTCAAGGATATGGGCCTGGGCGCTATCCGCGCGTTGGGCAAATCCGAGCAGGTGCTCTACGACCTTAAATACCTGTTTCCAGCGTCTGCGAGCGACCTTCGACTTTGAGCCCCCCAACCCACCTTCAAACTGCGTCGAAATCATGGCTGGTAACCGGCGCAGTCGCTCTCATCGGTAGCAACCTCCTAGAAGTCTCGCTCAACTTATACTAATTCATAGTCTGCTTGCCAACTATGCCATCGACCAACAGCGTTACTTGGATCAGATATTTACCCCCGTCGCACCCGATCTATGGTCCAACTTCCAGTTCGACCAGGGTGGCATCCGAAGCCTGGAAGGGGTCACAAAGTCTTGAGTGCAGCCCCCTCACTACACGGTGAACATTCATTGTGATAGAAGTGAGGCAGCTTATCTTATGCTTATTGACATTACTAATGCAACCAAAACGAGAGCCTCTTTAGTCAGTGGTTAGCTACTCAAAACAGGACAAACTAACGGTTGCACCCCGCAAGTCTGATCAGGACCATAACGAGATTACACGGGGAATGATCACCGTCGCGGTTTTCGTCTGTCTTGGCAAGCTTGCAGCGGCTTTCAAGGAGATGGTGATCTCATGGCGTTACGGTGTCAGTGCCGATGTGGATGCGTATATGTTTCTTTTTAACTTGGTTATTTGGCCAGTGAGTCTCTGGTTTGGTTTGCTGGCTTGTGTACTAGTGCCTTTGCTTGCCAAAGCTGAGCACTGTGAATTGCAGCGCTTCAAGGAGGAGATACTTGGCAGATCACTGATCTTTGGAACTGCTGCAACTGCGATTGTTTTTGTCGCAATGACCGTTTTTCTAAATAGTTCGTTGACCAGCCTTCCAGAAAATACCGTCATCGCCGCCAAAGCTATCGTACTCCAGATGTCTGTTCTTGTGTTTATGGGTATACTGGTCAGCCTCTTCTCGGTTGCATTGCTTGCAAAAGGGAGGCATACAAATACTCTTATGGAGAGTATTCCAGCCATTGTAATAGTTGTCGTAATACTCGTTAGTGGCGGTAATACGCTGGAAATGTTGGCATGGGCAACGATGGCCGGTTTCACCTGCCATGCCTTGTGCTTGGCTTTACCGTTACGCCGTACAATTCGTGTAATCCGATTCAGCGGTGAATCTGTTTACTGGACTGTATTTTGGTCTGGATTTGGCACAATGCTTATTGGACAAGTTTTTACTAGTATGGCGGGATTGGTAGACCAATTTTATGCGGCTCGACTTAATGAAGGCGCGCTATCGACATTGGGTTACGCTCAAAAGATTCTTGCACTCCTTCTTGGTATTGGTGCTACGGCTGTAGGGCGTGCACTGATACCAGTTATTGCACGGAGCAGGGACGCAGATAGTTTACAAATCCACCATATTACAATAAGGTGGGTTCAGGTTGTTTTCTTGATTGGCACAATATCACTTCTTTTTGGGTGGTGGCTTGCACCATGGTGCGTCAAGCTTTTGTTTGAGCGTGGCGCTTTTACGGCACAAGATTCGCATGGAGTTACTTTTGTACTCCGAGCGGGATTGATTCAAATGCCATTTAACCTTTCTTCTGTTATATTGTTTTATGCGCTTGTAAATCGACGACTTTACATCGGAATCGCGGTCGTTGCAGCATTTACACTTCTTATAAAGCTATGGGCTAATTCACTTTTTGTGCTAAACTATGGAGTCAGTGGACTTATGTTGAGCACAGCCCTTACCTGTCTTGTAACTATGGTTGCGTATTTATACTTACTCTGCACTAATCTACGCAAAAGTTCCGCGGCTGCACAATAATTGAAATCTTTTTCCATGTTAAAATCCACATTGATAATATTAGCAGTCTGATACGCTGTTATACTTTTGCCAAGTTTGCAATCTATTTCCCTGTTCAGCGCCCACTCCCGAGAAAACTTGACCCTTCAAATGTTAAACAACATAAAACTAATTCTTGAAAAACTTAGCTTTAAAGCCGTTGCTCTATATATACTTAAAAAGTATAGTAACGTTTTCCCAAATCACATAATATCACGAAATGGGCTCAAATATGCTGTAGACCTGCGTCAAGTAGTGGACTTTGGCACTTTCTTGGGTGGCTGGGAAAAGGAAACAGTGATTTTCCTGAAGAAAACCCTAAAAAGAGGGGATGTTGTGATCGAAGTAGGCTCCAATGTCGGTGCGCACACTTTGCTAATGGCAAGACTTGTAGGCGAAGAAGGTCATGTGTATGCTTTTGAGCCAACAAGTTTCGCTTCCACTAAATTACACAGAAATATCTCATTAAATCCGGAATTAACCAATATAACAGTATCTACTGAGATCGTGACAAACAATAGCGATAGTCTACCAACCCTATACTTAAACTCTAGCTGGACAACCGCTGGTGTGCAGGCTCCCATGACGATTGAGAATCCCGTCTCCACATCTATAGATAAGGTTGTCAGCAAAAGCAATATCAAGAAACTTGATATGATAAAGATCGATGTTGATGGCTATGATTTTAAGGTGTTGCAGGGTGCTACTGCTGCAATTGAAGCTTTGCAGCCTGTGATCTATATGGAGCTGTGTGAATATGCTCTCCAAAGTCAGAATGACTCAATAAAGGATATATTCTCGCTTACTGAGGGTCTTGGCTATGAGGCCTATTATGCTAATGGAGTCAAAGCAAAGCGAATGAATGAAATCCTCGACGAAGTTGGATTGAACGCAAGCATCAATTGCATCTTTTTTCCAGAATCTAGGATGCATAATATTTGTAAAAATGCGCAAGAGTAATGGCATGAACGTAAATAAGTCGTCAGAAATCGAGTCTGTTGACCCAGAGGTGTGGGCTGGTCAGCTTGGCTTATGCAACTTCATCAACTCCTACTACCAGCTTCGGGATCTGAGGTCGTTGCCGAACGTAAAAAAAGTTTTAATCATCGGCCCAGGCAAGGGGCTAGATCCACTCATTCAGCGCTGGCGTGGTTTTGAAGTCACCACATTTGATATTAACCCGAACTACTTGCCAGACGTATTAGGGAGTGTGCAAGACATGCAGATGTTTGCTGATGCTGAGTTTGACGTTGCTATCGCGTCCCATGTTCTCGAGCACCTACCGCTCAATTACCTGGACACCGCACTTGGTGAAATTGCGCGAGTCGCACGCCACGCGCTGATCTATTTGCCAGTAAACGGTCTCAGTCTTCAACTACGGTTTTCCAGTAATTTTCATGATATGGATTGGTCGCATATCGTTGACGTACGCAAATGGTGGCGGAGACCTCACTCGGCGTTTCCTGGATATATGGATGGCCAGCATTATTGGGAAATTGGTCTGCGTGGATGTTCACGGAAGGAGATACAAGCCCGAATTGCAAAGCAATTTACTGTGCTGCAGATGTACCGAAACCATGACTGGAAGCCGAGCATTAATTTCGTGCTGACGGCCCTTCGACATGAGTCGTTGCCGAGCGGCTGTCTCCGGCCCTGAAATGCGCTTCTTGTTGACCAACACCTGGGGGCAGGACGGGGCAATCGAACATTTAGCTGGACATGACGTCCGGCACTTCAATCCGATGCGCTTTCTTGACCGCAAAGCTCTGGCTCCATATCCAACTACCGATCGAATTGTGTCCCTTTATCGCGACGGCGAGTCATCCATGAAGATGATGCTCACACAATTCCAGTCTGCAATTCGGGAGTTTGGTGCTGAGGGTTTGGTTGTTCATCAGAGTCTCTTCCCACCGGAATGGCTCGTTGAGCATGCCGGAGGGCTCGTCCGTGTTTTGGGCTGCTTCGATGATCCGCAGAAGGCATATATCTCAACTCTACCTTCCGCGTGGGCTTATCACGGAGCTTACTATTGCAGTCCCAGCTACTCGAGTACGCGACGTTTCGCCGATGCACTCGCCATGTTTGGCGTCAAGCACAGCCACTGGTTTCCGTTGTCGTGCACGATCCCCACGTCAGAACTGGTCACCGCAGTTAAGTCAAGCTGGTCTGAACGGTTGTTGAAGGCCGTCTATGTCGGCAAATGCTACGGCGCCAAGGTTGATAAACTCGCGCAGATTGACCGAGGTATAGGCGGCCGTCTTGAGATTTATGGCAAGGACTGGCCCCTAGCTGGTCTCGCCGGCTTCTTGGCCCCGTTGAGTGGCCGTAGCTTTCTCCCTAAATGGATTCGCCCCATTGAGAATCACAAACGCCGGAGCATTTACCTCACCTCTTTAATTGGATTGAATATGCACTTAGGGTCTTGTGAGGAGACCGGCAATACGCGCATGTATGAAGTAGCAATGCATGGGGCCCTACTCTTAGCCGACAAGGGCGGCTGCGATGCCCATGCTGAAATCTTTGCGCCTGATGTCGAGGCTGTTTACTACGGAAGTGTTGAAGAAGCAATCGCTAAGTGTCAATATTATTTTCGTCACCCTGAACAAGCAATTAATATCGCACAAAGAGGATTCGAGAGGGCTCGGCGAGACTATTCTCCTAGTAAGGCCCTTGTTGACTTGCTTAATTGGGCGGCGTCGATACCTCCTCCCTCAGTGACAGCTCCCAATGAGAGTTAGACGCTACTCTATTTCCACAGCTGGTGTGAGAAATAGCATTTTCTCTGGCGCCCGCGGCATGCCCGCTAAGTCTGCACTTCTCTTTGCAGTAGTTTATGCCGTGGCTTTGTTGCTTATCCCTTGGGAGGTGCTTCGCAGGGAGCCGTTCTTCGACCTGAATGTTTATCTTGAGAGTTTCGAACTCGGTACCTACGACTACCTGGACGATTTGGATTGGCCCCAATATTTCCTCTTCGAGCCTTTGTGGCGTTATGTTATTCGTAGCCTTAGTGTATTGCTTAATAGCTTTCCCGCAACCTTTCAAGTCGTCTCATTTCTGGTGTCTGCCGTCTACGCTTATACCATACTTCGGATTAGCCGATCTTGTGGTGTCTTCTTGGCTGCCCCGTTGTTGATAGACCTCGTCCTTTCGCAAGTCCGCTCGGCACTGGCTGGCGCTTTGTTTTTTATTGCTGTCCTGGCGGGTAATGCGTTTGTTTGGTTACTGATGCTTATTCTTGCTCCACTTGTGCACACATCGGCCTTACTGTTATTTGGATTTTACGCTTTGGCCGTTGCACTTAGTCACTTTGCTGAGTCTCATCCTACAGCGGGAAAGTCTCTGATCGTACTCTTTCCTTTTTTTATTCCGCTTCTCTATTCTATAAGTTACGTGAGCATCCTTTCTTCTGTAGGTGATCGCAGGTCCGAGTCAGATGCTGCGTGGCCGGGAGGCGCTTTTGTCTTGCCATTCCTAATCTATTTCGTGTCGATGCTTGCCAATCTGAAGTTTGTTATGAAACACCCAATCATGATCCTCTCGGTCATGGTTACTGGTTTCTTTGTTCTCTTAGCACCGTTTGAAATTAATATGTTACGCCTTATCCCGCTGGCCTACCCCGCTGTAATAGCTAGTATCTTCTATCTACCCTATTCTTTTCGCGTTCCCCTTGTCACCGTGATGTTGGTAATGACCCTCTACCACTTTGCTTTGTGGCTCTGAATCAGTTCGAGGCATATCGCCACGTATATTTTGTGCTTCCAAGTCTGCGTGGCGGTGGTGCCGAGAAGGTTATTGTGACTTTGTTGCGGCATTTCGACCGAAGTCGATTTCGACTAAGCCTCATAGTATTGGACATGACAAATCCTGTGTTTGGGGATGAAATACCCGAGGATGTTGAAGTCATCAACCTTAAATGTCACCGTGTTCTCTATGTTGTGCCTAGTATACTTAGGCTGCTATGGTCAAGGCGTCCTCATGTAGTGTTTTCTACACTTAGTCATCTGAACCTTGCGCTAGCAATTATTCGTCCAATCCTACCCCCGCGAACACTATATTTTGCGCGGGAGACCAGTGTTGTCAGTCAAGTTATATCTTGCTATGCCTGGCCTGGTTTGTGGGCGTGGGCATATCGTCGTTTCTACCCACAGTTAGATATGTTGGTTTGCCAGTCATGCTATATGCGCGATGATCTTGTGCGCGGGTATAGTTTTCCTGCTCAAAAAATCGTGGTCATCAATAACCCTGTAGACGTTGAAAGAGTTCAGCAGCTCTCGAACATCAATCACACTGCTGCACCCACGACGCATCCTACGCATATACATTTGCTGGCAATAGGTCGTCTGACCCGCGAGAAGGGACTTGATCTTCTGATAGAGGCTCTGGCGATATGCCATAAGCCCTCGCTGAGGCTCACGATTTTGGGTGATGGTCCGCTTCTTGGCGACTTGGAAAAGTTGGTACTCAGCAAGGATTTGCAGAATCAGGTTGAGTTCGCCGGATTCCAGTTTAATCCCTATTCTTACTTAAGACAGTCGGACGCACTCGTTCTCAGCTCGCGCTACGACGGATTCCCCAACGTTGTGCTGGAGGCATTCGCTTGCGGCATACCAGTGATTGCTACCCCATCGCCAGGTGGCGTTGTCGAGATGCTCAGCGATGTCCCTGGATGTAGCATTGCCAATAATGTATCTGCAACATCGCTTGCAGAAGCCATCGTTGCGTTTTCGAAAGGAACTCGCGTTCCGGCCAGTGCGGTCAAGCCTTATGAAGTCGCCACGATTGTTAAACGATACGAAGAGCTTTTGGTATGCGGATAGCCATCATCATTACGGGCCTCTCCACAGGGGGCGCCGAAACTATGTTGTTTAAGTTGCTTGAGCGTATTGATCGCCGTCGCTATGAATTTTATGTCATATCACTGACGACACTTGGTGAAATAGGTCCACGCATTACTGAGCTGGGCATTCCAGTAGAAGCCCTTGGCATGGTACGAGGCAGCCTCGACAACCCCGGTATCTTCCGGCTCTTCCGGAGATTGCGTAATTTAGATGTTGCTCTGGTACACACCTGGATGTACCACGCTGATTTGCTTGGTGGCCTCGCAGCACGCGCTGCTGGTGTCCGCCACGTCATTTGGGGTATACGTTGCACAAATTTCGACCAAGACATGACCAGTTTATCTACACGTATGATCGTTCGAACCAACGCCATGCTCTCGCGATGGTTGCCCACTGGAATACTTAGTTGTTCGGAAGTTGCGGCGAAGGTACATGTTGCGCATGGCTATTACGCAAAGAAGATGGCAGTTATACCAAATGGCTTTGACTTGGCGATGTTCCAGCCTGATTCTGCGGCGCGTAGATCGGTCCGTGAGGAGCTTGGTCTGGTAGGTGACGCCCTGCTTGTCGGTATTGTTGGACGATATGATCCTTTGAAAAACCACGCTGGCTTTATTGAAGCCGCTGGTTTATTGCATTTGTTAAATCCGCAGGTTCATTATGTGATGGTCGGGGCAGGCTTGGACAATTGCAACTCAGAAATTGTCGCCTCTGCCAACCGTGTGGGAGTTGCCCATTGCACGCATTTGCTCGGTCGGAGAGACGATATGCCGCGTTTGTTGGCGTCACTGGACGTCATGGCATTAACTTCGTGTGGCGAGGCATTTCCAAATGTATTGGGTGAAGCTATGGCTTGCGGCGTCCCTTGCGTCGTGACTGACGTTGGAGATTGCGCTAATATTATAGGTACGACCGGTCGCGTCGTTCAGTCAGGTGACATGCATTCGTTAGCATTAGCGATTAATGATATACTGACCATGAGCAATACAGAGCGTTCCGTTTTGGCTGCTAATGTCCGTCAGCGTATAGTGCAAAGGTATGAGATCGGTTATGTAGTCCGAATGTTTGATGACTATTATAATAAGATTATTAATTCGGCATGAGATTGCTGTATCTTTAGGCGCATTCTCCTGCTATTTCTCATGCCTGAGCGAAATTCATTCAGTTACACTTAGTGTTCCTTCTTATTCATGATAAATTACTGGCTTTGGCGATAACTATTTATGGACTTCAATTTGGAGCTGTTCATGCACACTTCTTTCACTAACGACCGCCGCCACGACTGGTTTATATCTATTTGCTTCCAAAGTATCAAGAAAAGCGAATGAAAACATGAATCTTTTATTTAGTCTTAAGCAGGGTTGTCCTTGGTGGATCCGTGTTGGTGCCAAAATTATTCTTGCACGCTTCCCGGTTCCATACACTGTGTGGAAGCACCTGCGTCTTTTTGAGCACGGTGACATGAACAGGCCACAGTGCGCGTTCGACACTTTGATTGAGCACGCACAGTCCGGAGCTATCTTAGACGGCTTTTCGCTGTTGCCACGCTTTGCGGATAACGGTCGTCAATTCAATGTTCTCGAACTTGGTCCAGGCGATTCTTTATTTACCGCTATTATATCCAAAGTATTGGGCGCATCGCATACTTGGCTGGTCGATGTAGGTCCTTTTGCTACTAAGCATAGCGATGCTTTTATCGAATTATTTGATTTGTTGCGTCAGAAGGGTTTTGCTTTACCCGCTAGCAATTCATCCATGTTATTTGAGGACATCCTACGGGACTGCAATGCTCAATACCTTACGGATGGCATTCAATCTTTGTCTCAGTTGCAAGCCGCCTCTATCGATTTTTGTTTTTCCAATGCTGTTCTTGAGCATATTCCTAAAGAAGATTTCGTACAGTTGGCCGATGAGTTATCTCGCATCTTGAAGCCCGGTGGAGTATGTGTTCACAGAGTTGATTTTCAGGATCACCTGGGTGGATCCCTCAACAACCTACGATTTACAGACAGGATATGGGAAGGTTTACTCTTTCGAAATTCGGGTTTCTATACCAATCGTATCCGCTTTGGCCAAATGAAAATGATCTTCGAGTGCGCTGGCTTTGAATGTAGCGTACCACGCCTTCTCCGCTGGGACAGGCTGCCGATAAGTCGTTCCAAGTTCGATTCCGCATTTTCTCAATTAACCGATGATGATCTGTTGATATACGGTTGTGATATTGTGTTAAAGCGTAAGTTGTAGTTTCCCCTTTTTAAGGAGATTTCGCATGGATCTTTTTGTTGCAAAAAGTCACGCTTATGTGAACGAAGCTCAGAATTCCAATCGCTTCGCCTTTGGAGATAATTGGCTGAAATTCTTGCCACTCTTGGACGAGGACAGAATTAGAAATGCGGAGTTGTCCCTTAAAGAAATATTAGGCGTTGAAAATCTGCGTGATCGGACTTTTCTTGACGCCGGCAGTGGTTCTGGTTTGTTTAGCCTCGCGGCGCGTAGGCTGGGAGCTTCTGTTCATTCTTTTGATTGTGACCCGCAATCCGTCTCCTGTACGAAGGAGTTGCGTCACCGATATTATCCAGATGACCCATTCTGGATAGTTGATGAAGCTAATGTTCTAGACAATGACTACCTTGCACAACTGGGCGAATTCCATGTCGTATACAGCTGGGGTGTCTTGCATCATACTGGGCGTATGTGGGATGCTTTGTCCAACATCTCCAAACATGTTGCTCCTGGCGGTCTATTAGTTGTGGCTATCTACAACGACCAGGGTTTAATCAGCCGTTACTGGTTCCTTGTGAAGAGTGCTTATGTCCAGTACCCAATCCTACGTTGGCCTCTGTTGTTGTTTCACGCTCCATACCTTTTGGGTCTTCGCTGGTTGATCCGTCGTCTTTCTGGGCGGAGCAAGCTTCCGCGCGGCATGGCTCTCTGGCGTGACATGATTGATTGGGTTGGCGGCTTCCCCTGCGAGATGGCAAGACCGGAGGAAATCTTTCGTTTTTACAGAGATCTTGGCTTTTTCCTACGGGATATGAGAACCTGCGGAGGACGTCACGGATGCAATGAATTTACATTCGTGCGTCAGTGACTGTTTTGCAGCATAATTAACGTCACACAATGTCTTAGAAATCTCGGCTCTCTAACAGCAATGAATGTATGTGTGGTTTAGCTGGATTTCTGGGCTTTAGCCCACAAATATTGGATAGGGCCGATGGTGAAGATGTCCTGCTGCGCATGGGCGATGCAATCATGCACCGCGGTCCGGATGCCTCTGGTATTTGGCACGACTTTGACTCAAGAATTGGTTTAGTTCACCGTCGTCTTTCCATTCTTGATCTTTCTCCAGCTGGACATCAACCCATGATTTCTAGCACCGGTCGATACGTCATTGTTTTCAATGGTGAGATCTACAATCACCTATTGCTTCGTACCGAATTGTCGCAGGCGTGGCTTGGTCATTCGGATACGGAGACACTGCTTGCCGGCTTTGCTACATGGGGCGTTCAGGCCACGATTGAACGGTGTATTGGCATGTTTGCCTTTGCTGTCTGGGATAGGGATACGCGTACGCTTACCTTAGGGCGAGACCGCCTTGGTGAAAAGCCACTGTATTACGGCTGGCAGGCCCAGGGGCAGCATGCTTCGTTCTTGTTCGGATCAGAGCTTAAGGCGCTCACGAAGCATCCAAACTTTGAGGCAAACATTGACAGGGGCGCACTTTGCCTGCTGATGCGCCACAACTACATTCCCGCACCGTTTAGCATATACACGGACATAGCGAAGTTAGAGCCAGGCTGTTTATTGTCTATTTCATTGGAGCAGCCTGAACCTAAAATATTCAAGTATTGGAATGTGGTAGAAGTTGCGCGTACGGGCGCCTGTTCGCCATTTACCGGCACCCCCGATGAGGCTGCGGATGCACTTGAAGTATTGGTTAAAGATGCGGTACGTCTGCAAATGATGGCAGACGTGCCGTTAGGGGCATTTCTGTCAGGGGGCATCGATTCCAGCACGGTCGTTGCGTTGATGCAGGCACAGTCCTCACTCTCCGTTAAAACGTTTTCAATCGGCTTTAGCGAAGAAGGTTATGACGAGGCTATACACGCCAAAGCAGTAGCGCGCCATTTGGGTACTGATCATACCGAGTTATATGTTTCGTCAGACCAAGCAGCTGAGGTTATTCCGCGACTTCCCGATTTGTATTGCGAGCCGTTTGCGGATTCTTCGCAGATACCCACGTTTCTGGTAAGTCAATTGGCTAAACGGCATGTAACCGTATCATTGTCCGGTGATGCGGGCGATGAGCTGTTTTGTGGGTACAGACGCTATCTGTTTACACATCAACTTTGGAGCAAATTGGTTCATGTCCCTTTACCACTACGTGCTCTGCTTGGCAAGAGTATTACGACTTTATCGCCCACCGCTTTAGATAGGCTGACCCGCATCATTCCTGGCTCTAACCGTTATCCAGCCCTGGGTGACAGATTGCTCAAAGGAGCAGGTTTGCTGGCAAGCACTACCGCCGATGAGTTGTATCTGGCAATCGTTTCGCATCTTCGTAATCCTGCGGATTGGGTGATTGACGGGCAAGAGCCTCCTACTATAGTTACTGATCTGCGCCCTAATTTAGGAGGTCTAAGTGATATTGAGTCTTTTATGGTTCTTGATACCATTAGCTATTTACCGGATGACATTCTGGCTAAGGTAGACCGTGCTGGCATGGGTGTCTCTCTTGAATGCCGGGTACCGTTTCTGGATCATCGCGTAGTTGAGTTTGCATGGTCATTGCCGCTCAGCTACAAGTTACGTCAAGGCCAATCTAAGTGGCCATTGCGCCAAGTCCTTTCTCGTTACGTCCCACGTAATCTTATTGACCGACCCAAAATGGGCTTTGGTCTGCCGCTACAGCACTGGCTACGCGGGCCTTTACGTGATTGGGCGGAAGAGTTGCTGGATCAAAAACGCTTGGCGAGTCAGGGGTATTTTCACCCGGCCCTGGTTCGTCAACGGTGGGCAGAACATTTGAGTGGACGTCGTAACTGGATGCCTCAGCTTTGGTGTGTGTTGATGTTCCAGTCATGGCTTGTCGCTAATGAACTATGAGGCGCACATTGCTGTTCGTCGTCAATGTAGATTGGTTTTTTTTATCTCATCGTCTGCCTATTGCTTTGGAGGCCTTGGGGCAGGGCTATCAGGTTCACATTGCCACCGCGTTGACAGACAAGTTTGATGAACTTCAGGGTTATGGCTTCATTGTCCACCCACTTGTGTTGAACCGTAGTGGCACCGGATTGGGCAACGCCCTCCGTACGATGACTCAATTGTGGATTTTGTTTAGGGCCGTGCGGCCCGACGTTGTTCATTTGGTCACAATCAAACCTATCTTGATGGGTGGTATTGTGGCGCGGCTAACTCGTGTGCACTCGGTGGTTGCGGCTGTGTCGGGTTTGGGTTTCGTATTTATGGACCGCGGAGCCAAAGCGGTTGTTCGTCGGGGTGTGGTAACAGCTCTGTATCGCGTTGCTTTGCGTCACCGAAATTTGAAGGTCATTTTTCAAAATCCAAACGACCGGGACATCCTGACAACTTTGGCGCACCTTCCCATGAGCAAGGTGGCAATGATTCCAGGTTCTGGGGTTGATCTCAACCAATTCAACGCCACGCCATTGCCACAGGGCGTGCCGGTGGTTCTGTTGGCGTCCCGCTTGCTGGCGGATAAAGGTGTAAGAGAGTTTGTGGAGGCGGCCCGACTTTTGAGCATCCAACGTATTTCAGCCAGATTTTGTTTGGTTGGCGACATAGATCCCGCCAACCCGTCCAGCCTTACTCATGGCGAGTTAAACGAGTGGGCGCGAGAGGGACTGGTAGAGCTCTGGGGTCAACAGTCAGATATGTATCGTGTACTTGCGTCCTCGCATGTCGTTGTCTTGCCTTCGAATTATGGTGAAGGTCTACCGAAGGTTTTGCAAGAGGCGGCTGCTTGTGGCCGGGCCGTTGTCACAACTGATCATCCGGGTTGTCGCGATGCGATTGATCCTGGCGTTACCGGTATATTAGTTCCTGTCCGCAATGCAGCTGCTCTTGCTGGTGCGCTTAAGATTTTGATTAAAGATCCCGTGCGCTGCCAGGCGATGGGCAAAGCTGGCCGGGCACTAGCCGAACGTGCGTTTGATGTTCGGCAGGTGGTTGCGGCTCATTTATGCATTTATAAGGAACTGCTTGATCAGTCGTGAAGGTTCTGGTAACTGGTGCGAACGGTTTTGTAGGCCACGCTTTATTGCATCACCTCAATGCAATCAGCGGCGTACAAGTCTTGGGCAGTGTGCGCGGAGCCGCCGGGTTGACAGTTCCAACGCTTCTTCATGTTGGTGATCTGACTGCACAAACAGATTGGTCAATCGCTTTGGAGGGAGTCGATGCCGTTGTCCATCTCGCTGCACGTGTCCATTTCATGCATGAGACCGATATTTATCCTACTGCTGCTTATCGTGCCGTTAACGTTCAAGGCACATATAACTTGGCTCGCCAAGCTGCAGCTTCAGGCGTCAAGCGGTTTGTGTTTATCAGTTCAGTCAAGGTAAATGGAGATAGAACCTCACCCGGGCGAGCATTCACTGAGGCCGATGAACCCAATCCGCATGATCCCTACAGCCAGAGTAAGCATGAAGCCGAGCAGCTTTTGCGCCATTACGGAGACGACACCGGCATGGAGGTGGTCACTATCCGCCCGCCTCTGGTGTACGGCCCTGGCGTCAAGGGCAATTTTGCAGCCCTGATGCGCGCAGTACAGCGGGGCTTGCCACTACCACTTGGCGCTGTGCACAACCAGCGCAGTTTTGTGGCTCTAGACAACTTGGTGGACTTTATTGTCACCTGCATCACCCACCCCCATGCTGCTAATCAGACTTTTATGGTGAGTGACGGGCATGATTTTTCCACCACCGAGTTGCTGCTCGCAATTGCGCAAGCAGCCCAGGTCCCTCCTCGTTTGCTGTCTGTGCCGATCTGGGCTTTGCAGGCTGGGGCCCCTTTATTTGGCAAGGCTGATGCGGTGCAGCGTTTGTGTGGAAATTTACAGGTTGATATTTCGAAGGCTCGCAGTTTGTTGGGTTGGGTACCGCCGGTGTCTGTAGAAGTGGGTTTCACGCGGGAGATGTTGCTATGAAAAGGTTCTTGGATATTTCTCTGGTTCTCTTGGCTGCACCAGTCCTTTTCCTTCCTGTGTTGTTTGTTGCGATCTCTGTCCGCTTGACGTCCGGACGGGCCGTCTTGTACTGGTCTGATCGAGTTGGACGGAACAATGTGATCTTCAAAATGCCGAAGTTTCGTAGTATGCGAGTCGGTACCCCGGTGGTGGCCACGCATTTGCTGGACGATGCCGGTTCGTATGTGACGCCGATCGGTTCTTTCCTCCGCAAGACCAGCTTGGATGAGTTGCCGCAGTTGTGGAGCATTTTGGTTGGGAATATGAGCTTTGTGGGCCCTCGACCTGCGTTAGTTAATCAACACGATCTGATTGCTATGCGTACAGAACTGAACGTACACACCTTGGTGCCTGGTCTCACTGGTTGGGCTCAAGTTAACGGACGCGATGACTTGTCAAACCTTCAAAAAGTAAAGCATGATGTCGCTTATCTCCGCCGTAGATCTATCCACTTTGATCTTTATATCCTGTGGCTAACCTTTTACAGGGTGTTGAGACTTAACGGGGTATCTCATTGAAGAATTACTCGGGTTCCTGCACTGCGCTTAGTTATTAGCGTACTAACAATTTAGTGCTTAGCAAATTGATGTAGGGTAAATGAGTTACTCGAATTTAATTTGAAAGCCGGCCGTCCTACACAATTTGCTATTGAGCTTGCAAGGTCTGTCAGCTTTTGGGCTCAATAACTTGCTTAAACAAATTTCGAACGCAGGCTTGATTAATACGAGAGTGCTTTACTGTAAGAAAGCTGCCTAACAAGCTATTGCCGCAAGAAAGCCTTGATGTGAGCCTCAGCTCTTAGATATACATGCACTTCTTCTCAAGGATTATGCGGAACCCACACCTACGTATGACCCATAAAAGAAGAGGCCCAATACAAAAATCACGGCCATGCCCCCGGCGGTCGCCACCAGCCACAGTGGTAGGACACCTTCGGTCCAGCGGGAGCGCCAGGCAACGGCCGGGCGTCCGTCGGGGAGGCGGTCAGGAATCCGGCCGTCAGGTAGTTCGCGTTTTTTGTTGCTCATCGCAGGGGCTGCCGATCAGTTGAAGAAGTAGCTGGTGAACAACACGCCAATGGTGAACACGAACAGCAGGCCTAGATACAGGCTGGTGCGGTTGAGCTCAACCGGCAGGTTGTTGGGGTTGGGATTGCGTTGCATGGCAGCAGTGCTCAGCGACGGATGAACTGCATGGCGCCCAGGGCAC
>Ga0194134_10003068_pt1 | contig 18593 bp, 12 predicted proteins | sample TA2KigOff0mmetaG_FD_148602 | JGI IMG/M metagenome (GOLD analysis project Ga0194134, IMG submission 148602) | Freshwater microbial communities from Lake Tanganyika, Tanzania - TA2015056 Kigoma Offshore 0m | ecosystem: Environmental > Aquatic > Freshwater > Lake | place: Tanzania: Lake Tanganyika... | reverse complement strand
CACGGCTGTCGACCGCCGTCCCACGCGGGGTGTTCGGGCAGGTGTCGACCGCGTTCGGCACGCCGTCGTTGTCATCATCCGGCGGCGGGAGCGGGCAACCACGGCTGTCGACCGGGGTCCCCGGCGCAGTGTTCGGGCAGGCGTCGACCGTGTTCGGCACGCCGTCCGAATCATCATCAGGGGGCGGGAGGACACGGGCCGTGCCCGGCTCGCCGGCGGCCGTCGCGACGGCCTTACGACCCGAGTAGCTGAAGCCGATGCCAAGCGTCATACGGGGCTTCGCCTTCTCCCCCGCATCGCTCGTCGCGCGCCCAAGCACATCGACGATGGCCGGCGAGATCGTGATCGGCAGATTCTGGAACGGCGCGAACGAGAGGCCAAGGTTCAGATCCTGGCCGGTGTAGTCCGCGATCATCGAGGTGAAGGAGTTCGCCTTGATCGCGGCGGAGGCGAAGAAGCCGACATCGCCCTGCTGGTCCGCATCGGCCGAGGGGGAGGCGAACCGCTTCGTCCCCAGCCCACCGTTCCACGTCACACTATTGAAGTAGGCGCCCGTCCCGATCTGCTGGACCTTGGTCGCCGCGACGTACAGTGACGGGTCGAAGGTCGCCTCACCCGAGAGGGTGATCCCTTCGATGCCGGCCGCGATGCCGATGCCATTGCCGAGGGTGCGGTGCACCTTCGCCGCGCCATACATACGGTCGAAGAAGCCCGAACGGACCGTCGAGGCCGACGAGACGACGAGCTCGAGACCAGCGAGCTTGCTCGGGTCACCGAGGCCGGCGCCCAAGGAGAGCGAGCCGTCGTTCCCGCCCCCGAAGCGCGTCGAGTTCTGGTACCCGACACCAGCGAAGAAATCACCGGAGCGTGGACCGAACCCGATCGGCGAGGCGGCTGTCACGCCCGGCTGGGCACGACCCGTCTCCGCGCCGATGGCGGCTGGGATGGGAAGCTTGTAGACCTCGCGACCCTGGGCGACGAGCACGCCGGGCAAGGCGAGCAGTGCGACCAGCGAAGCGAAAGTGCTGCGAGAACGAAGGGACATCGGGAAATCTCCGCGCGAGGGATCGTGGGGCCCGAACGTGAAACGGAACAAGACCACGGGGGAACACCGAGAGGCACACTCCGTGCCACCCTAATACGAACTTGCTAATCTCCGCTCCGTCACGCCGACTGTCAAGAGCCCACGTCGGTCACTGCGTTGTCAGTAACGCGAGCGAGGCGATAGCTTCCCTCCGAGGGCTCATAGCTCAGCGGTTAGAGCAGCGGACTCATAATCCGACGCGCGCAGGTTCGAATCCTGCTGGGCCCATCTGAACAGCAGGGGTCAGGAGACAGGGAGCAGGGGGTAGGGCCCTTCCACCGATCTCCCACGACACCTATACTTCCGCGCTTCGTCCGGGCGCGTAGCTCAGCTGGTTAGAGCGCTGCTTTCACACAGCAGAGGTCGGGGGTTCGAGTCCCTCCGCGCCCATCGCAGTGACCTACATGTGACTCAGATCACGGGACCCAGCGATACCCGAGCGTCACGCGGGCCGACCGCGCGTCCCCCCCAGCGGGAAACCGACCTGCATCCCGGACCCCCGCCGCCCCGATGAGAAACTCCCCGAGGCGCGTCCGCGTCATCCACTCGGCGCCCAATGACCATTCCTGCCGTAACAGCGAGCCTGGCACCGCCTGCACCCGAGCGTTCGCCAACGACCGTGAGGCGGCCATCACACTGATGCGACCAGCGGAGGTGTAGCGGTCGACACGCACCGCGCCCCCACCCCCGCCCTCGAGGAGCATCGTGCCGAGGAGTTGCCCTCGTTGCGTATGCCCCTGCGTGATCGGCCCGTGCTCGTAGTTGAAGGCCTGCCCCCGATAGATCTCGAGCTCTGGGATCCGCTGACTCGCCGCCGAGAGATCCACCGCCCAGAGCGCCGCTTTGCCGCGCCGCCACACCTTGCGAGCTGAGGCGATCCATCCCGAGTTGTGCTCGAGCTCATTCCCGAAATCCCGGAGATCTGCCGATCGATCGTTCTTCCCCAGCTCAGCGGAGAACTCAAGCCCCGCCTCAGGGATGCGCAGCCGCCCCCAGGCGGCGATCAACTGGTTGTCGGACTCCCCACCCTCATAGACCTGCTTGTCCTTGAAGATCGACCCGAAGAGCTTCGGGAAGATCCCCGTGTTCCACCCCGACCAGTCATAGTGGTAGAAGCGTCCCGCTCCGAGTTCGAGATGCCCCTCTCCCGGCGACCGCCACCACCCTTCGAGGAAGGTGCCTAACCGCGCCCCATCTCGGCGCTGCGGCGCCCACGCCGTCTGCGTGAGCCGACCCCACGCCATCCGGCCGGAGAAGGTGCCGAGCCATGGCCCCGGCCGAAAGGCGGGAACGCCAGCCTCGAGTCGCGGGAATCCCCCGGCCTCACTCGCCAACAAGAAGGTGTGCTCGCGACCCGGCCCGACCATCGTGGTGGCACTGGTGGCGGCGAGTCGCAGACCGAAGGCGACGAGTTCCAACTCACTCTCACCGGGATCGAGCCGCGCGACCGCGGACGCACCGAGGCGCTGCGGGAGATCCATGGTCCATCCGAGCGCAGGGTGCGAATACGGGGTCGGTCCAGCTGGGATCATCCGAAACGCTTCGTTCGCCGACCACCACGCGAATGGAGCGAGCCGCACCCGCAGAGGCCCGAGCCGCATCGCCGCGACGGACATCACCTGCACATTCGACCCCACACCGCCCCACGCAGAGGCATCGCCTCGACCATAGGGGAGATCCGAATTCCAGTCCGAGCGGAGCGAGAGGCCGCGGAACGACAGGCGCCGAGGCGCGCTGTCGATCACCCATGGCAGAGGAACCGAGTCTCGTCGCGCCGAGGCGAGCCCCCCCACCGCCTGGAGATACCGCCAGGCATCGCTGCCGACCCAGGCGTCCTCGGGTCGGACGGTCGCCTGCGCCACCGACGACGACGTCCACATCGTCATCGCAATCACCACACTGGTGAAGAGGCGCCCGATATCTCGACCGCTTGTCTTACCGGAGACCATCGTCGAAACTTCTCCCCCATGCGTGTGTCACGCCACTGGTTGGTAGGGATCGCGATCGCCATGGGCACACCCGCTCATGATGCGCTGCGCGGCCAACCCGCGACCGCACCGCCGTGCGTCCGCCTCGGACTCCCTGAATCGATCGACCCCGACGAGCGGTGGTTCGCCGCTTCCCCGCCGGACCGTGCGCGGCCCTGTGCGGCGGGGGTGGTCACCCGCCCGCTCGGCGCGGAGGTGCGACTCTTGCATCGCACCGGCGTCCCGGACACGCGTGGGCAGGGTGCCGGCTACGCCTGGAATGGGATGAATGGGCATCTGCGCATCGCGGTCGATGTCGAGTGGCGCGTCCTGAACCTCCGGCTGGCACCAGAGGTCGCGGTGAGCGACAACACCGACTTCTTCGCCTTTCGCTCGTTCGACGGGATGTGGATCTACGGCCCTCCGATCCCGTCCGATCGCTCCAGCTACGCCTCGCCATGGTACTACGGCCCGGTCTCCGCCGATCTCCCAAGTCGCCATGGGGTCGCACCACTCGCGCGGGTCCATCCGGGAGCGAGCGGACTGTGGCTCGACTGGCACGGGATCAGGATCGGAGCCACGGCAAGACAACCGCGCTGGGGTCCCGGCCCGGGGGAAGGCTTGATACTCGGCACGAGTGCGGCCGGCCTCCCACGTCTCGAAGCCGAGTGGACCAGAGACCACCGCTTCGGGTCGAGCGCCCTGCGCTGGTTCTCCGGCGCCGCGTTGGAGAGCCGCTTCTTCGATCGTGACTCGACGAACGATCGACGCGCGATCGCCGGACTCCGGATCGAACATGGGACGGACCGGTGGCGGTTCGGCCTGAGCCGGACCCTCATGGACGGCCGATCGAATCGTGAAGGCCTCGAGGCCTCAGACCTCGTCTTCCGTCGCCCCTCCACCGACTCACTCATCGACTTTCTCGCGGTGGACCTGCTCTGGAGAGAACCTGGGTCGCGAGGGCTCACCTGGGTCGAGGTCATCCGTCAGCAACCGCTGCGCTCGGGAGGGGATCTGATGCGCTATCCGACCGAGGCGATCTCCTTCCGCCTCGGATTCGATCATCGCGTCCATCAGTCGCCGGCCGCCGAATGGCGAGCTTCCGCCGAGGCCATCCGGCTCGACCAGCCCCTGCAGCGGGCCGGGATCACGCCACCTGACCTCTACACCAGCGCGACCGTCGTCCAGGGATGGACCCATCTGGGTCAGCCCCTCGGGTCGGGCCTGGGTCCCGGGGGTCAGCGTCAGTTGGTATCAATGGAGCGTCAGGGACGGGTCTGGAGTATCCGGGGATCGTTCGAGCGGGCCCGGTGGAACGACGATGCGCTCTATCGTCAATTCCTCCCGAATTGGTGGCGACACGACGTCAGCTATCAGGTCGGCCTGCGTCTCTCGCGTGACATCGCCGATCGTCCGGCGGCCGCGCAGGTGATCGTCGGTCGGCGGACGAACCACCTCTTCCAGAATGACACCCACAGTCCGGGATATCGCGACAGCGATGTCCCCTACCTGCAGGTGACGACCTCGATCGGGCTTCCGCGCGCCGGACGATCGGTCAGATCAGGCGATCGACGAGGAACAGCGCCGTGATCCCAGCGCCTAACCAGACCACGCCCGCTCGACCCGCCGCCGCCGCATAGGGCAACGTCCGTGCCGACCAGAGGCCGAGGACTAGGGCGTCGATCAACAGGCGCGCCGCGAAGACCATCGCGACCCCACTGACACCCCACCTCGGCGCGACCAGGAACAACGCGCCGATGATCAGTGGGACTTGGACGAGATGGGTCGCGGCGACCGGTGCCCCCCGCCCCGCCGCCTGAAGCACCGCATAGGTGAGTTGAGCGAATCCCCCGGCGAACACGCCAGCCGCTACGATGGTGACGATGCCATCGGCCTCTGCCGCATAGACCGGTCCGAGCCAGGTGGGGAGGAGCGGTGCACCCAGGAGCACGATCGCGATGAGCGGGAGGAGGAGGATCGCCCCCGTCGCATGGATCGCGGTGCGCAGCAATGCCGTCAGGCGAGCGGGGTCCTGCACCTGCGCCGTCGTCAACGCCGCGAGCATGACCGGCTGCATCACCGAGGTGAGCATCCAGATGCGCATCACAGTCTCCGTCACGGCCGCATACCATCCGAAGGCGACGAGCGGTGCGACGAACGGGAGCACCAAGCGGTCGCCCTGCACGAGGATCGGGACACAGATTGCCGAGAGGGCGATCCACCCACCGATGCGCAGCAGCGATCTCGCCGCCGCCCGGTCAGGGGGCCGCGGTACGTGTACCGCCGTGCCGAGCTGATCGAGCCAGCGGAGCTGGATGAGGAGATAGAGCCCGCGCACCGCGCAGATGAGCATCGCCGCCCCTCTCGCATCGGGCCACACCATCAGCGCAGCGACCGGCAGGAGGTAGCTCGCCAACGCCATGGGCACGCGAGCGGCATTCACGAAGGCGAAGCGTCGCCCCCCCTCGAACGCCCCTCGGATGACGATGCCGGCAGTGACGAGCGGGAAGGCGATGGCCAACCAGCGGATCGTGCCGACCGCCTCGGCTCGGAGGAACATGGGCACCTCCGCCCACTCCTCGACGATCAGGGGCGCCCCGACCACGCCGAGGAGCGCGAGGGGAAGTGAGAGCGCGAGCGTCCCCCAGAGCGCCGTCCAGATCAGTGGGCGGAGCTCCGCGACGGCATCTCGCGCGATCGCATCGGTGACGCGAAGCGCGAGCGCACGACTGAGGCCAAGGTCGAGCAGACCGAACCACGAGACCGCGGACCAGACCAGGGCCACCAACGCGAATCGATCCGGCGACACGATGCGCGCGGCGAGGCCGATCGCTCCGACGGCGGCGATCGCGGGGACGCCGATGCCGGCGAGATTCCACGCATAATCGCGTCCCAAGACTCGCCAGCTCAGCGCGTCTCCCCGGCTCGTCATCACGGTGGGATGCGCAGGATCGGGCCGAGGTTCCAGTCGATGGTCTCGTGCGTCGTCAGCCCGATATCGCCGAAGGTGTAACTCGGGGCGCCGGCAGCCGCGGAGCGCCGGACCGTCATCTCGAGCCGCAGCTCCCCGGGAAGCGGCACCGACATGCGCGAGATATAGAAGCGCCCATCCGCATCGGTCGTCGCCGAACCCGACGTCGGATCGACCTCGATCCCACCCGTTCGACGCCAGCTCACCTGAGCCCCTGCCACCGGGCGGTCGAGGGAGTCCCGAACGAAGCCGTAGTACCAGATGGCCGGCCCGTACATCAACGTGCCGACGAAGCGCGGTTCGTTCTCCGCGAACGTCGGCAACTGGAAGAGCGGATAGGTGTAGGAGGGGCGATCGGGGGGATAAAGCGTCCAGCGTCCGATCACCGCCCCGGTGTCCGCATACGCCGCCTTGAGCCAGATCCGCCCGCCCCCATCGGTGACCCCCTCCCAACGGGACGGGGTGATCTCCGGGCCCCCGACCCGCTCGAAGACGTAGGGGATCCCGGGATCGGGACGGAAGAGATCGAGTCGCCACGCCTCGATCGAGTACATCCAGGCGTGTGCCACCGGGAAGACCCCGAGATATCGCGAGGTGGTGGTGTCCCTCACCACCAAGGACACATTCCGGTAGGTCTCGGTGAAGCGCCGGTCGGGGGTGGTGATGGTGAGATCCCCCACGGTGGTCCCAAGCTGCTCCGCATCGAACGCCAGCGTGAATCGACCGACGAAGGGCGGGTCGGATTCGGTCGTCGCGGAGAAGACCTCAGGAAAGATCCGGGCACCGGAGGTCCGTCGGAAGGTCACCGTCGCACCACCGATCTTCCGGAAGTCGATGCGCCGATCGAGCACCTCGCCACTGTAGATCATCGGCCGCGATGCATCGAAGTCGGCCCAGCCGCGCACCAGTGGATATTGGAGCTGATAGTCCGCATAGATGGCGACCTCCTCGAACCGCCGATCCCCGAAGACCGGGTGCCGGATGCGGAACTCTCCGAGGATGGCCCCCGGTCGCGTCGCCGTGCCAGCGAACTGGATGTAGCCGTCCTCCGACGCCTGCGCGCGAAGCACCGAGTCCCTCGACCCATCGATCGGCCGGAACTCGGTCTCAGCCAACCCGAGGGGCTGTCCGCGAAAGGTGATGCGGAAGGTGTGCCGAATGAGCGGGCGATCGAACCATGCCCCGACATCCTCTGCTTCCCCACCGACGCGTGGACGACGCACCGTCACTCCGACGGCGTAGGCATCCTCCGCTGATGCGCGCACCGTCACCGTCACGACCGTGTCCTGCGTCCCCTCCCACTCGAGGCGCCAGCCCCCCTGCGCATTGGTGCGCACCGAGGAGGTCCCGATGGCAACCTCGACCCCGCCCTGCGGCTTCTTGGAGTCTCGATTCAGGATCGTCCCGCGCACCACCATACGAGCATCCGGCGAGCACCCCGCGAGCCCCGCACAGGGCTCACAGGCCGTCGCGCCGGAGACGAGACCGAGCACGATCAGCGGGGCGATCCGACGCGCGACGCGGTGCACGCGACCCCAGAACACCCAGAGCGGAAACATGATGAAGGGAAGGAAGAGGGAGTTCACGAAGAACGATTGCACGAGGACCCCGACGCTTGCCGCCCACACTCCGACCGCCTCGGCACGCTCCGCCGGTTGCACGCCCTCGTGCTGCCAGACGCGTCGGCACTCGCGCCCGAAGCTGATCCAGAGACCGACGAAGGTCACGAGTCCGATGAGCCCCGTCATCGCCGCCACCGTGAGGATCCCCCCTTCGAGGGAATTCCAGGTCCCGATCCGTGAGAACCCGTACGCCTGGCGCGCGGGCCCGACGGCATTGAACCCGACGCCGGTCCAGGGATGGCTCGTGAACATCGTCCACCCCTGCCACCACGACGCCAGGCGCTGGAGACCAGAGACATCCACGCCCACCTTCCCGAACGACGCGGCAAACCGCAGAACGAAGGGGAGGAAGGGCAGCATGAGGAGCACGCCTACGAGGCCAAGTCGGAGCACCCGCCACGAGAGGCCACGCGCCATCAGGAGTACCCCACCCGCACCCATCAACGCGAGGAGCGCCGATCGTGAGAGCGTGAGCACGAGAGCGAGCAGGAGCAGCAGATCCACTCCGCCCCCGAGCCGAAGGCCCTCGACTCGCCGCGCGAGCCGGAGGACCAATCCGATGAGCACGAGGCCCGCCGCGAAGTTGGGGTCGAGGAGGGTCGAGACGAGCCGCCGGCCCTGCCGATCCCATTCGAGCACGCCCGATGGATGCACCATCTGCGCGAACCCAGGGAGAAGGATCGACTGCCCCACCCCGAACCCCGCGAAGAGGACGACCGCCAGGTCGAAGGCCCGCCACCCATCGGCGCTCGCGGCAGGATCCGCTTGGTCGGTGATGACGAAGAAGAACCATCCCGCATAGGCGATCCATCGGAGGAGATAGCTGGCGGCGGTGACCGATGCCGCGAGATCGAGATGCCAGCGAGCGATCGCGACGCCGAGCGAGAGGGTCGCGGCGACGATGAAGGCGACGAGCCATCGCACCACCGGTCCGCTCGGCACAGGCCTTCGCCCGAGTCGCCACCCCAGCACCAGTGCCGCCCAGAGCGGGATGAGGGCAAGGTCAAGTAGCGTCGTGTTGGAGCCGCCCGCCACCCCGATCCCTGGGAGCCGGCCGACATTCCCGATGAGGAGCCCCACGAGGCCTGCCCCGGTGACGCTAACCCAACGCATCCCGGCGACGGCGGGGTGTGCCGTCACACCGAGGTGTACACGGAGGTGTCGCGAGGCGGACCGATCGCCACGAAGACCCCGAGGCCCAGGCCAAGCACCATCCCGAGGAGGATCGTCCACACCGGTGCGGGGAAGCTCGGCTTGCGCGGGGGAACGGCGACATCGATGACGCGGACGACGCCCCCCTCATCGATCGCCAACAACCGGGCCTCCAACAGCTGGGTCGAGACCGCGGTCAACATCTTGCCCAAGACTTCGACCTCCGCCTGCTCCCGCTGCAGCGTCTCCCCCGCCCGTGGGACGCTCGCCAACGATCGCTGAAGTGATGCGACGCGATCGGACTCGACGGCGATCTGCCCAGCGAGCCCCTCGCTGTAGGTGCGTGCCATCGGTACGAGTTGCGAACGCAATCCCACGATCGCCGAGTCCGTCGACTGGACGAGTGGAGCGGAGGGGGTAAGGGTGGCGAGCAGCCGTTGGCGCTCGACCTCAAGCTCGGCGAGTTGCACCACCAGCTGGTTGAGGGCCGGGCTCTTCACGAAGGATGGGTTGCCGGCGACGCGTCGTGGATCGCCATCGTCGAGGGATGCCAGAAGGCCATCGAGCGCCTCGGCCTCCGCCCGCAGCGTGGTCAGACGCGCTTCCGAAACCTGGCGCGCCTCCTCGAGCGCCGGCGCGGTCACCTCCACCGCGAGGACCCCCGAGCGCTCCTGCGACGCACGGACCTTCGCCGTCCCCACCTCCAAGGCGGTGCGCACGGAATCGGCCTGCGCGCGGAGGAAGATGACGCGTTCCCGGTTGGTCCCTCGGTCCACCACGCGCCGTCGATCGATATACCGCGCGATGAGGAGATTCGGGATCGCGGCGGAGAGGAGCGAGTCGGCGGCACTGACCTGCACCGCGAGCATGTCGCCACCGATCTGCTCGATCTGGACGCGCTTGGCGAGATCGGTGATGGCATCTTCACGATCCACGAGGCGAACGCGACGTCCCGCGATCAACGCCTTCCTCGGCCGGAATCGCCCCGCCGGGGGCCGTAACGTGTCGATCCCGATCGACCAATGCTCGCGACCGGCACGATACTGGAGCCGCAGGGAATCGACGACCTCGCCGAGGAGCGCTCGGCTCTCGAGGAGCGCGATCTCCGTCTTGAGTTCACCCCCGGTCGGGGCCAGGGCCCCGGCACCGAGATCCCCGAGCACGCCCAGCTGGGACCGCATCAACGCGGATGGATTGGCCGCGGTGCGAACGAAGACCATGGACCGGCCGGGGAACCGCGCGGGGATGACCCAGAGGAGCGCGGCGCCCAAGAGGGCACCACCGAGCGCTCCTCCGACGACCCATCCCGGCCGGCGCCAGAGGCGCCTCACCGTCTCTTGCAGAAGTGAGTCTTGAGGCACGGTCACCGCGAACTGATCAGGATGACGGCGACGGAGACAAGTGAGGTCGCGACGGTCAACAGGACATTCGCATTGCGCGTCACCCAGGAGGCCCGCCGCACCAGGATCTCATCACTGCTCGACACGAGGGTCGACCGAGCCGACACCGATCGCATATCGAGGACCGCCCGCCGCGCACCATCTCGCCAGAGCTCGACTCGCCGATCGTTCCCGTTCCACGCGACGCCACCCGCCAGCACGATCGATTCACCGACCGTCGTCCCATTCTCGACGAAGAGCACCTCTTGCCGATTCACTGCCCCGCTGACCACGACCCGGCGCAGCGGGATGAAGCTGACGTCCGCCACCCGCGATACGGCCGCATAGCGCTCCTGCACCGCCCGAGCGGCGGCGATCGGAGTGAGGCCAGAGACCCGGACGGCCCCCGCCAAAGGAATGGTCACGTGACCCGACTCGTCCACGGTGAACACGAGCGGCACGGAATCCGACAAGACCACTCGGAATCGGTCCCGGACACGGAGCGTGTCGGCCCCCTGTGCCTCGAGCGAGGAGGCGAGGGCCAGGACGAGGAGGGTGAAGAGTCGGCGAGCAACCGGCATCGACATAGACCTAGCAAATCTAGCCGGCAGATCAGGCACATGCCATGACGATCACTCGTTATTCCAGCGGATGGACCGTACACTCGGACGTTGTGTGCCACCCCTCCATCGGCCATATTTGCCTCCACAGATGCGTGAAGGTCCTCCGTTCCGGGTCCCCGATCCTCCACGAATGCTTGAACCGCACCTCACGCAGCAGACCCCGAGCCTCTCGGTCCCACCGGACCAGCGGGGCTCCGGCGAGGTCGTGGAGCGGGATGCCGCGGTGGTCGTCGGCACGGCGCGGGACATCCCTCGCGCCTTGGAGCATCCCGCCTTTCAGGGCCGGCAGGGCTCGAAGATCGCCGGGGTCCTCGCCCTCGAAGCCGAACCGGAGTCGTGTGCGGCCTCCGGGGCACAGCTGGACGACCTCCTCAAGCAGACAGGCGCCTCGACCATCCTCGTGGCGGGCCCCCTCGGCACCCGCTCGATGCAGGTGGTCGCCGACATCGCCTTGCTCAACAAGTGCCGCGTCCTCGCCGTGATGCCGTCCGAGGTCGTGGCTGGTCACAACCCGGTCGTGGTCTGGCAGGGAGAGCGCCCCCTCGTCCAGCTCTTCGCCGGACGGCACAGCACGGTCCAGTATGCGGCCAAGCGGGCGATCGATCTGGTCAGTGCCTTCCTTGGCCTGATCCTCCTCGCCCCCATCTCCCTGTTCGTCGGGCTGGCGATCCTGCTCGACAGCCCCGGGCCGATCTTCTTCCGGCATCGCCGCCTTGGGCGCGCGGGGACCGAGTTCGACTGCCTCAAGTTCCGCACGATGGAGACCGACGCGGAATCGCGACTCCGGGATGACCCGTCGTTAGCCCGCCTGTATCGGGCCAACAATTTCCGCGTCCCCGATGAGATCGATCCGCGCGTGACGCGCGTGGGGCGGTTCCTCCGCCGCACCTCGCTCGACGAGCTGCCTCAGCTGATCAACGTGCTGCGGGGGGAGATGAGCCTGATCGGCCCGCGCCCCATCGTCGAGGAAGAGCTGGCCCATTTCGACGGGTCGGAGCGACTCCTCCTCTCGGTCCGTCCGGGAATCACCGGAATGTGGGCTGTCTCCGGCCGACACGCGGTCGCCTATCCCACGCGCGCCGAAATGGAACTTCGGTACGTCCGATCGTGGTCAGTCTTGGGTGACCTCGTCATCGCCATGCAGACAGGACGCGCGATTTTCCGGTACGGGGGTGATGACACCCCCGCCCCCGCCTAAGGGCCGTCAGCGCTCCCACGCCCCTCGTAGGACCATCCGAGCCCGCGCCGAGTCCGCACGCGCGATATATCGTGCGAGATGGATGAGTCGGGTCGGCACGAACCATCCGTAAAAGGCCAGACCCTCCCACCACCGGTAGTGGAGGCGAACGGTGCGTCGACGGTTGCGATCACGGAGCAGGATCTTATGTGGGGCGATCTCCGGCTCGGGGATCGAGACCTTGTGGAGGAGGCGAGCCGCTGGCACCCAGAGGAGCCGACGCCCGGCCCGCCGATAGCGGAGACTCAGCTCCACATCCTCACCATACATGAAGTAGTCCTCGCGAAACGCGCCAAGGGATCGCAACGCAGCCCCGCGAAAGAGGATGGCGCATCCCGTTAGGAAGGTCACGTCCACGGGAGCCGCTCCGTGCGGGAGCTCCGATACCGGGTGCCCGTACCGATCGTGGCGACCGATGGCACGTGGGATGGAGAGGGTCCCGCCACCCCACCAGATCGTCCCATCGGGCGCGGCGGCGACCATCGTCGGAGATGCCGCCGCAGCATCGGGATGCTCGACCAACGCATCGACCAATCGCCGCAGGGCATCCGGAGCGATCTCAGTGTCGTCATTGACCGTCGCGATCCAATCGGCACCGCGCTCCACTGCCAGCTGGAAGCCGCGATTGTTCCCTCCGGTGAACCCAAGGTTCTCGCCGGTCGCCAAGAGGGTCACATCGAAAGGAGCCATACCGTGGCGGATCTCGTCGCGCTTCGATGGCGCGAGACTGTTATCCACGACGATGATCGACAGATCGACCCCCTGACTCGCCCGAAGGGCCCGCACGCAGGGAACTAGGTGATGCGGCGATTCGAAGGTCACCACCACGACGGTGACGGCCGGTCGCTGCGTCGCGTCGCTGCCCATTCGTTCCTCGCGCGCCGATGGAATCAGGGAAAGGTCTCCGCGGAGCACTCGAGCGTGGAGGCATCAGCATCCTTCGCCGCGAGCACCGGCACCCCATCGAGCGGCCATCGCACGTTGACCGTCGCATCGTCCCACCGAAGGACCCGTTCATGTTCGGGCGCGTAGAAATCCGTCGATTTATACAGGCACTCGGCCCACTCGCTCAGCACGAGGAACCCATGCGCGAAGCCCGGCGGGATCCAGAGCTGCCGGCGGTTCTCCGCCGAGAGCAGCTCTCCTACCCATCGCCCGAAGGTCGGGGAGCTCCGGCGGAGATCGACCGCGACATCGAAGACCTCCCCCTGCACCACCCGCACCAGCTTCCCCTGCGCCTGCTGGATCTGATAGTGCAGCCCACGCAGGACCCCGCGGGAGGATCCGCTGTGATTGTCCTGCACGAAGCTCACGTCGAGCCCGGTCGCGGCACGGAAGTCCCGCGCGTTGAAGCTCTCGAAGAAGAACCCCCGCGCATCACCGAAGACCGTGGGTTCGATCCGGAGCACCTCGGGGATCGCGGTCGGCGTGACGGTGATCGGCATCAACGGTCCGAGGCGGAGAGGAGACGGTGCAGGTATCGCCCGTAGCCAGTCTTCGCGAGCGGGGCCGCGAGCCGCTCGACCTGCGCGGCATCGATCCACCCATTCACGTAGGCGATCTCCTCGGGACAGGCGATCATCAACCCCTGCCGCTTCTGCAGCGTCGCGATGAAGGCGCTCGCCTCATGCAGCGAATCGTGCGTCCCGGTGTCGAGCCAGGCGAAGCCCCGCCCCAAGGTCTCGACCTGAAGCTGCCCCTGTTCTAGGTACCGGCGATTCAGGTCGGTGATCTCGAGCTCGCCGCGCGCGGAGGGACGAATGGAGGCGGCGATCTCGCAGACCTGCTCATCGTAGAAGTAGAGCCCGGTCACCGCGTAGTGGCTCTTCGGCGCGGCGGGTTTCTCCTCGATGCTCACCGCGCGCCGCGCCGCATCGAACTCGACGACGCCATACCGCTCGGGATCGTGCACGTGATACGCGAAGACCGTGGCCCCGCTGGCACGCTGGTCCGCCTCGCGTACCGCGGCCACGAGGTCGTGCCCGTAGAAGATGTTGTCGCCCAGGACCAAGGCGGAGGGACGGTCGCCGATGAAGGGCTTGCCAAGGACGAAGGCCTGCGCGAGTCCATCTGGCGAGGGCTGCACGGTGTAGGTGATCGCCATTCCCCACTGAGACCCATCGCCCAGCAACTCCGCGAAGCGCGGGGTGTCCTGCGGGGTGGAGATCACCAACACCTCGCGGATCCCCGCGAGCATGAGCGTGCTCAGCGGGTAGTAGACCATCGGCTTGTCGTAGACCGGGAGCAACTGCTTGGAGACCGCCTGGGTCACCGGATAGAGCCGTGTGCCAGAGCCGCCGGCGAGGATGATCCCGCGACGCGTGGTCGATGCGATCGATTGGGCCATGGTCCTTACAACCTACTGCATGCGAAGGGCGCGGACGACCTCACGAACGCCCTCGGACCACGCCGGGAGTGCGATGCCGAACGTCGAGCGGAGACGCGTCGTGTCGAGTCGCGAGTTGGCGGGGCGATGCGCCGCCGTCGGATACTCCGCCGTCGTGATCGGATGCACGCGCGCCGGATCGAGCCCCGCTTCCGCGAGGACGAATCGCGCGTAGTCGTGCCATGACGTCTCGCCGGCGGCGGCCAGATGAAAGGTGCCGAAGGGAAAGCGGTCGGCGTCATCAGAGGTCCACCGGCGCACGAGAGCCGCGGTCACCTCAGCGATGAGCGGCGTGCTCGTCGGCGCGCCGGTCTGGTCGGCGACGACACGCAGGGTCGCCTGCGTGGACGCCAGCCGGAGCATGGTGCGGGCGAAGTTCGCGCCGTGCGTCCCGACGACCCAACTCGTGCGCAGGATGAGATGCGGGACACCCGAAGCACGAAGCGCCGCCTCCCCTTCCCACTTGGTGCGCCCATAGACCCCGAGCGGCGCTGGCGCGTCGTCCTCCCCGTACCACCCCGCCTTAGTCCCATCGAAGACATAATCGGTGGAGTAGTGGATGATGGTCGCACCGATTCGCTTCGCCTCATCGGCGAGCACCACAACGGCATCACGATTGACCGCCGCCGCCCGCGTGGGCTCCGATTCGGCACGATCGACTGCCGTGTACGCCGCTGGGTTCACGATGAGCGCGGGCGCCACGCGCCGGATCACCTCACGAAGCTGATCGGGACGTTCGAGATCGCAGTCAGCGCGCGTGCAGGCAACGAGCGAGCCGAGTGGGGCGAGCCACCGCCGGAGCTCGTGCCCGAGTTGGCCGTTGGCGCCGGTCAGGAGGATGCGCATCGATCAGGCGAGCGGTCGGGCCGCAGATGTCGCGTCGGCCACGCTCATCGCGTCTCGTAGTTAGTGCCGATCCACTCGCGATACGCCCCGGTGGTCACATCGGTCACCCAGTCCTGGTGGTCCAAGTACCAGCGAATCGTGCGCCGGATCCCCGTCTCGAAGGTCTCCGCCGGCTGCCACCCGAGCTCGCGATGGATCTTCCGCGCATCGATCGCGTAGCGCCGGTCATGCCCCGGTCGATCGGTCACGTACGTGAGCTGCGTGGCGTACGACTGCCCGTCTGCACGCGAGACCCACTCGTCCAGCACCGCGCAGATCGTCCGCACCACCTCGAGGTTCGGGCGCTCATTCCACCCGCCGATGTTGTAGACCTCGCCTAGGGTGCCGGCCTCCAGCACGCGGCGGATCGCTGCACAGTGGTCCCCCACGTAGAGCCAGTCCCGTACCTGCTGCCCGTCGCCGTAGATCGGGAGGGGCTTCCCCGACAGCGCATGGTGGATCACCAGCGGGATCAGCTTCTCCGGGAACTGATACGGCCCGTAGTTGTTGGAGCAGTTGGTGGTGAGAACCGGGAGCCCGTAGGTGTGGTGATAGGCCCGCACCAGGTGGTCCGACCCCGCCTTGCTCGCCGAGTAGGGGCTGTTGGGCTCGTACCGGTGTTCTTCGCTGAAGGCCGGCGCGCCCGGGGCCAATGACCCGTAGACCTCGTCGGTCGAGACATGCAGGAAGCGAAAGGCCGCCCGCTCCGCCCCGTCCAAGCCGGCCCAGTAGCCCCGCGCCGCCTCGAGGAGCCGGAAGGTCCCCACCACATTCGTCTGGATGAAGGCCTCGGGGCCATGGATCGAGCGGTCCACATGGGACTCGGCGGCGAAGTGGACGATCGCCCGGGGGCGATGCTCGGCCAAGAGCCGGGCCACCAGCGCCGCGTCCCCGATGTCCCCCGGCACGAAGGTGTGCCGCGGGTCCCCATCGAGCGTGGCCAAGTTCCGACGGTTCCCCGCGTAGGTCAGCAGATCCAAGGTCACGACCGGCTCGCTGGACTGGGCCAGCCAGTCCAGGACGAAGTTGCTGCCGATGAACCCCGCCCCACCCGTTACCAACAACATGGACCCTCCCCACGGAGACGGGGAAAGATACCCCGGCACGGCACAACGCCAGCGCCATCGCTGTAAATTATGGTATGCGCTTACCGACCATTCTCCGCCTCGCCGGCCTGTGCTCCATCGTCGGGTTCCTCGCCCCGACGACCTCTCATGCCCAAGCCGTGCCGTCGGCCTCCCAGGCCAAGGCGATGCTCCAATCGAGCCCTGATCTCGCCAACCAGCTCCGCCAGCGTGTGATGACGAGCGGGATGACGCCCGAACAGATCCGTTCGCGCCTGAAGGCCGAGGGATACCCCGAGTCATTCCTCGACTCGTACCTGCCGGGCGGTGCCGGTGGGTCACCGAACGCCGATGTCGTCAGCGCCTTCCGGCAACTCGGCATCACCGACGACGAGGATGCCTCGGTCCTCCGCACCATGCTGCGCCAGGGGGCGGATTCGGGGATGGCGCGAGGCGCGGCCCTCCGTCGCCCCGTGATCGTGCGGGACGATTCGACGGCCTCCGCCGCCGCCGACAGCGCGGCGTACCGCCTCTTCGGCCTCGACGTCTTCGAGAACGCGACGAGTCAGTTCCTCCCCGTGATGGATGGCCCGGTCGATGCCAACTATCGCATCGGCCCTGGGGATCAGCTCGTCTTGATCCTCACCGGCGAGGTGGAACTCGCGCACACGCTTGATGTGACGCGAGAGGGCTTCATCGTGATTCCGCAGGTGGGACAGCTCAGCGTCGCGAATCTCACGATGGCCCAACTCGAGAACCTGCTCTACGCTCGTCTTGCGCGCAGTTACTCGGGCGTGCGGCGCGGGGCCGATGCCCCGACCAAGTTCTCGGTGAGCATGGCGAAGCTGCGTGCGATCCAGGTCTTCGTCACGGGCGAGGTGGTCCGTCCGTCGAGCTACCGGATCTCCAGTGCCGCGACGGCGATGACCGCGCTCTACGCCGCTGGCGGGCCGACGGCCACCGGGACGCTCCGCGCCGTGACGGTGCGACGGGGCAGTCAGACGATCGCGACACTCGACCTCTACGACTATCTGCTCCGTGGCGATCACGGGAAGGATGTCCGCCTCGAGAATGGCGATGTGATCTTCGTCGGCACGCACGGCCCGCGCGTGCGCGTCACGGGCGAGGTGATCCGGCCCGCGACCTATGAGCTCAAGGCGGGCGAGGGGGTGCGCGAGGCGATCCGAGCCGCCGGTGGGTTCAAGCCGACGGCCTTGGCCTCGCGTGTCCAGATCGTCCGCATCGTCCCGCCCGCTGAACGCACCGTGGGTGGCGGTGACCGCACGGTGGTCGACGTGTCGGCGAGCGGTCCGTCGATCGACGCCTTCCCTGCGGTCGAGATCCGCGGCGGCGATGAGCTTCGCGTCTTCCCGGTGGCGAGCCGCGTGCGGGGACGCATCACCGTCGACGGTCATGTCTGGACCAAGGGCCAACAGGCCTTCGTCGCGGGGATGAAGCTGAGTGATGCCCTCCGCGCGGCGGGTGGGACCCAACCCGATGCCTACCTTGGGCAGGTCTCCATCACCCGACTCCAAGCGGATTCGACACGGACCCAGTTGCGCGCCGTGCTGCGCGACACCACCGGGGCGGTGGTGAACGACGTCGCCCTCGCGGACGATGATGTGATCACCGTCTACTCGCTGACTAACTTCCGGCCGCGGCGGTTCGTCGCGATCGGTGGTTCAGTCAAGGTCGGCGGCCGCTACCCCTATTACGAAGGCATGACGTTACGCGACCTGATCCTCACCGCGGGCGGGTTGGTGGAGGGAGCCTGGCTCCGTGAAGCGGAGATCGCCCGCCTCCCACTGAGCTTCGACAGTGGGGTCACGGCGCAGACCGTGCGCGTCCCGCTGGATTCGAGCTATCTCGCGCAGGGGGCCGGCGGGACGAGCCCGACCTCTCCTGAGGCGACGTTGCAACCGTACGACAACGTGTTGATCATGCAGCAACCGGACTTCTCCCTGCCCCGCTCGGTGGTGATCACCGGTGAGGTTCGGTATCCGGGTCGGTATGCCTTGCGCACCAAGTCAGAGCGACTGAGCGACATCGTGCAGCGCGCCGGGGGGCTCTCGACCGAGGCGGCCACGGATGCGGCCTACTTCGCGCGGGTCACGGCGCTCACCTCATTCCAGCGCGCGGCCAGCGACTCCACCGCCCTGGCGGCACGCGGGGGCAAGAAGGGGGCCGGCGCGGAATCCTCCAGCCTTCGTGAGAGCACCAAGG
>Ga0194134_10003031_pt1 | contig 18716 bp, 14 predicted proteins | sample TA2KigOff0mmetaG_FD_148602 | JGI IMG/M metagenome (GOLD analysis project Ga0194134, IMG submission 148602) | Freshwater microbial communities from Lake Tanganyika, Tanzania - TA2015056 Kigoma Offshore 0m | ecosystem: Environmental > Aquatic > Freshwater > Lake | place: Tanzania: Lake Tanganyika... | reverse complement strand
TCCATTAAATTGTGGTCAAAACGATCAAGCGAATTGGATCAGTGATGGACCCACATCAATCCCTGATACTTCTCAACAGAAAAATGGTTGGGTAGATGCAATATACAATAACCCTTTGAATACTAATGTGTTTTTATTAGGAACAAGAACTTCAGGAATATTTCGAACAACTGATTCAGGAAATAACTGGAGCTGTGTTACAGACAATTTAAGTTTCCCGGTTTTGGGTATACAACAGATTATAGCCGCTCCGAACAATCCTAATTATATTCTAGCAATTACAGGTACTCAGTACATAAAGGGAGGTGTCATTTATAGTAATGATGGGGGAATAACTTGGAATGAATGTACCCAAACTTTGCCACAATTCACTTGGTTGGATTTTCATCCAACAATTCCAGGACTTGTTTTTGCTTCAACGAACGAAAACGTAATGTATAGCCAAGATTATGGTTTGTCTTGGCAAAGCCTAGGATGGCCACCAAGTTTTAATTCACAATTCAGGTTATTATTCAAAATAATTGTTCTCGAGAACAAATTTTTTGTAACAACTAGATATTTATATGGTTTAGAAAGCTATTTGTTTAGAGGTGATTTTACAGTTTCAGCTACAGGTTTAAGTAATCAATGGTCTTCTGCTTTAAATGACAATTTTGCATCTGGGGAAACGGTTACTTTTGTTGATTTTTCAAATAAAATTGGTAATCGATTTTATCTACAAGTAAAATCTACGACAAATAAAAGAACCTTCAAAACCATGGACATGGGAAATTCTTTTTCATTGTTGAATTTTCCAGTAGAAATAGGTACTTTTTGGAAAAATGAGTTAATAGCCTCGCCCAATAATCCTAATGCATTTTATTGGGGACAAATTGGTTATATGAGAAGGTACAATGAAATAAATGGTACAGCAGTTCAAATTGTAAATGCAGCAACAAACCCAGGACACCATAATGATTATAGATGTTCACATATATTAAATATTAGTGGTGTGGATAGAATATCTTTTGGAAATGATGGGGGAGCCGCTATAGTTTTTGATGGTTTAGCTTCGAATCCTAAAATATCATCAATAAATGGAAATATTTCTATAAATCTTCTTCATGCTTTTGATATTCATGAGCCCACTGGAAGAATCGCATATGCATTCCAAGATCATGCGATGAAATATAGGAACGCGGATATGACATATTCAGATGATTTTCTATGGGAAGGTTCAGCAGCACTTATACAACAATTGTATCCAAATGGAATAGTTGGTGAAAATGCTTATACCTTTATACAAGATAAAGATGAGTTAAACCATCCAATTGTAAATGGTATTTTAGGTACACCTGGAGAATGTTATTTAGGAGGTTATTTTATAACTTATAGACACTTTCCTGATCGATTTGCAAGAGGGCTTAATGCGATTTCTTCAGAGCCTTATGGAAAAGTCGCTATGAATCGTGGAGAAAATATTTCAGAAGAATCAAATATACTAATGTCAAAAGGAATTGGCCCAGTTGCTATTTGCGAAAGAAATCCAAATTACATTTACGCTGCAGACAATGTACCAGGAGATAATGTAAATAAGTTTTATAGATCCCTTGATGACGGTTTAACATGGGAGAGTTTAACAAATTCAACAGTTACATTATCTCAAGGGACATATAATCTTAGTCAACAATTAACTTGGAATGTAATAAGGGCTTTAGCAGTAGATCCGTACGATGGTAATATTGTTTATTGTGGCATAGGGGGAACACATGTTTATAACAATTCAATCACTGATCAGAGATTTAGGGTAATAAAATCAAACGACGGAGGATTAACCTTTACAGATTTTTCAGAAGGGCTACCTGCTTTGCCAATAGAAAGATTATTAACAATTGAGAGTACAAACGGTTTAATGTTTTGTGCCACAAGTGTTGGTGTATATTACAGGACAAATACAATGAGTCAATGGGAGTGTTTTTCAAAAAATCTACCAAAAGTTGAAATTACAGGCATCAAATACGATTATTGTAATAATACCTTGTATGTTTCAACATATGGAAGAGGAATGTGGAAAACTGAAGTTAATTTGGGAGTTTCTTCTGATTTTTCTGACTTAATAACTGTAAACACCATTTGGAATACAAATAAAGTCTTGACTGACAACTTAATCATCAAGGCAGGGGCAACATTAACAATTAATAGCACAGTTAAAGTATATACTGGTAAAAAAATAATAATTGAACCAAAAGCTCGATTAATACTAGATGGAGGTATTTTGACCAGTTTTTGCGGTGATTATTGGCAAGGAATTGAGGTTTGGGGAAATTCGAATCTAACACAAACTGCTGCAAATCAAGGAACAGTAATTTTGAAAAATGGTGCGACAATTGAATATGCAAGAGAAGCTATACAAGTATGGAAATACAATGATTGGTCAAAAACTGGTGGAATTATAGATGCATCCAATAGTTATTTTAAAAATAACTGGAGATCAATTGCATATTATCCTTATCACTCCTACTCTCCAGTATCTGGAAATGAGTACCCAAATAAAGGAAGAATTACGAATTGTGAATTTACTTGGGATGATAATTTCCTCAATATAAATGGCGTTGCTCCAGCAATAACAATGAATCATGTAAATGGTGTGGTCATTGGTGGATGTGATTTTATTGACAATAGAACTACAATTGTAAATCCTCATCAAAGACCGAACGGAATTTACACTATTGATGCTGGTTACAAGGTGGTCGGAAGAAATATAGGAGGGTTAAATACACCAGTCCATCATGATTACAGCGAAACAAATTATGATGTTTGTAAATTTAAAAATTTACAACACGGTGTTTACGCCATGAATTCAAATTCACAATTCACAGTAACTGTAGATCATTGCAAATTTGAAGATATGATTTATGGAGTTCGATTAAGTTCAGTGGACAATGCGCTCATTACAAGAAATAAATTTGATTTTACATTAACTCACCCGACTGACATCACTGTCATGCATGAATTAGTATTCGATAAATGTACGGGATATAAGGCAGAAGGGAATAAATTTAATAGTCAAATACCAAGTGCACCAATAGAAGGTACTTTAGTTTATAATTCTGGTGTTTCACAAAACCGAATTTACCGCAACGATTACACCAATGTAATGACAGGTAATTATTCAAATGGCCAAAACACCAACGATATGGGAGGAACAAATGCTCCATCCGGGTTACAATTTCTCTGTAATGATCATTTGAACAATCAAAATTTTGACGAATATGTTTTTACATTTCCTAATGCAAACGGAAATGGGCAAGGAATACGGTTGAAGCAAGGTTCTTCGGCGGAATCTGCAGGAAATACATTATCTTCAAATCTAAATCCTCTTCAAGGAAAAGCTAACATTAAAAGTGATGATTTCGATAATATAATTTATTTCGTTGGAAGTGGGAATAATCAAATCCCTTCCGTTATTGGAGGAGTTGGAACACAACTTTCATTTCAAAACAATGGTTGTCTTTCAACATTCTCAAATACTATTGTTATACAACAAAAAAGTATATTAAGTCCAACAGTTAAATCCGAATTAATTGCAGAACTGCAGTCAATTGGAACTCAACAGTTAGAAAAGGCAATCGAATTGGATAATTTGCTACAAACGGGAGATTCTCCATATTTACATGAATTAGTTGCCAATTTAACTCCGTATAATAAACAATTTGTACGATCTGAGCTTTCAGCAAATAGCCCCTATTTATCAGAACTTTTACTCAAAGAAGTAGGTGATAAGACTCCTGGAATATACCCTCATGCGTGGTACAAAGATTTAATTTTGGCGAATATCGAAGTGGCTCAAACAAAAACATTTATTGATTATTTAATTTCCAAAAATGTTCCTCTGCCATTTGGTTTGATTAATCAAATAAATGAGCAAAAGCTAATTACGACAACCCAACGTGGTGAAAAAATAGATTTTTTAACCGATTTGAATACACGTAAAACGGTTATTCTGGATTTGTTGATTCAAAATGAATTGAGCGATACTGTTGAAATAGATTGGCAAGCTTACAATAATTGGATAACCCAAAGGGAAGACATTATTTGTAAATCTCAAATGGCCGATATGCATCTTGGTAAAGGTGAAATCATACAATGCAATGAAAAACTGGATTATATCGATGTGCATATAAATGAATTCATGATGGATGAAATCAAACAGGAAATGTCGGACTATAGTACATTTAAAAAATATGTACTCACTTTTGTAAATGAAGATGGAATTATTGAGAGTTTGGATTCTACTCAAATTGAACAATTAGAATACATCGCTAATAATTTTTCAGGTAAATCTGCTGTTCAAGCACGAAATTTGTTATGTTTTCATGTTGGATTATGTGAAGATATTGAGGTTGTTTATGCCACTCCTAACAATGCTAAATCGGCACAAGCCACAAATGAATCTTCCGAAGAATCTGCCTACACTATTAATCAAACTTTAAAAGTAATTCCTAACCCAAATAATGGTGAATTTAAATTGGTAATGCCTGAAAATTGCACGATTCAAAATCTACAGATAATAGATATTCATGGAAAGGAAATCTTATTTGAGACAATTGAAGATAATGGGGAATATTTAAAATTAAAAATGGAAAATACTTCTACGGGTATTTATACATTGAAAACTAATTGTTCAGATGGTTCTGTATTTGTAACTAGATTATTAATAAAATAAATCCACAATTAAATAAAAATAAAGCACCCTAAATTCAGGGTGCTTTTTCTATTCGAGATAATTGCCCCCAACAAAATGAATTTAAAACAATAATCTACAATTACAAGTATTTCGGTAAATAGGTTAATGGGATATAATTAGTTAATTTAGTGGTTAATAATAGGAAATTGTCATATGAAGATTGCGCAATATATATTGATTTTTTGTAGTTTGATTTATTCTAAAGTGGAGGCGCAACAAAATTTTCAAAAGGTATATACGTTTCAGGACACCTTTGCAATATTTAACGATGTATTTGTTACGGATTCTTGTTTTTATTATACTGCTACAACAGGTGGGGGCAACAGAGCATTTTTTAATTTCGGTAAAATTGATTTAACTGGAATTGAACATGTTTTACTATTAGATCAGGATGTTACGAGCCATCAGCGTGTGATGTTTAGTCAGGCTGATATGGACACCAACTTTAGAGGGAATTTCGTAACAGCATACGTAAACGCTTCGATCATTGGTACATATCCTCGCATTAAAGAGACTACACCTCAAGGGGTTATCGTAAATGATTTTTCTTTAATTGATTATTGGATCAATGATAGTTTATCTTTTAATACTGACCCAACAAGAATAATAATAAATAATGGAGATAGTTCATATCTATTAGCCTTTCAATATTATGATCATACCACCGACGACAACAACGGTTACAGTGGATCGGCAGGAGTCATTTTAATAAAATTAAAATATGACGGGACCATTCTGTGGGATAAGAAATTTCACTATTCACCTGTAGGTCTTTATAAGCCATTTTGGGGCTTACTTAATTTTATTAAACTCCCTAACAACGAAATTTTAATAATCATTGATGAAAAAATGTCGTATGGATCTTCACAATTGGATTTAAATTGGACAAAATCCCATTTTATTAAACTAGATGAAAATGGAAATGAAATTGAACACAAAACTTTTCATGATGGGCAATATAGTCCAGGTGCATTTGCTGGTACTCTATTAGAGGATGGAGGCCTTTTATATTCTTACTATGAATCCGAATTAGGAGGAGTACCTCCTAATTCGGATTATTTTAGAACAAGACCTGTAATTGCGTGCTTTGACAATAATTATAACTTGGTTTGGAAAAAGTCTTTACGGGAATTTTATGGCACGGATTATTCATTAATTATTGGGCAAATGACTGAAGTTCGAATTGTAGAAGATTCCCTTTTCGTTGGCGCATTTAATTATATCGAAGAAATCGAAGAAAATATGGCCTACAAAGAACGATTGCGCTTGAGTCAATATAATTTGAATGGAGTCAATAAATGGAACAGAGATTATATTTACTACCCTACAGATGACTTCAATGATCCGGAATATGGTATTTACGACTTAGAATTAACACCTGATGGTGGGTACATTATGTTAGGAGAAGTCCAAATTTTGGATTCATTATTGACAAATGCACCCGGTCAATTTGGTTATGTTCTAAAAACAAATTGCCTTGGATTTCTTGGGGATCCTATTGCAGAATTTGCCTATTCAACCAACTATGGAGACGTTCAGTTTGTAAATTCTAGTATTCAGGCCGGTTCTTACCAATGGATTTTTGGTGATGGAGACACGTTGAGCACTACAGAGTATATAGATTCGGTCAAACATAACTACTTGAATAATGGGAATTATACAGTTCAATTGATTGCGTATGGATGTAATGGAATAAATGACACTATTTCAAAAACAATTCAAGTTTCTGGAATTTCAAATGGTTTCACAGGGGATGGAACTTTACTTACACTTTTTCCAAATCCAATTTCAAGTGGTGAATCAATCGCTTTTTATGTTGGGAATATTACTCAAGAAAATGTGACTGTTGAAATAGTTAATACTCACGGACAAACTGTCTTTCAAGGAAAAATACAATTGCCTAATACTACCTATATTATCCCCTTGAAAATGGCTTCTGGAGCGTATTTTGTTTCATTAAGAAATGATTCAGACCTTCTGGAAGTCGAGAAGTTGATTGTAAAGTAACTTTTGTATTGAATAGATTATAAGCCTAGTATCAAACCTTCAGAAGTAATTTTTAAGCGACACCTTAGATAAAATCGGAATGGAGAAAAAAAGATTAAAAATAGCAGAGACTTACATTAAACTGGATATAGAGTTTAACGAAGATATAAATCGTGAATTAGAAATAATATTCCGAAAAGCTGTTACTCAAAGTATCAAAAAGTTTAAATACAACGAAACTCTTATTTTCTGCATTGATTTCGACAAAGGTTCAACAAAAGCTAAAGTTGCATTTTTTGCCTTTTTAAACGGAATGATTTTTTATGCAGACTTAAAAGAAAGCATCAATACAATTTATAACGATGTAAAATTGCTTTCAGAACAAGTTATTAATAACGCAAGACAAGAAAGTAACTTAATTGATAATAACGTAATTAGGACAGAAAGAAGGACAGGTATTATTGGTAGGCTTAATACTGTTTTAAAAAGAATAGAATTTTTACAAGCGAATTTGAATAATTTAGGTAACAATCAGACTCAAATTGAATTAAATAAGCTTTATCAAGAGGTGACAGACTTAATACAATTACTAGATGTTAACTTACAACAAACATTTATTCAAGGACTTCCTGAAGGAATTAGAAATAATTTACCAACACCTAATCCAAAAGAAGTTCAACATTATGATCGACTATATGCCATAAATCCTGAAGACAGTGATGAATAAAACAACTCCATACATTGTATTGATCAAATAGTGGCTGACAGTTATTAACTCAACATTTTTAACTCTATTACATTTATACATTTTGTTTTGTCCGACTCACAACCCAACGCTGTGCAAACAATTTTTCCGCACCCAACAATTAATGATATTGGGAATTATAATAATTATCTTCGCAAACAAACAAATAAAGTATGGTATTAAGCTGGAACACAAGTTATAAAGCAAATAGAAAAAGTAAAAAGAAGAAACATCAGAAAATAAATAGCCAATTTTTCAAATCAACAAAGAACACTTTAAAAGTTAATTAACAAAAATTGAATTGATATTCAAAAAAGGTAACTTTGCGAAATGTTTTACAGACGAAAAATCATATTGGCTTTATTACAATTGTTTGAAGGGGAATTAGACAAAATTCGCTTACAAAAATTATTATTCCTTTTTACCCAAAGACAACAAAAAGCTGAGTATGACTTTATACCTTACAAGTTCGGCTGCTATTCCTATTCTGCCAATGCAGATTTGACAACAATGGTAAACAAAGGAATGCTTAGTGAAACTGAAAGTCTTTTTAAAAGCAGTGAAACCATTGATTATTTAAAAGCCTTAAAAGAAGTAGACAAAATACACTTACAAGAAATCAAACTGCTTTACGGAAAAATGAATGCTAATGCTTTGATGAAGCACACTTACATTAACTTTCCATATTGGGCAATAAAAAGTATCAAGGCTGAAAGTATTTTAACTCCTGATGAATTTGAAAAAGTAAATAAGAGCAAGCCGAAAAGTAATAAAACAGTTTTATTTACTATTGGTTATGAAGGCATTTCGTTAGAGGAGTATTTAAATCGTTTACTAAGAAACGATGTGAAGATTTTGGTTGATGTTCGCAACAATCCGTTAAGTATGAAATATGGATTCAGCAAAAGTCTATTGAAACGATATTGTGAAAATTTAGGAATTCAATATATGCACTTTCCTGAGGTTGGAATACAATCGAACCAAAGACAGGAATTAAATACTCAATCCGACTACGATAAATTGTTTGCCGTATATCGTGAAAGTAATCTTACGAAAACTATTCCGACTCAAACAATTATATTAAACTTATTAAAGGAACATAAACGCATTGCATTAACCTGCTTTGAAGCTAATATTTGTCAATGTCACCGTAAGCATTTGGCAGAAGCAATTGAAACTCTGCCCGATTTTAATTATGAAGTAAAACATATTTAAAAATGGCTTTAACAAAAGTTCTGATTACTGTAAAAACGTATCCGACACTTTCCGCTAAGTATGATGAATTGGTTTGCACGGCTGGTTTTAGAGAGGATGGTACTTGGATAAGGCTTTACCCGGTTCCGTTCCGCAAAAAATCTTATAACGAGCAATACAAAAAATACGACTGGATAGAAATTGATTTGGTAAAGAACACAAGCGATTTCAGACCTGATAGTTTTAGACCAAAAACAATTGACTCTGAAATTAAAGTTGTTGGACATATTGATACCGCGAACAATTGGGCAGAACGAAAAAAAATCTGTTTAGGTAAAATTTATTACAATCTCACAGAGTTAATTGCAGAAGCCAAAAATAAAGACATTCGCACTTCATTATCCGTTTTTAAACCAACTGAGATTTTAGACTTTACAGCCGAATTAGTTGACCGAGAGTGGGATAAAGACAAATTATCCAAATTGAATCAACTCAATCTTTTTGAAACAAGTAAAGAGGGGAAATTTGAGGTCGTACAAAAGCTGCCTTACAAATTCAGGTTCATTTTCAAAGACAATCAGGGAACAGAAAGTCGAATGATGATTGAAGATTGGGAAACAGGACAACTTTATTGGAATTGTCTTGCAAAACATGAAGGAAACGAAGCAAAAGCCATTGAAGACGTAAGAAAAAAGTATTTTGACGATTTTGCAAAAACGAAAGATCTTCATTTCTTTTTAGGTACTTCACAAGTTCATCATCATGTTTCTCATAATCCGTTTATGATAATTGGTACGTTTCATCCGAAACTAGAGATACAAGGTAGTTTGTTTTAACCTACCTTTTTTTCCAAGCACTAGCAATTTTGGTAAACCTAGCCATAGATAAAGACTATTAGAACATTGTTGTTTTCTGGGGTCTTGATTACAAAAAAACACAATCTATTTGACACTAAATTAAATCACCTCCTATTTTGTGTGTCTTATCACTAAATGTGACTTGTAAAATAATCATTTAGTACAAGTACTATTTTTTCTAGTACATATACTAATTTTTCGGGTTATATGAACAATCGAAAATTGTCGGATTATTCAGACAGCATAAGGCTTTTAGCGATTTACAGGTTGGGATTTGTATGGTTTTGGTGAAATGTTGCAAAAATTACGGATTTGGATTTGGGGTAAGTTTAGGGGATTTGAAGATCAAAACCTTTACTTTTTCTTCCTTTTTGGATGGATTGGAGAGGGTTTGATTCGCAATTTAAATGAGAGTTACTTGCAAGCCGTGACTACCGTTATAACATCAAACATTTAACTTTAGAATAAGATATTTAAAAAAATGCAGGCAGACAAATTTTTTGACCTTAACAAGGACCATCGTGCTCAACAATTTTCGTTTGACAAGTCCTATTCATACATATCAATAAATAAAATTGTTATCACTTCTTTATTCGGAAATAAACCTGATGAATGGTTTTCTAAACTCATGCAATCAAATCCGTTCTTAAAAATAAAATGCGCAAAAAGTAGCGGAGAGACACTTGAATATCCAATAATGATTGCTAGTTTGGTTTCATCATATCATACTCAACCTATTTTTGAGTTTCAGGACGACTTTATTGTTCCTGAACAAAACATGCTTAATCAATCAGCTTTTTTTGCGCATTATGACAATGCGACAATTGAGCTTTGTTTCTCTGGCAGTGAGGACACAGAACTTAAAATGACTTTGCTTTATCAAACTACACCAGGAGCAAATGCCAAATATTAAAACAATCAAAAAACTCAAATCTCTAATTGAGAATTTCGGCAAAGTTCTTTTTATTCCGATAACCATTTCATTTATTATGTTGTCTTTTATTTGCATTTGGTTGGCTTTCAAAAACATTTGCCCTGTTGAAACGCTGACATCATTTCTTGACAATATAAATAAGTATGGCAACATTTTTACTATCACAATTGCACTTATCACAGTTGGTTTGATCCTTAATCAAATCACCTTGGCAGTGGAGGCAAACAAGTTGACACCACGAGCACAATGGACAGAGAATTTCGAAAAATTTTTCAAGGACAAAAGACCTTCGTCTCAAAAGATAAGTTCTATTATTCAAACATACTTTCTGAAAAATGCTGACGATATTTTTGATTTTTTATATGCGCTTGATACGCCTCTAAGAATTGACAAATCAGCACAGCTTAACAACTTTTTCAATGTTTTTCTTAAAGGAAAAGTTAGAGAGTTTGAACTTGCCTCTGACGGCTATCATCAAAACCAATCTTATAAATCTCTTGACACTTCCTATTCTATTACCGACATTCAAAAAGTATTGCCGTATGTTTTAAAAGCAACAAGAAATTACCAAACACTCGAGAACGATTTAATCAATTTGTATAAAGCAGAAGTGAATAAAATGATTGAGGAACATAGGCTAAAAAAATAACGATGACAACAACAGAACAATATGAATACTTCAAAGAAAGGTTCAATGATGAACTTGAGGAAAAAACGCATTTTTTCGTAATACACAATTATATTTCTCTGTATTTACTGTTCTTGCGACTTTGGTATTTACCAACTTATCCAAATAAAATGGCTTTAGTGAAACAATTCCAACTTTGAAAATTTCGATACCAATTATCTTATGTGTACACTTTCTCAATCTTGTTTCCTTTTTTTTTAGTTAGAATGCAAAATTATTTTCCAACAATTAATATTGACAATTACTTAGATGATCTTTCAAAAACAAATGAAGACCAAACTAACGAGGATTTTTTTGATAATCGAATTGCAGAAATTATAGCAGTGATTGAATTAAATCAGAAAACCAACAATATGAAGGCTGATTATTTGAAAATAAGTGACTATAGCGTGATTAGTTTTCTTTTTATACTATTATTAATAACACTCCAAATAATATTACAATGAGTAATAATGAAAATAAAAAAGCAGAAGCTAAGTCTTATCAAGAAAAATGAAAGAAAAGGTTCAAAAAGCTAAAGCAGAGACAAAGCGAATCTCACTAAATGAACAAAAAAAGAAAAAAAATTAATTTAAATTAATAAATGGATACCACAGAAACTATAATTCAATTTGACACCCTAGTTAGATCGAAAGATTCATTGGGCAACGATTATAAGGAAATTAGTAAAATCAAAACAACAACTGTTCATGAATATTATGAAAATAATTGTTTCAAATTTTGTGATTGCACGCTAATAAATAGTTTAATTTGGCCAGCCACTATCATTTTTATCATTCTTTTGTTTTTTAAACAAATCAGAGGGTTAATTAGAGATATCGGCAATAGAGTTAAACGCGGTGATGGCTTTAAAATTGGCCCTTCTGGATTTGAAATGACTCGTGAAATGAATGACCATGAAATCCAAGTGAAAGCAGAAAAAGAATATGAAGAGACGGTTACAACTGAAGAAAAACAAAATATTTCAATAAAGAAAGTGGAATTTATTCCAAAGTACTTTGGAATCGAACGCAGAATTTTTAATCTCCTATTAAAACATCTTTATCCAGAATTTAGGATATTAAGTAATCGAAAAATGCAAGGTTTTGAATACGATTTAATTATTGAAACTCTCGGTAATAAGGAATTCGATTTAATTGCAGAGGTTAAATACATTCCAAATCGAATTAATAAAACAAAGCTACAGGACACTGCATTAAAACTAAGTTTTCAAAAAGACATTTACGAAAATACTACCCAAAGAAAAGCAAAACCAATACTATTTATTGTGGTTGGAAACGAGATTAAAATTGAAGATTATAAGAACTTATTTGAATATATAAATAAACCTTTCACTAACAAAAACTTCATTCGCACGATTGTCACAAAAGAATCTGAAATCGAAACAATAAGTAAATTGGAAGTAATTAATTTGATAAACGTAATTGAATGATACTGCTAACAAACACTAAGCAAAATATTATACAATTAAAGCTCCTAAGAAAGTGCCACTTAACCTAGTGCTGAACGTTGGCATCATTAGTAAAAACGAAAACACAAAATGATATTGACGGATGAAAATAAAAAAAATCAAACTCAAAAATTTTAGAAGCTACAAAGACGAAGTTGAAATTGAACTTGGCGACTTGACTGCATTTGTTGGAAAAAACGATATTGGAAAATCAACCGTTTTAGAAGCGTTAGACATATTCTTCAATGAAAGCAAAGGAGTAATAAAACTTGACAAAGACGACATAAACAAAAAAGCACTTGTGACAGGCGACAATGAAATTGTAATTTCGGTTTGCTTTGAAGAATTACCAGCAAAAATCGTGATTGATAGCACAAACGAAACTAATTTGATTGCTGAGTATTTACTAAACTCAAACGGACAACTTGAAATAATAAAAAAATATCCAAATGCAGGAAAAGAAAAAATATTTATCAAAGCAAATCACCCGACAAATGACGATTGCAAAGATTTGTTATTAAAAAAAGTCGGAGACCTGCAAAAAATTATCAAAGACAAAACCATCACTTGTAGCGACAGTACGAAAAACGCAGTGATGAGAGCTGCAATTTGGAATCATTATAGTACAAGTTTAGGTTTAGCCGAAACTGAACTTGACATATCAAAAGGCGAAACAACAAAATCTATTTGGGAACAACTAAAAAATTATCTTCCACTTTACTCTTTGTTTCAATCTGACAGAAAAAATAGTGACGGAGATGATGAAGTGCAAGACCCTTTGAAAGAAGCCGTAAAACAAATTTTAAGCGATAGCAGTTTAAAAAAAAAGTTCTCTGAAATTGCAACAGAAGTTGAGAAAAAACTAAAAGAAGTTTCAGACAAAACTTTGGAAAAGTTAAAAGAAATGAACTCCGAAATTGCGGATAGTTTAAATCCTGTAATCCCAACAGCAGAAAGTTTAAAATGGGCAGACGTCTTTAAAAATGTTTCAATTGCAGGAGACGAAGAAATTCCGATTAACAAGCGTGGTAGCGGTGTTAAACGGCTTGTCTTATTGAACTTTTTTAGAGCAGAAGCAGAAAGAAGAAAAACAGCAGATAAAATCCCAAGCATTGTTTATGCCATTGAAGAACCTGAAACTTCACAACACACAGAACACCAAAGAAGACTTATTTCAGCGTTCTTAACACTTGTAGGAACAGCAAACACACAAGTAATTATTACGACACACAGTCCTACTTTGGTAAAAGAATTAGAATTTAAACATTTGCGATTAATAAAATTAACAAGTAGAGGAAAAACTATTGAAACCGTTTCGCCACATACATTGCCCTATCCTTCACTTAACGAAGTTAATTACTTGGCTTTTTCCGAAACGACAGAAGAATATCACAACGAATTGTATGGCTACATAGAGTTTGAAGGAAAAATCAATGATTTCAAAAGTGGTAAAACTCAAATTGACTACGTTAAAGTTGAAAAAGGCGCTAAAAAAACTATAAGACTTACTTTGACAGAAAAAATTAGACACCAAATCCATCACCCAGAAAACAAAGAGAACACAAAATACACAGACATAGAACTCAGACAATCTATAGACTTAATGAGAAGTTACATCAAGACATTAACTACAACGATATAAAACATTTGCTACCAACATTATGTTTGCGGTAAATTTTGAGCGACACCCTCAGATAAATTAGAAAAAGATTAAAAAAAAAAGAGAATTAAATTAATTTAAATTCTTGTTAAAATCACGAGCCCACTTTCGCAGGCTCGTATGATCTTTTTCGTAATTAAAAAGAAGAAGCTGCAGCCAGTTCTTTGAATTTGGAGGCCAATTGTTTCATGTCGTCGCCGACTTTTTTATCAATAATTTTGGCGTAGTGTTGGGTTGTTCGGAGGTTTTTGTGTCCAAGCATTTTACTCACACTTTCTATGGAAACACCATTGGTGAGTGTAACGGTTGTGGCGAAGGTATGACGCGCTATGTGGAAAGTGAGTTCTTTATTAATTCCGCAAATGGCCGCAATCTCTTTCAGATACGCGTTGGTTTTTTGGTTGCTCGCAACGGGAAGTAGTTTTCCGGTATTTTGGCAAACGGGGTCGTTTTCATATTTGCTGATGATGTATTCTGCAGGAGGCAACAAGGGAATGTTGCAAATGGAATTGGTCTTTTGTCGCTTGGTCAATATCCATTTCTCGCCACTCATGACGTAATTTATGTCTGATTTTCGCAATGCGGCCACATCGGCATACGCCAAGCCTGTGTAACAACTGAAAAGGAAAATGTCTTTGATGCGGTTCAAGCGCTCGGTGCTGAATTGCTTTTCCATCATCGTGTTGATTTCGGCTTCTGTGAGGTAAACGCGATTGACTTCTTTGACCTTGGCGGTGTAATTGACAAACGGACTTCTGTCCAGCCAACCGTTCTTCAAACAAATACGGATTATCTTGTTGAAGTTTTTGAGGTATTTCACCGCAGTATTGTTATTGCATTTCCGAACGGTGCGCAGGTAGAATTCGTAATCGCAGATAAATGCATAATCGATGTTCTTGATGTCTATGTCGGAAATTTTGTACTGGTACTGCATGAATTCCAAGGTGTGTGAATAGGATGTTTTGTATCGCTCTAGTGTTGCGGGTGAAAATTCGTCGTTAATGAGTTGTTGCATTCGATCGTTGTGTTCTCGGAAGATTTCCATGAGCATGCGCGGTCGGTCGTTTTTTCCTTGTACTTTGTTTCTCAAGGTCTCTGCCGTGATGGTCTCATTGTTAATCATGAGTTGTCGATGAGCTTCGTACACATTGACTCGAATGGTGTCAAGGTACATATTGAATGCTTTGACGTCGTTTGAGTTTCCGATGCGTTTGGAGGCTTTGGTATTCCAATGGGCTGTGGGGCAGTCACGGCCTGTTGAAAATTCTGTTCTTACTCCATCCACTGTGATTCGAACGAAGATGAATACTTCATCCGGATTTGATCTTTTTCTTTTCCCGAAGAAAAGCAGGCTAAAATTCTTTTGCATTTGCGCAATTTTAAGTTAGTAAAATTAGATCAACCTACTATGCAAAACAAGATGTTCATTCTTTGAACTGCTTGATGTACGGGCGTTTCAGCGGTTTTAGGTGCGTCGCAAAATTGAAAGTGTCGCGACGCACCTTTTTACGCTTTTGACGTTGATGTTTTTTGATTTCTTTTGGTACGTCAAAAAACAAAAAACCCCGTAAAATCAAGCGTTTTACGGGGTTTTGGTTTCTTTTGAAATCTTTTCAGCGGAGAGTGAGGGATTCGAACCCCCGGAACCTCGCGGTTCAACGGTTTTCAAGACCGCCGCAATCGACCACTCTGCCAACTCTCCGGGGCAAAAGTACTAATTGTAGGGCAATATGCAAGTAAACGGAGGAAAAAAGATAAGGGAAATTAATTGATGAGAAGGTTTTTTAGAAACCAGCCCTTTTACGCACGCGTTGCAGCACATGCTTGGCGACTTTTCTCGCCTTGTCAGCGCCTACTTTTAAAATAGCATCAATTTTTTGCTTGTCTGCCATCAATGCATTGTATTTACTTCTTTCCGCTGCATATTTTAATAAAATCAACTCAAACAATGCTTGCTTAGCATGACCGTACCCATAATTTCCCCTCAAATAGTTAGCTCTCATTTGAATAATTTCTTCATCTCTAGCCACTAATGAAAACAACGAAAATATATGGCAGGAATCTGGGTTTTTCGGGGCCTCCAATGGAGTGCTATCCGATACAATGGACATGATTTGTTTTCTTAGCTCTTTTTCTGGTAAAAAAATGTCAATGTGGTTACCCCGAGATTTACTCATTTTCTCTCCGTCTGTTCCAGGAACCAGTTGGGTAGATTCATTTATTTTCTCATTTGGTAGGACAAAGGTTTCACCGAATTGGAGATTAAATCTATTCGCAACATCTCGTGTCATTTCGATGTGTTGTTTTTGATCTTTACCAACCGGAACAAGCTCCGCGTCATACAACAAAATATCGGCCGCCATTAGAATTGGATATGAAAATAAACCTCCATTTACATCTTCAAGTCTATCGGCTTTGTCCTTAAAACTGTGTGCGAGTGTAAGTCGCTGATAGGGGTAAATACACATTAGATACCACATTAATTCCGTAACTTCTGGAACATCGCTTTGCCTGTAAAAAACAGTTTTTTGGGTGTCTAAACCAAACGATAACCATGTTGCAGCTGTGGCGTAGGTATTTTCTTTCAATATTTCCCCATTTTTTATCTGTGTCATTGAATGTAAATCAGCAATGAATAGAAAAGATTCATTTGTTTTTTCAGCTGAAAGTTCAATTGCAGGGACGATAGCACCTAGAATATTTCCTAAATGAGGTGTTCCTGTGGATTGTATTCCTGTAAGAATCCTTGACATGTTTTCAAAATTAAGGAATTCTTCCGCTCAGTGTTCAAGTTAATGCTCTAAATATTGTAGTTTTGTTCATGCGTTATGTGGTGGGCATTTTTGGGCTAATTTGGAAAACATACATTGGAGTTGTTTTTTGTATCCTCGCTATACTATTGTATCCACTTTTCTTGGTTGTACTTTTTAATCCAAAATGGAAAAAAAATAGCTTTAAATTATTTATTTTTTGGAGCTGGCTGATGCGATTATTTTGTTTGTATTATGTAAATAAAACTTTGAAAAAAGATGTACCTGATGGTCGTTACGTAATCATAGCAAATCATAGCTCCTATCTCGACATTTTTCTTATGTATTCTCTTATTCCATCACATCCTTTTGTTTTCCTCGGTAAAAAAGAAATTTTGAGTTATCCTATCATAAGAACATATTTTAAAAATTTAAATATACCTGTTTTTAGAGGCGATAAAAGTAAGGCAGGACAATCACTTTTATCCGCTGAAAAGGCAGTGCAAGAGGGTTGGTCAATATGTATTTTTCCTGAAGGTAGAATTCCCGATGATAATAATCCAAAAATGATTTCTTTCAAAGATGGATCCTTTAAATTGGCCAAATCTTTGGAAATCCCTATAATTCCGATTACTTTCCTTAACAATTGCTTTCTTTTTTCTGATCCAACGATTATTTTGGGCCCGGCAAGGCCCGGAATTGCACATGTTATCATTCACGAGGTAGTTTCAAAAGATTGTGTACAAAAAATGACGGTAGACGAACTTAGAGATCACTGTTTCGCTATTATCAATAAACCCCTCGAAGAAAGATACCCACATCTTTACGAAAAGCATTAGTTTTGTACTATGGAAATAAGTCAAGAAACCATACTTCATATTGCTAAGCTTGCTCGTCTTGAATTTAAAGGAGAAGAACTTCAAACAATTAAAGGTGATTTAGAAAAGATTATTGGTTTTATGGATAATTTAAGTTCTGTAAACACAGAGGACATTGCTCCTCTAATTTTCATGTCTGAAGAAAAAAATGTCCTTAGGGAAGATGAAGGATGCAGAACAATTTCGAAAAAGGAAGCTTTACAAAACGCCCCCAAACACGATTCCGACTACTTCAGAATTCCTAAAGTTCTGGATAAGTAATTGCTACTTCAGAAGTCCTAAACAAATTTTCATGCGAATCACATTCATAGCTGCTGCTTGAACTTTAGCTCTAAATGATTCGTCTTTTTTATACATTGCCAAAAGTTCAACGTGTGTCTTTTTTGCGTCTAATGGCATAAGTACGATGTCACAGCCTGCTTGAATAGCTTTTGTTGCAGATTGAGGCACGGAAACAACACCACCCATGTTCATAGCATCGGTAACTATGAGTCCTTTAAAGCCTAACTCTTTTCTTAACAAATCGGTTACAATTTTTTCTGAACAAGTTGAAGGGAGACCATTAGTATTGTACTTGGCATTATTCTGAACAGCAATATGTGCAACCATAATAGATAAAACACCATTCTTAATTAGTTCCGGATAATTTTTTATTTCTTTTAATTCTCCGTCAATCATTTGTAATGACTTATGTGTATCTCCTGAAACTAAACCATGACCAGGAAAATGTTTGGCTGTAGCAATAATCCCTTGCTTTTGAGTTTCTTGAATGAATGCGTTTGACCATGGGATGAGTTGCTCTGGTTTAGATCCAAATCCTCTGTATCCCACTGTAGCATTTCCAGCTA
>Ga0194134_10003027_pt1 | contig 18728 bp, 17 predicted proteins | sample TA2KigOff0mmetaG_FD_148602 | JGI IMG/M metagenome (GOLD analysis project Ga0194134, IMG submission 148602) | Freshwater microbial communities from Lake Tanganyika, Tanzania - TA2015056 Kigoma Offshore 0m | ecosystem: Environmental > Aquatic > Freshwater > Lake | place: Tanzania: Lake Tanganyika... | reverse complement strand
CGAACGCGGCGGAAAAGTCCGTGCAGGCAATGGTTGCCAGCGCGGACGGCAAGCTGCTTGCCACCGCGGATGGAAACAACATCAAGGTCTGGAACGCTACAGCAGGCGCGTCCGCAAAAACGCTCTCCGGCCACACGGGCCCGGTGCGCGGCCTCAAGTTCACGCTCGATGGCACGCGGCTCATCTCCGGTGCGGCGGACAAGACCGCGCGCGTTTGGAATGTCGCAGACGGAGCGCTCCTTGCCGAAGTCACTACACCTGCCGAGGTCAATGCCGTGACCTGGCTTGCCGATGGCAAACAAATCGTCACCGGTGGCGCGGACAACCTCATCCGCACCTGGAAGTTGCCCGACGCGGCGGGCGGCAAGGTCGAGGCCGGCAAGGAAATCAAGGGGCATACCGCGGCCATCACCGCGCTCGAAACTTCACCGACCACGCCCACGCAGATTCTTTCCGGGAGTGCTGATGCCTCCGTCCGCGTGTGGAACGTGGAAACCGCCTCGCAGGTACGCACTGTTGCGCACGGTGCGCCGGTAACGGCTGTTGCAGTGAGCGCGGACGGCAAAACCCTCGCCTCGGCGGGCGGCGTGGTCGCTAAGCTGTGGAACGGGGCTAACGGCAATCTCGTTGCCGACGTAAAGGGCGATCGTGGCCTCCTTGATGCCCAAGCACTCTCTGACCGAGTACTGACCTTCGCGAACAACGAGGTGACCTACCAAAAGGCGGCCCTCAAGAAAGCTGAGGACGACTTGAAGAAGGCGGAAGAGGCCGCCAAGAAAACCGAGGAAGAACGCGTCAAGCTCGAGAAACCCCACCCTGAGAACCAGAAAAAACTCGCCGAAGCCACCACCGCCAAAACCACCGCCGAAAAACTTAAAGCCGATGCTGAGACCGCGCAAAAGAAAGCCATGGCGGACAAGGAAGCCGCTGACAAGGTCGCCACGGATGCGGTTGTCGCTGCAAAGACGGCTGCGGAAGCCTTGGCCAAAGCCGCCGAGGCCGACAAGCCGGCCGCCGAGAAGGCCTCGAAGGAGGCTGCGGACAAATCCAAGGCAGCGGCAGACGCGAAGGCTGCTGTTGAAAAGATGCTGGCCGACACCAACAAGACCCTTAAGGACGCCACCGACAAGCTCACCGCCGAGGCGAAGAAATTCACCGACGCGACATCGGAGGTTCGCAAATACACTGATGCCGACGACGCCGCTAAGCGAGCCGTGCAGGACGCAAAAAAAGCCGGCGATCTGGTCGTGACGACCAAGAAAGACATCGAGACGGCCGAGGCTGCGCAGAAGAAAGCGGATGCTGCTGCCACCGAGCAGAAGAAAGCCACCGCGGACGCCGAGAAGGCTGTTCGATCCATCGCCTTCTCAGCCGACGGCAGGCTCCTCGCCACCGCGCACGAGGACGGTGCGGTCCGCACTTGGAGCGCGATTACCGGCACCGCTATAGAAACATACAAGGGCGGCGCGAGCGTAGTGGCCTTTGCCGCGAACGGAGTGCTTGCCGCCGCCGGCCAGCAGATCATGGCTTGGAATGCGCAACCTGAATGGAAACTGGTTCGCACTATCGGCTCCGCCACCGGGCCGTCGCCGCTGACAGGCCGCGTGAACACGCTCGCCTTCAGCCCGGACGGCAAGACGCTCGTGACCGGCAGCGGCGAACCATCGCGCAGCGGCGAGTTGAAACAGTGGGATATAAAAACCGGCGCGCTCGTACGCGAGTTTAAAAACGCCCACAGCGATACCGTGCAGGGTATCTCTCTCTCTGGTGATGGCACTCGGCTTGCCAGTGGCGCGGCAGACAAGTTCGTGAAGGTTTGGACCGTTGCGGACGCAAAGCTCCTCAAGTCCTTCGAGGGTCACACCCACCACGTGCTGGGCGTGAGCCTCAAGCGCGACGGCCGCATTGTGGTCAGCGCGGGTGCGGACAACTCCGTGAAGGTCTGGAGCCTCGTCACCGGTGAGGTCGTCCGGACGATCAAGGGCTTCGACAAGGAGGCTACCAGCATCGGTCACGTTGGCGTGGGCGACCAGTTTGTAGCCACCGGCGGAGATGGTAAAGTGCGCCTCATCAATGAAAGTGGAGCAGATGCGCGCAGCTTCGTCGGCGCCAAGGATTTCGTCTATGCTGCCGCCGCCACGCCTGACGGGAAAGTTGTGATCGCTGGAGGGCAGGATGGCGTGCTGCGCCTCTGGAATGGCTCAAACGGCAACAGCCTTGCCACCTTCGAGCCGCCTGCCTCATCCGCGCCCGAGCCGCAGAGGACGGCCGCAGTAAACAAGTAGAATGCTTGCTTGAACTCAGGCGGTTTGCTTTTCCTCAGCATCTAGGTCCACCAGTGCAGGGCTCAGTGCAGGCGGCTAAGGCTTCTTCCTGACTTCCCCTTGTGCTGGTTATTTGGTATTCCATAGGCTCATGGGTCAGTTGATGAACTTCTTCACGCCGTTGCATAAGCGAACGGCGCGCAAATACCTTGACCGCATGGTAGACGACAAGGTTGCCTGCATGCTTAAGGCCAAAGAGTACGAGTTTGATTACTGGGACGGGGATCGCCGCTTTGGTTATGGCGGTTACAAATACGACGGCCGCTGGCAGCCCGTTGCCGAGCAGATCATTGATACCTACGGACTCAAGCCGGACGCGAAGATTCTCGACGTGGGCTGCGGCAAGGCGCACCTACTTTACGAAATTCAGCAAATGCTCCCTAAGGCGGAACTGGTCGGATTCGACATTTCGCGGCACGGTATGGCGACGGCTCCGGAGCCGATCCGGCCCAAATTGATGCGGCACCGCGCGCAGGACAAGTATCCGTGGAGCGACAAGCACTTCGACCTCGTGCTCTCCCTTGGCTGCCTGCACAACCTGCGCATCCATGAACTCCAGTCTGCGTTGGGTGAAATTCAACGCGTGGGCAAGCAAGGCTATGTCATGCTTGAGAGCTATCGCAATGAGCAAGAGCTCTTCAACCTTCAATGTTGGGCGCTCACCGCCGAGGCGTTCTTCGATTCCGAGGCATGGGTTTGGCTCTATCGCTATTTCGGTTACACGGGTGACTACGAGTTCATCTATTTCCAGTAAACCAGCGTATAATTCTCCCGCATGAAATTCCGCGCCGCCATTCTCTCCGAGTTGAAGCAGCCGCTCGTCATCGAAGAAATCGAGTCCCGCCCGCTGCGGTTCGGGCAGGTGTTTGTGAAAATCCATTGCACTAGCATCTGCGGCGCCCAACTCAATGAGATCGAGGGCGCGAAGGGGCCGGACAAGTACCTTCCCCACCTGCTCGGCCACGAAGCCACCGCCTCCGTTCAGGAGGTGGGTGAGGGTGTTACGCACCTCAAGGCCGGAGACCGCGTAGTGTGCCATTGGCGCAAAGGTCTTGGCTTGCAAGGGCCGGGTGCGCTTTACACGTCTGCGCGCTTCCCGCGCATTAACTCCGGCTGGGTTACGACGTTCAGTGAGTACTCCGTGATATCGGAGAACCGGCTTACAAAATTGCCAGCGGGTTTCGACGCAGAGGCTGGCGCGCTTTTTGGCTGCGCTGCCACTACTGCGATGGGCGTGCTGAACAACAACGCTAGGCTGGGCATCGGTGAGAGCATCGTCGTCCTCGGCACCGGCGGCGTGGGGCTGAACCTCGTGCAATTTGCCTCAATGGTTGGAGCTTATCCCATCATCGGTGTCGATCTGCATGACCATAAACTGGAGCTGGCCCGCAAACTCGGCGCGACGCACACCATTAATGGGCGCACAGCTAATGTCGTCGAGGAGGTTCGCAAAATCGTCGGTACGGCGGGTGCGGACGTGGCGATTGAAAATACCGGTCTCGCTGAACTCATCGAACAGGCCTACGAGCTAACGGCAGCGCAGGGGCGAGTGATTTTGGTCGGCGTTCCCGCCAAGAGCGCCCGGCATCCGAGTTTTTACACTTTACCGCTGCATTTCAAAAAACTGTTGGCCGGCTCCGAAGGCGGCGACTGCCGGCCCGAAGTGGATATCCCGAAGCTGGTTCGCCTGTGCGACGCTGGAAAGCTCAAGTTCGACGGCCTCGTGAGCAAGCGCTATCGCCTTGACGAAATCAACGAAGCCATCGCCGACCTCAAGAAAGGCCGCGTCGCCGGCCGCTGCATGGTTCACATGGATTAACCCGCTAATCCCAAGCTCATGAAAAAATCTCGCACCAAGAAAACTCAATACGATATCCTACTAGATCTGGCGAAGCTTGAGCGATTGCAGCGGTTCGGGCTCATGAGCAGCCAGGTTTGGCGTGATGATCCGCGGCGGCTGGGGTTCGTGCTGGCGCGGTATAAGTTTGTAGCCAAGATGCTGGTTTGGTGTCGGCGTGTGATGGAAGTCGGGTGTGCGGAAGCGTTTGGCACGCGCGTGGTCCGGCAGGAGGTGCCTAAGGTAGTGGCGACGGACTTTGATCCGGTGTTCATTGAGGAGAATCGGACGCGCGGTATCGAACAATGGCCGGTGGACTACCGCGTGCATGACATGCTGGCCGGCCCGTTGGCGGAGCGGTTCGACGCCGCCTACGCGCTGGCGAACACACACCCGAGCCTCAAGGCGAACCTCATTCACCACCGCGCTCAAGATCCATATCCATGGGCTGACAAGTATTTCGACCTCGTAATTTCACTCAACACACTTCACAATCTGCGCTTGTTTGAGTTGCCGATCGCGCTCGCCGAAATCAGCCGGGTTGGGGATCAAGGGTATTTGTTGGTGGAAAGCTACCGGAATGAACAAGAGCTCTTCAACCTTCAGTGCTGGGCGCTTACTTGCGAGTCGTTCTTCGATGTGGACGAATGGCTCTGGCTCTACCGGCACTTCGGCTATGATGGGGATCACGAATTCATCTATTTTTGACCTCTTTTTATGCCCGCCTGCCAGCTCTGCTCCGGCCCGCTGCAACCATTGCTTGATTTTGGTCCACAGCCAGTTTGCAACCGCTATCTAGCCGCGCCCTGTGCCGGCGAGTTCCGTCACCCTTTGTTGCTTTCGCAATGCCCAGCCGACGGCCTGCTGCAACTTGCACACCCGTGGCCGAGCCACGAGGTGCGTCCGCGCTTCGAGTGGATCTCCTACAAAGAGCCAGAGCGCCATTTGGATGATCTCTGCGAACGGATCGCGGCACTTCCGGGAGTGGAACTGGACACTTTAATCGCGGGCCTAAGCTATAAGGACGCGCCGGTTCTCAGCCGCTTGGAAGCGAAGGGGTTCAAACGCACTTGGCACATAAGCCTGAATGAGCTTGGCATCCACCAGGCTGGCGCGGGCATGGAAACCATTCAGGACGTCCTCACCGTGGAATTGGGAGCGAGGTTAAGTGAAACGAAGGGTGCCCCGGGCGTAATCATAGTGCGTCACTTGCTGGAGCACTCGAATTCGCTGTCCCGCACAATGGGTTTCCTGAAGGCTTGGGTGAGGGCGGGCGGTTACCTGATCCTCGAGGTGCCTGACAGCGAACAAACATTTCGCGATCTTGATTTCGGCACTATTTGGGAGGAGCACACCTGTTACTTCACCCAATCTACACTCCAACGCGCATTCGAACCGTTCGCCACGGAGGCCGTCGGACTTGTCCGATATCCCTACTCACTCGAAGATTGTCTGGTAGCCATAGTTGCCAACCATCCCCCAAGCAAGTCTCTATCCGGCGCTACTCCACAGGTGGAACTGGAGCTGGGTGCCGCATTCAAGGCCGGATGGCAATCGACCGCAGCCCTCTGCCAGTCAACCCTTGAAAGTATCCGCAACTGCAACGGGTCCATTGCGATCTACGGAGCTGGGCATCGTGCGACCACGTTTGTAAACCTGCTCGGCTTGGAGAAGTTGATCGCGTGCGTGATTGACGATGATCCTCGCAAGACCGGCCTGCATTTGCCGGGTTGCCAGCTTCCCATAGTCACCTCCAGTTACTTACACGCAGAACGTCCGAATTTGTGCCTGCTCGCCGCCAGCCCGGACAGCGAGGCGGCGATTGTTTTGAAAAACCAAGCCTACGTAGACATGGGGGGACAGTTCGCAAGCATTTATCCCCGCAGCCCGCGAGTTTGGACGCCTTTGAAAAACTAGCCTGAACCGCTGCCCCGCTTCTATCCCTCCACTTTCATGTGCATCACTCGGCGTAGCGACAACGTCTTCGTTCTCAATGAAAGCCCGGCAATCGTGCACGAAATCGTCATCGCAGAACTCAAACTTGCAGCGGATGCGAGCCCTCTTAAGCGCGCTCGGCTGTGTTTGCATCGTGCCGATACCGATCTCGTCCATGAGATGTTGATCGTGTTGTCACAAAAGGTTTTTATCCGTCCGCATCGCCATCTGAATAAAGCGGAGTCCTTCTTGCTGCTCGAGGGGGAAGCCTCGGTGCTCTTCTTTGATGACGAGGGAGAGGTCGTGCGCGAGGAACACCTCGGAAGGGACTCCAGCAGACCATTCATTTACCACATCCGTAATCCCGTGTATCACACCCAGCTGGTCTGGTCTGAATACTTAGTTTTCTATGAATGCACCCAAGGGCCCTTTCTGCGAGAGGCAACTCAGTTCCCGCATTGGGCACCGGCCGAAGGTTCCGCGGAGGCCACTGCTTACCTCAATCGACTGAGAGATCGATGCACTCGACTACCACCCGCAGGCTCCAGAACAACTGGATCAGCCCATGGGACAGCCGCGAAAAACGACACAAACTATTAGCCAAACAATCATGTCTGATACGACCCTGCTAACTACTAGAGAGCCGCAATATCAAAACTGTCTCGACATCCGTGATCGCAAAGGCCTCGTGGGCCTAGGGTTGCGTGGGGCACAGGTTTGGACCGAAAATCCGAAACAGCTGCTCTTCATCCTCGCGCGTTACAAGTTCGTTGCGAAGATGTTTACCTCTTTTGAACGGGTGCTCGAAGTCGGCTGCGGAGACGGCACTGGAACGAGGCTAGTGCAGCAGGAGGTAAAGCACGTCACCGCCATCGACTTCGATGAGATTTTCATCACGGATCTGATGCAACGTTCTGATCCGGAATGGCCATTAGTTCTTAAGGTGCATGATATGCTTCAGGGCCCGGTTGATGGAGAGTTTGATGGCGTCTACGCGCTGGATGTGCTGGAACACATTCAGCCCGAAATGGAGGATTTGTTTATTCGTAATACCCTCCGTTCGCTCAAGGCTGACGGAAGCTTGATTTTCGGCATGCCCTCCCTCGAGTCTCAACATTACGCCTCACCTCCCAGTAAGGCCGGGCATGTCAACTGCAAGTCGGGCCGGGAATTTAGAGTGCTGATGGAGAGGTATTTCCGCCATGTTTTCCTCTTTTCGATGAACGACGAAGTGTTACACACCGGCTTCTATCCCATGTCACACTACCTTTTCACCCTCTGTTGCGGCAAGAAGTAGACCCAGCCCCGTCACTTTAGACAGTTCATGCGGGAACGAAGCGCATTTATCGTAGTGGGAGCCGACAGTTTGGTCGGTGAAGCTTTGATCAAGTCCCTCAATCACCGGGGGCACGAGACCTACGGCACCACTCGACGGCTTGCTACTGTTTCAGCGCAACGACTGTATTTTGATTTTGAGGCTGCGCAGCCGTTCAAGGCACCGACAGACGCCACCTACGCATACGTCGTGGCGGCGGCAACGAACTACGAGCGCTGTGAGAAAGATCCTCAAGCGCGTGTGATCAATGAGGAACTGACTCCGAGAGCTATTGCTAACCTGCTGAGCCAAGGCTTGTTTGTCACCTTCATCTCCACAAATTCTGTGTTCGGCGGAGATCGTCCATGGCCACAAGAGGAGGCCCCGCACGCACCCCAGATCCCCTATGCCGCACAGAAGAGCCGGGCTGAGGTAGCCGTCCGAACCGCCGCCAGGAGCCTGAGGGCAGAGAGCAGACTGAATATCGTGCGACTAACGAAAATTCTCTCGAGCAGCACCCCACCACTGCCAGCTTGGCAGGCGGCGTGGAGGCGCCTTGAGGCTGTTCAACCTTTCGCAGACCTCATTTTCGCGCCAATGTCGGTAAAATTCGTTGGCGAATCTCTTGCCATACTTGGAGAGAAACGGGTTAGTGGCGATCTCCATCTGTCCGGGGCAGCGAATGTCACTTACGTCGATTTAGCACACGCCCTGGCCTCCCGGCTGAATATCCAACCCGACCTCGTCCAACCCACCACCGCAACAGCGAAGGGCATTAGTATCCCATTCAAGCCGCGCTTCAGCGGTCTCGGCATGGCACGCACAACCCGACTAACGGAACTTCGCCCTCAATCCCTCCATGAAGTAGTGGCGGACATTGTAAGTTGATTTAGCCAAACCACAGTCCCGCTCCCAGACAGCCTTCTATGCACGCACAAGTTTCCCACCGTTCCACGTGCCGCCTTTGCGAGTCGCCACGGGTCGAGCTAGTCGTAGAACTGGAGCCTATCCCCCTGTCCGAGAACTATTGTCCGGACGCAGAGACGGGCCTCGCGGCGGCACGTTATCCGGTAGACCTATACATGTGTGCGGATTGCGGTCATGTTCAGCAGCTCGACGTAGTTGATTCCAAAAGCCTTTGGGACGGCTACACCTACCAATCGAAAGATGCCGGAGGAATGCCCGAACATTTCAACCAAATAGCGCGGAAGTTGATCGATTCCTACACCCCTTCAGGAGGATCACTCGTAATCGACATTGGGAGCAATGACGGCTCCCTACTCCGCCCTTTCCGTGATGCGGGTTATCGCGTGCTGGGCATCGACCCAGCCCGCCAGATCGCCAAGCTAGCAACCTCCACCGGTATTGAAACCCTGCCCGAGTTGATTTCCTTGCCGCTGGCCAAACGAATCCGCAGCGAGCGCGGTCCTGCCGCCATCGTCTGCATGTTCAATGCTTTTGCGCATGCCGACAACATGGGAGAGGTCGCTGAAAGCATTCGCTCCATGCTGGCGGACGATGGGATTTTCGTCTTCGAAGCACAGTATCTCCTCGATATTATTGATCGGATGCTTATCGCCACCGTCTTTCACGAACACATGAGCCACCACTCCCTGAAGCCCTTGGTGGGATTCTTTGACCGGCATGGACTAAAGCTCATTGATGTCGAGCGCGTGCCAATCCAGCACGGCTCACTGGTTGGAGTTGCCCAACTGAAAAGTGGCCGCCGATTGGAGGCCCCATCCGTGCGGCAGTTGCTCGATCTGGAAACGCAGAGGCAACTGGATCAAATTTCAACCCTAAGGCGCTTCAGCGAGAGCATCCAGCGACTCCGTCAGCGCACGACCACGTTGGTAGCTGACTGGAAGCGTAAAGGAATCACGGTGGCAGGCTACGGGGCAGCCCGCAGTTGTCCCACCCTGATATCCCAACTCGGGCTGACTGGCAGCATTGAGTTCATTTTTGATGACCACTCGCAGAAAGTTGGCCGATACACCTCTGGTGACGGCATTCTGATCGTGCCAACCGCTGAGTTGTGCCGCCGTATGCCAAAATACACCTTCATCCTCGCTTGGGTGCATGCGACCCGAATAATCGAAGCCAACGCGGAATACCTCAGACGAGGGGGACACTTTGTAGTATTATGCCCCGAGGCGAAGATCATCAGTTCGGAAGGGGCGGTCGCCATCTGATCTTCGCGCATCCACGCTGCTACATGCCATCCGTCGCCGACATCCCGGCCAACGCAGCGGTCTACCTCGCCCTGCCTCGCCCGATGGCCAATGCGGTGGCAAAACGCCTCCAAGCCATCCGGCCAGATGTTCGATTCGTCACGCCATGAACCGAGCCGTATTCCTCGACCGCGACGGGGTGTTGGTTCGGGATGTGCATTTGCTGGCTCGACCGGAGGACATTGAGATTCTGCCGGGAGTGCCGGATGCGCTGGCGCGATTGCATCGGGCGGGCTTCAAGTTGCTTGTGGTCAGCAACCAACCGGTGGTCGCGCGCGGCTCGTTGGATGAGGCTGGCGTGCGGCGAATACAGGGGCTGATCGAGGAGCAGATTCAACTCTCTGGTGGCCCGGCCTTGGATGGATTTTATTTCTGCCCGCATCATCCCCAAGCCACCGTGCCTGCCTACCGGTTAATCTGCGACTGTCGGAAGCCGCGCCCGCTCCTGCTCCAGCAGGCTGCCCGCGACCATGGGATAACTTTGGCGTCCAGTTACATGGTGGGCGATCGCATTACCGACGTGATCGCTGGAGCCTCGGCGGGCTGCCAGACTGTGCAGGTGGAGACCGGCATGCACCTCGCTCCGCCCATCGAAACCGCCCAACCGCTAGACCCAGCGATCCGACCTGTCCATGTGTGCGCGGACCTCACCGCCGCCGTCCGCTGGATTCTGGAGCAGCCATGAAGGCAATGGTGCTATGCGCCGGTTACGGCACCCGATTGGGAGACCTCACGAAGGAAACGCCCAAACCCATGCTGCCGCTGCTGGGCAGGCCCCTGCTCTCCTACATTCTGGCACACTTGCGCGATCAAGGCTTCACCGAGATTGCCGTCAACCTGCACTTTCGTCCGGAGGCGGTGCGGGATTATTTTGGCGACGGGAGCAGGCTCGGCGTGCGGCTAACATATTTTTCCGAACCGGAGCTTTTGGGCACGGCGGGAGGGTTGAAGAATGCGGAGCGCTTCTTCGAGGAGAATGAGCCGTTTTTAGTCCACTACGGCGACATACTCACCGACCAGGATTTTAGGTCTGCTTCCGCTACCATCTCAGCAGTTTCCTCCCGCCGCCGGCTTGTCCCCCGCCATTGCCGGAGGCGTAGCTGAAGCGCGGGGCCTCTGGGCGACCATCGCCCAGGAACTGGGGAGCTTTACGGTCTGTTTAGTGGTGCAGACCTTCGTCGTGCTGGGTTTCGCGGCCTTTTATTCGCAGGACTGCGCTCGGACGGTAAAAAATTCAGGCACAACAGCCTACTGTGGTCCGTGACCACTTGCGTGAGCGCACCGATGCTCTTGCTGTTAACGCGATCGATAGCTGCAATGCGAAAAACGGACCACCGCGGCGGGGTTACTTCGGGCTGCACTGGCCGCCACACGCGGCTGCGTGAGGCGGAATCATTTGCCTAATGATAGCGAGCGAGGTGCTGACGCAACCGCTTACTTTGCAGCGCGGGCTTTGTCAGACAACGAGCCGAGGAACGCGACGATGGCCTTGACCTCGTCGTCCTTAAGTTCCTTGCCGAGTTGGTGCCAAGCCATCTTCTTCACGGCGTCAGACAGCGTGGCCACCTTACCATCGTGGAAGTAGGGCGCAGTCAACGCGATGTTGCGCAACGTAGGCACCTTGAACTTAAACTTGTCGTCATTATCTTTGGTGACCGCGAAACGCCCGAGGTCGCTGGTCTCATAAGGGTTTACCAAGCCCACCTTCATATACATGTTACCGCCGATGAGCGGCCCAGTGTGGCAGGTGGTGCAACCGGTCTTGAGAAAGAGCTCAGCCCCCTTGAGTTCCTGCGCACTGAGCGACGTGCCGTTACCTTTGAGCAACGAGTGGTTCTATGTCCGATCCATCTATTACCCGCGATAGCCTAGTTGTCCTTGGATTTGGTCATCAACACCGGTTCCATGCAGGAAATGACGGACGAATGGATTGACCTCTGGATGGAGTGGCTTGCGCGGCAGGACTGCCGGTGGTTCTACTCTATGAACTACTTCGGCCAGCCCTTGGACTGCCTGATGGAGACGGGCAACATGTGGAGTCCGAGGCTCACGCCGGAATGGACGGTGCGTCTGCTGAAATCCGACCCGGCTCTCCTACGCCAGCAGTCCACGCGCAACTTTGCCGAACTTTTGGCCGAGAAGGTGCCGGGACAAACTCGTCCAAGTTCGGACGTTTTACGGGCGCGGTATGAACTCACGCGGCAGCGGCAGATGGATAATCAAACCCTGCTAGAGGTCATGGACATCCTGCGGTTCGGACTAGACGAGACAATCTGTTGGGATGCGTTGCAGCGGCTGATGGCGGAGGTGCGTTCGTTCCCCAAGGAAGCATTCTTTCTCGCGGATCATCTCACTCGCCGGGGCACGGCCGAGTTTCAGGACAAAAGCGGCACACAACTGGCGGGCTACATGGCGCAGTTGCGCCGCGCACGGGCGGGCGGGCAGGAGAATACCTACTCTGCCTGAACCGGGGTTTATTCGGCGGCGTAGCGAGTCCGCAGTTCGCCGAGGTGTCCGCCTTTGCGGTCGTGGTCGAATTGCACCTTCGGTTCGAGAGAGCCGACTCGTTCGATCATGTAACAGGCCGCGCCGTCGTCGAGCAGTTGGTGGAACGGGTAGAGGTAACGGGGGATACGCTCGTCGACGAACGCCACGGGCTGGATTTTTTGGCGTGAGGTCATTATTAGCAGCAGGATCACATCGTCGACGATGGCCTCGTTACTTCTTGGGCGTCTTTGTTTACTGCTACAGTGTCGGTAACGTTAATCGAACGGGGCGCAACAGTTGCACTTGTTCACAGCGCGGGCAAGAGGACGGGCTTCACTTGAACTGACCAACCGACCGGTTTAGGTAAAAGCGTAAAACGCATCTTGACCGTTCCTCGCCGCCCGATAACTTTAACACGTCAACCCGACGATTTTATGAGCACTGAAAACAACTCCCCCGTCTCCGGCGCGTCGCGTCGCGAGTTCCTCAAGTCCGCAACCGCCGCCACGGCAGCAGTCGCCGCCACCGGCATCATCAAGGTGCCTGTTTATGGCCAGAACCAGGCTCCCTCCGCTAACGTGGTTGGTGCGAACAACCGAATCACGATCGGGCACATCGGTGTTGGCGGCCAAGGCATGGCGCACGTCAACCAGATGAAGCCCAAACACGGCGACAATAACACGGCCTCTGTGGCTGTCTGCGATGTATCCAAATATCGGCAAGACTTCTCCAAGGGAAAAATCCTTGAGAACAACGCTGGGGCGAAGGTGGAAAGCTATGGTGACTATCGGAAGCTCCTTGAGCGGAAGGACATTGATGCCATCGTCTGCGCAACGGTGGATCACTGGCATACGAAGATTTCAGTGGACGCCCTAAACTCCGGCAAACACGTCTATGTCGAAAAGCCAATGACCCGTTACTTGGGCGAAGCCTTCGAAATTTATGATGCGGTCAAGAAGTCTGGCAAGATCCTCCAGGTTGGTTCGCAAGGCTGCTCGGATATGAAGTGGCATGAGGCTGCCCGCCTCGTGAAGTCCGGTAAGATTGGACCCATCGTTATGTCCCAAGGTTCTTACATGCGTAACAGTCCCAAGGGAGAGTGGAACTACACCATCCAGAACTGGTGCACGGATACCGACACCGACTGGAAACAATGGCTCGGACCGGTGAAAAAGCAGATTCCATTCAGCGCTGATCACTATTTCCGTTGGCGCAAATATTACCCCTACTGCGCCGGTCTGTTGGGTGACTTATTCCCGCACAAGCTCCACCCTTACATGCTCGCCACTGGTAACCCGGAGTTTCCCACGCGCGTTGCGGCTGTCGGTAGCAAGAAGTTCGAGACTGATAAGAACACGCCTAATACGCCGATGCGCGACGTGCCGGAGATCGTCCAACTCATCGCCGAGTTCCCCAGCGGCTACGTGATGCACATCACCAGCAGCACGGTGAACGAGGTCGGCACGCAGGAAATGATCCGCGGTCATAAGGCCACGCTCACCATGGCGGGCAATAAGGTAGAGCTGACGCCGGGCCGCCCCTTTACCGAAGAAATAGACCCTTACACCAGCCCTGCCTTCCCGGGCGAGAACCTGCCGAACCATCATAAAAACTGGTTTGACAGCATTCGTGCCAACAAAGAACCCAACGCGGGCATTGACCTTGCCGTCAAGGTTCAGACCGTCATTTCGTTGGCCGAAATGTCCGATCGCCTCGGCATCATGTGTAACTTCGACCCGAAAACTCGCAAGGTTACGGATGGTGCCGGCAAGGAAATCAAGGCGCTCACTTACGGGAGCTTGCCGCTGTCCTGAGCCGCCAAAAGCACAATCACAAACGGGCTTCGTGGCGACGCGAAGCCCGTTTTTTCTTATCATGACCCCCATCACGCTCGCCCGGCAGGCGATGGCCACGCGTTTCGAACTCGTCCTTCATGGCGGGGATGAAGCAGCGTTGCGTGCAGCCGGTGAGGAGGCGCTTGATGAAATCGTCCGACTTGAGGACGAACTTAGTTACTTTCGAGGGAGTAGCCAGATTTTCCGAATGAACCGAGAAGCCGCGCGACGCCCCGTACGCGTTTCTCCATGGCTCTTTTGTCTCCTCCAGCGCGCCCGCCAACTCTCTGCGGAAAGCGCTGGCACGTTCGACATCACCGTCGCTCCGCTCATGCGTTGCTGGGGCTTCTACACCCGCGAGGGGCGCGTGCCCGAACCCGCTGCGCTCGCCGAAGCCCGTGCCAGCGTTGGTATGCACCTGGTGGAGTTAAACGAGACCGAGTTCACCGTTCGCTTCACCCGCCCCGGCGTGCAGATCGACCTTGGTTCCATCGGGAAGGGCTTTGCCGTCGAACGTGCGGGCGCACTACTCCGCGAAGCCGGGGTGACCAGCGCGCTCTTGCATGGCGGCACCAGCACCGTCCTCGCCATCGGTGCGCCGCCCGCCGCCGCCAGTTGGAGAATCGCCCTCGACCATCCCGACCAACGCGCAACCCAAAACCCGCAACCCGCAACTCCAAACGCCCCTTACGCTCCACGGGGCACGCACCACGCCTCCCCGTGGTCCACCGTCTCCCTTCGCGACGAATCCCTCTCCGTCTCCGCCGTGTGGGGCAAGTCCTTCACCACCTCCGACCGCAGCTACGGCCACGTCATCGATCCGCGCACGGGCGAACCTACGCAAGGTGCTGTGCTCGCTGCGGTCGTGCTGCCGAGCGCCACGGAAAGCGACGCGCTCTCTACCATGCTGCTTACATGCGGTCCTGAGGGCTTCAAGGAAGTTCTACGCTTGCGTCCCGGTCTGCGCGCGTTGGTGGCCGCCCAAGTGCCGGGTCAGAAACCTCTCCGCATCGAATCCTCTGGCTTCGAAGTGCAGGCGAGCTGACCGGAGGCCGGCAAACCTCGAGAGGTCCGTTGGTAAACAGCACCGGCCATCAGGTCAGCGCATTACGGTGGACTAATCTGAGTTAGTTAGGCCGCGATGGGCGGGGGCCGCAGGCCGAGTTCCTCGGTGTCAATAAAGCCCTCTAACTGGCGCAGGCGCGTTGGATGGCGCATTTTACGGAGCGCCTTGGCCTCGATCTGGCGGATTCGTTCGCGCGTCACTTTGAACATTTTACCCACTTCCTCCAGCGTGCGGGCATAGCCGTCCGCCAAGCCAAAACGCATCTCGAGCACTTTGCGCTCGCGCTCGGTGAGAGAGTCAAGCACGTCAGCGAGCTTATCCTTAAGCAAACTGTAGGTAGCCATGTCGGACGGATTTTCGGCGCTCTTGTCTTCGATGAAGTCACCAAAGTTGGTGTCTTCGCTGTCGCCGACTGGACTTTGGAGAGAAATAGGCTGCTGTGCCATCTTCATGATGGCGCGCACACGCTCGACAGGCATTTGCATCTCATCGGCGATTTCCTCCGGAGTGGCCTCGCGCCCGAAGTCCTGCACGAGCTGCTTTTGCACGCGCATGAGCTTATTGATCGTCTCGATCATGTGCACCGGGATGCGGATGGTTCGGGCCTGATCGGCAATGGATCGGGTGATGGCTTGGCGAATCCACCAGGTGGCGTAAGTGGAAAACTTGTAGCCGCGACGATACTCGAACTTTTCGACCGCTTTCATCAGGCCCATGTTGCCTTCTTGGATGAGGTCGAGGAAGGAAAGGCCACGGTTGGTGTATTTCTTGGCGATGGAGATGACGAGGCGAAGGTTAGCTTCAACCATCTCGGTCTTAGCTTGGAGTGCCTTGGCAGAGAAGTGCAGGAGTTGCTTGTAGGCGTTGAGGTAGTCTTGGTAGGGCATGCGGACAAACACCTCGAGCGCTTTGATCTTCTTGCGTTCGCCGTCGGCGATCTGCTGCGTTTGTGAAGATTTACGTTGGGCCTCAACCTGTTCAATCACGCGCAAGCTGGCCTGCACCTTGTCATGGATATTCTCGGCCACTAATGCCATTTCCTCGATCACCTTTTGCTTGTAAAAAAACTTGGGAAAAGAGCGCTGTAACTTCTCATCGGACTTCCTAAACGCGGTGTGCGCTTTCTCCTTCTTGGCTTTGTTGGGCGCACTTTGCCAGTCCGCATAGTAATCGTCCACCGTCTGATCCACGAGGCGGATATCCTTAACGAGCTTCCGCAGAACCTTGAGGTGGCTGTCGCGGCTGTCAATTTTCTTGTCAATGATGACTCGGTCGAAGCGCTCTTTAGGCGGCTCGGAGACAAGCTTCTCAGCCAGAGCGATGTGCTCCTTGCCAGCGAAGCCGAAGCTATAAATTATGCGCTTAACCTCGTTCTCGGCGTCCTCGATCCGCTTGGAAATCTCAACCTCCTGCTCTCGCGTAAGCAGCTGCACTTGACCCATCTGCTTGAGATACATGCGAACTGGGTCATCAAGGATGTCCAATCGGCTTTTATCCTCCGGCTCCTCCTCCGGTTCAGGCTGCTTGACGCGATCCACCTCGGCTTGATCCACAACCTCGATTTCAAGGTTACGAAGCTTGCTATAAATCTCATCAAGGTCCTCTGGAGTGACAATATTGTCGGGTAGAGCGTCATTGATGTCGCCGTAGGTGAGGTAACCCTGCTCCTGCGCTAGCCGGACGAGTTCTTTGACCTTTTCGGTCAAGTCCACGCCGGCCTGAGTCTTCACCTCGGTGATTTGTGGTGCCCCGGTAGCAGGCTCGGTTCCGGTCTGGCCAGGTGACGTAGCGGGATTGGAGCCCTTGATACTGGGGCTAACCGACACGCGGCGGGCAGCGGCAACAATAGCGGGCGTCTTAACTGGCTTGACGGACTTGCGGGCGGACGAGGGCGGAGTGGCGATTTTTTTTGAGCCGCGTTTGGCGGAGGGCTTTGCAGCCTTTGACTTGGCCATAATAGTGGTCGGGTGACTCCGGCTTTCTATCCGGAAAAGAGCCTGCGAATATGCATACAATCACCGATCAAGTCAAGGAGAGAGGTGACTATCCGAACAGAGGCACGGTCAAAACTTGAAGCAAGACGAATGCCAGAGCAGACAGGTTTGGTTGATGAACTCTTCCTTCAAGCGTTGGTTTTGGTTTTCAACTCGCCTCAGTCACAGTATTTTTCAATGTTTATGTATCAGATTACACGTCTGCTGTTTTGTCTAGCCTGTGCTCTAAAAACTAGCGCTGCTCCCCTCGTTTTCCAAGGCACGGATGGCCCCGGCAAGGGCAAGCACCTCGTCTTCATCGCGGGCGACCACGAGTATCGCTCGGAGGAGACGCTGCCGGCGATGGCCCGCATCCTCGCCAAGCATCATGGCTTCAAGTGCACCGTGCTGTTCGATATTGATGCTGACGGCCACATCAGTGCGGGCGATCCTTCGAACATCCCCGGCTTGGAGGCGCTCGCGACCGCCGACCTCGCGGTGGTGTTTCTTCGCTTCCAGCACCTACCTGCGGAGCAGATGAAGCACATTGACGAGTATCTCAAGCGCGGCGGGCCGGTCGTGGGCCTGCGCACGGCAACGCACGCGTTCAGCGCCACAAAGGAGCCTTACACTAAATACAACTATAACGCGAAGGAGCCCGGCTACGAACTCGGCTTCGGCCACCAAGTGCTTGGGCAGACGTGGGTGGGCCACTACGGCCAGAACCACCGCCAGAGCACTCGCATCACCATTGCGCCGGACAAGGCGTCGCATCCCATTTTGCGCGGCGTGAAAGACATCTGGGTTCAAGTCGGCGGCTACGTGGGCAAGCCGACGGACGGCGAAATTCTGACGCTCGCCCAGCCGCTCAACGGCATGACGCCCGACTCTCCGGTTGATGAGAAAAAGCCCCCGCAGCCGTCCGAGTGGACGCGCACCTACAAGGGCGCGAATGGCCAAGCCGGCCGCGTCTTCACGACGCTTTACGGCACGTCGGAAGACATCACGAACGAAGGCTATCGCCGCCTCGTGTTCAACGGGATTTTATGGGCGGCCGGGTTGGAGAACGCCATCAAGCCGGACCTAAACATCACGTTCGTCGGTCCATTCAAACCGAACACCTACAACGGTGGTGCCTACGCACGCGGCATCAAGCCGGAGATGTATGCGGGCTTCGAGAGCCAGATTCCAGCAAACAACGACGTAAAGAAGCCCGAGACAAAGGCGAAGAAAGGCGAGAGCAAGAAAGGCGATGCGAAGAAAGTTGAAGCCGCGCCCGCTAAGCCCGACGCGGCAGACCCGACATGCGGCACGAAAGCCACCTTGGCACCCGCAGCCGGAACCGTGGCCACGGGCAAGCCCGCGCGTTTCGTGCGCATCGTGGTGCCCGGCGACAAGCGCACGCTGACACTGGCGGAGGTCGAAGTGTTCAGCAGCGGTAAAAACATTGCACGTGAGGGCAAGGCGACCCAGACCGCCACCGTGCACAGCGCAGGAGCAGAGCGTGCGATTGATGGCAACAAGAGTCCTGACTTCGGCGGGGGCGGCCAGACCCACACACCGGAAAACATTCCCAATCCGTGGTGGGAACTCGACCTAGGGTCGACAAAGGACATCGAGAAGATAGGCGTGTGGAATCGCGCGGGCTTCGAGAATCGCCTGGATGGCTTCACGCTCACGCTGCTCGACGCGGATCGGAAGGAAGTATTCCGCTCGCAAGCAATA
>Ga0194134_10003026_pt1 | contig 18732 bp, 13 predicted proteins | sample TA2KigOff0mmetaG_FD_148602 | JGI IMG/M metagenome (GOLD analysis project Ga0194134, IMG submission 148602) | Freshwater microbial communities from Lake Tanganyika, Tanzania - TA2015056 Kigoma Offshore 0m | ecosystem: Environmental > Aquatic > Freshwater > Lake | place: Tanzania: Lake Tanganyika... | reverse complement strand
CGTTAGCGGCATCCCCTGGTCGATAACCAGCTGCTCCTCCACCAGCTATAACTAAATAATCAACTAATACTGCGCCAACTGGTATTATTGAATTACTTGAAGAACTAGATAGTGATGTTCCATTTGCATTTGTTGCAGTTGCTGTAAATGTATAAGATGTTCCATTTGTTAAACCTGTAAATACATAACTTGTATTTGAAGTTGTTTGAGTAGTTGTTGTAGGATTTGATGTAATTGAATATTGAGTAATTGTGGAACCACCAGTTGCTCCTGGAGTTATAGTAATTGTAGATTGTGCATTCTCTGCGGTAGCGCTAATACTTGGCGCTTGTGGCACAGTAGTTGCAGTAACGCCTGATGAGGCTGATGACGCAGCAGAAGTACCATATGGCGATGTTGCTTGAACTGTATATGTATATTGTGTACTAGATGCAAGACCAGTTACTGAAATTGGAGATGAGCCGCCTGTAAATGTAGATGGAGATGTTGTTGGAGATGGAGTAACTATAAAGGAACTTGCTGCACCGCCGCTTGAATTTGGCGTAAATGCAACAGACATTTGTCCATTATTATATGCTCTGCCAGAAGGTTGATCTGTGGCGGTTACGCCAGTTGGAATTCCTGGAGCGGCAGCAATAGGAAACCATCCATTTGTTGTATAGCTTTCAAAATAATTATAGTCGGTATTGTAGTATAAATCTCCTACTGTTGGAGATACTGGCCTACTTGCTGTTCCGCCTCTTTGATATGCAGTTGCTTGTGCTATCCATGTTGTATTTGTTCCATCTGAAGCAAGGACTTTGTTGGCATTTCCCGCCTGAGACGGCAGTAAAGAATTTAAAGAATTGGTAGTAGAAGTTTGTCCTGTTCCGCCCATTGAAACAGGCAGAGGGGATTGAATGTCTAATCCATTTTTTACTTTAAAATCTTTATTAGCCATTATTATACTCCACCCAATTCAATTCTAACTCGCTCCATTTCCAATGGTCTCCCTCTGGTTTAAAAACTGGTGACTGCCAATCAAAATTTTCATTTAAGGTCCAAGATGGGAATGGTTGAGGCGCAATAAATATATCATTTATTGGATCATAAGAATATCCAATTCCTGCATATTGTTTTCGTATATTATTATTATAACTAGTACGCTTAACATTATAGCCTGTTGCTTCGCTATAAAATTCTTCCCAAGATTCGGTTGATCCACCAACACCATGTTGAATTACATCTTCATCAATACCAACGCTTACATTGACAACTATATTATTTTCATCTAACCAAGCGTAATGTGCCATTATGACCAACTCACAGTTCCAGCAGTTGCTGCAGTAATTACTGCTCGTTTATATCCACCACTAGGTGAACTTTCTGTACCTACTACACCTACTCCAAAATTAATTGTTCTAGCATCGGGATAATATAAAATTACAACTCCTGAAGAACCATTTTTTTGGTTTGAATCAAATGTGTTACCTGCGTGACCACGATTACTTGTAAAGCTCCATCCAGATCCATTTGATCCGTTTCCGCCAGGCTGTCCTATATCTGGCCCATATCCTCTAGCTCCCCCACTACCAGCACCATAAGAAATTGATGTGCCGCTTAATGTATTTGATAATGCACTACCACCACTTCCAGCAATAGTAAAGTTACCAGAACTACTAGTTCCAGCACTTGCTACACCGCCTCCACCTGCTCCTGGGCCACCATTACTATTAGAAACACCTCCACCATCATAACCCTGACCACTTGTACCAGATCCTCCACTTCTTACAAAATCATTTCCTCCTGCTCCACCACCACAACCACCATTCCTACCTTGTAAATCATTTACTTGTCCACCTGCGCCACCAATAGATGTTATGGTATGAAATATTGAATTTGATCCATTATTTGGTGATGTTCCATCAGTTGTTCCGCTTCCACCAGATCCTATGGTAATGTTATAATTTGTTGCTGTATTTATTGAAATTGCAGACTCTAAAGATGCTCCTCTACCAGAATTTGCACTTCCATTTGTACATCTAAGTCCGCCTGCTCCAGCTCCACCAGAATAATAGGTAGCGACTCTTGCTCCTCCTCCTCCAGCTAAAACAAGATAATCTACAGAGAATACTATGTTTTCTGGGGTAACGCTATTACTCGCAGAACTTGCTGCCGAAGTTCCATTAGCATTTGTTGCTGTAGCAGTAAATGTATATGCTGTATTATTAGTTAATCCTGTAAAAGTATAAGGAGAAGATGATGCTGTTTGAGTTGTTGTTGCTGGATTTGATGTAATTGACCATGATGTTATAGATAATCCACCATTTGCTCCAGTTAATGTTAATGTTGCTTGTTGATTTCCTGTAACTGCACTTACACTAGGAGCCTGTGGAACAGTAGTTGCTGTAACTGCGCTAGACGCAGAACTAGCAGATGATGTTCCATAATTGTTTGTAGCTGTTACCGTATATGTGTATGATGTATTAGATTGTAATCCTGTTACTGTTAATGGGGATGTAGATCCTGATGCTGTATAAGAGCCAGGAGAAGATGTTACTGTGTAGGTTCTTCCTGCTATTGTTCCCGCCGAAAATGCTACGGATGCTTGTCCGTTATTAAATGCTCTTGATGAACCTTGATTTGTTGCTACTACTGCTGTAGGTGTTGATGCAATTCCGCCAACTTGTTCCCAGCCATATGTTGCACCTGTATATACTTCTACAAATCCTGTTTCTGTATTTACATAAACATCGCCAGTTGTTGGCGACGCTGGTCTACCTGCTGTATTACCTCTAGATGTATGACCATTAGCGGTATTGTTATGGCTAGAGATAGCGGCAGCCGTTTCTGCATCTGTCGCCAAAGATGTGGCGGTAGACAGAACGTTTGCGACATCCCTAGCCCTAGTAATTTTTTTACTCCTGTGGCAATACTATTTCTTGCCAGTTTAAATCCTCTTCAACCCAACGGAAGAATTTTCCTTCTTCAACGGGCATTGGTGTTGGAGCATTCCAAAGACATGTGTCCTCATTTAATACCCATGAATTAAAAGGCTTTGGCGGGATAAAAGCGTCCCGTCCTGAGTCATATGAATATCCAGATCCTGCATAATTTTTTCTCAAAGGTGTTCCGCCATTAGCGTGTACCCCTCCTGAAGTATTATATGAAGTTTGGATCCATGTTCCGCCTAGACCCAGTGTATTGGCTAGAAAATTCTGCCCATCAACTGCATCGGCGTCACTTACTACTAAAACACGAGTAACAATATTGTTCTCGTCAATTTCGGCAAAATGTGCCATTTTACTACCTCCTATATTTGTCTCTATTCTATCATTTATTAAATGATAAGTCTATTGTTTTTTATACTGAATAACGGATGATTACTATACCTGAACCACCATTACCACCTTTACCTGCTACTCCAGAACTACCTCCACCACCGCCACCACCTGTATTATTAGTTCCATCTACACCAGCGCCAGTAGTGCCTCTTCCAGCACCGCCACCGCCATAACCACCAGCACCAGGAGTTGAACTACCATTAGAACCTCCACCACCGCCAGCATAGTAATAAGTTCCACTAACATTTTGACCTGTCCCAGTTGCTGAACCCCAAGCACTATAAGCAGAAGAACCCACGCCGCCAGCACCATTTGCATCTGTTAAAACACCGTTCCCACCAACTCCACCAGCACCGCCACCACCACCACCAGGATAGTTGACACCATTTGCGATACCTGTTCCGCCGTTATTTCCTTGTCCAGCAGTTCCAGTTCCAGCACTTTGGGCTTGACCACCAGAGGAACCGCCACCAGAGCCACCATTTGCGGTGGTCTCATCTGCGAGGAAACGCTTTCCAGCACCACCGCCAAAGGCGGTCAATGTTGTAAATCCACTGCCAGCAACAGAACTATTGGTGCCTTTTGCTGCCCCAGCATAATTAATACTGCCTATGCCACCTGAACCAACTGTAATTGTGTAGTTAGTTCCATTTGAAAAGGATTGTGATGATGAGTAAAGAAGTCCACCTGCTCCTCCTCCACCACCTGAATCTTGTCCACCGCCACCACCTCCAGCAATAGTAATTATTTCAGCACCTGAAATAGCATTTGTCGGCGTAAATGTTCCTGAGCCTGTAAAGGTGTGATACCAGTATCCACCAGATTGTGTAACTGTTCCGCCTCTTGCTTTTGCTACATAACTAGCTGTTGTATTAAATACTCCTGATGAGGTAAATTTGTGATACCAATATGTTCCATCTGTTGTAATTTCATTTCCGCCTGATGCTTTTTGGGTTGCAGAAGCGTAGCGTAATACTACGATTCCTGAACCGCCTGCGCCGCCTGCATAAGGAGTCGATCCATTATTATATGAACCACCTCCACCTCCACCAGTATTAGCTCCACCAGCACTTCCAGTAGCAGCACCTTGACCTGCACCACCGCCACCTGAACCTCCTAATGAACCACTTGAGTCTCCACCACCACCGCCACCAGCATAAGTTACAGATGAACCTGTAATAGAAACTGCTGCACCATTACCACCATTACCAGCATTATCTTCAAATACAGCATTACCTCCTGCAGCACCCGCACCGCCGCCTCCACCGCCGCCATTAATTTGACCCGTACCTGCTCCAAAACCTTGAACAGGACTTGCAGTTCTTGTTCCAGCACTTGAAGTTGTATTTGTGCCTGTTGCACCGCCACCACCAGCAGAACCACCGTTACCACCAGCAGTATTTAAATTACTTGCGTTACCTTTTCCTCCAAAACCACCGCCAGTTGAAGTAATAGTAGAAAATACTGAATTTTCCCCAGCAGTACCAGCATTACCTCCTGCAGCACCACCTGCACCACCAGCACCAACAGTAACTGTATATGCCGTACTATCGAGAAGTACTAGGGGACTTTCTAATGAACCACCGCCACCAGTTGCAGTTACGGTACTTCTTAAACCACCAGCACCTCCACCGCCGCCGCTTCTGTCACCACCAAAACTAGCACCTGAACCTGCACCACCACCGCCTGCAACAACTAAATAATCTACTATTAATGTGTCTGGACTAATAACTTGCGTGAATGTTCTATTTACTGCGTTACCGCCAGAGTCTGTTGCAGATATTGTAATTGTTGTGTTTCCGTCAGATCCAGTAGGTGTTCCTGAAATAACGCCCGTTGATAGATTTAAAGATAATCCTGTTTGAAATGCTCCAGATACAATTGCATATGTTATTGATGATCCGCCATCGGCATCTGTTGCTTGAATTGTTTGTGAGAATGCTTGATTTAATGGAGCCGCATTTAACGTAGTCGATGTAACCCAAATTGGCACAGCTCCTGCAGTAATTGAATTTAATGAGGTTGCTGCTAATCCTGTGCTTGGATTTGTTACAATTACGTCATATGGTGCGTCTGTAGGGGCAAATGAATCTGGACGGCCTGCAATAATAGATGTTGCAGATCCTCTAACTGTTGATTTAGGAGTAACTAATGTAGCATCATCTGATTTTCTAAATTTAACATCTACGTTTGTAGCAAAGTTAGTGCCTGTAATTGTTGTTGTGTCATTTACATTGGGTAGCCCGCTTGGAGTTATATCTGTAATTGTTGGAGGAGCCCAAAATGCATCTGTTTTAGTTGCTAGTGTTGCCGCCGATTTTAACGTAAATATTACTGCATCATCTGTATTAGCATTTACTGTTGTTACATATAAAAATGCTGCTGAAGCGGTTACTGATTTTGCTCCTGCCAACGCAGATCCTACTTGTGTGCCATTTGATGCACCTAAATAAATTTCAAGGTTGGTATCGCCAGCCATAGACTCAATTAAATATGTTCCTGCTGGGAATGTTCTAGATAAAGTAGCTGTTTTACTTCCGCCTGTTGAAGTAATGACTGTAAATGATGTGCCGCCTGATAAACTTGAAAAACTAAGTGTCATTATCCAACCCTCCAGCCATATGTTGCGCCTGTATAAATAAATGATGCTCCTGCACCGTCTACGTCAATTGTAGCATTTTGTACTGTACCGTTAATTTTACCACCATTTGAGTTAATTGTAATATTATTTGTTCCCGCCGTTCCTGTTGCATCAATAACAATTATTTCATTACCTACTGCAGGGCTGGCGGGCAAAGTTAAAGTTCTAGCATCAGTAGTATCTACAAAATATCTACGTCCCGCTACCAATGCTGTATTTGCAGAAATAGATAAATTTACTTCTTGCTTATATGAAAGCAGGGTGGTATTAAGAGCGGTTGTATCTACATAATCAGGTGGAAGAGCAGCTTTTACTCCAAGATCTACCCATTCTGTTCCACTCCAGATTTTAATTGTTTTAGCCATTTATTGCAACCTGTATCCATTCTTTGTTTATTTCAGACCATTTCCAAAAATATTCTTCTGTATTTTCAGGCATTGGAATCGGTGCTTCCCATAAAAAAGTTGTGTAATTTAATTTCCAAGATGGATAAGGTTGCGGTGGAATAAATACATCAAAATCAGGGTCGTATTTATACCCAATACCTGTATAGTTTGCACGGATGTTTCCGTTGTAAGAAGTACGCTTGCAGGTCAATCCCTTAAACCAAGGGAGAGAGGCATAAAATTGTTCCCAAGCCTGACTTGAACCACCAACTTGTGTGCCATCTAAATCAGTCTGAACTTCATTTTCATCAACGCCAGTAATTACTGTAACTACTACATTGTTTTTATCTAATAGAGCATAGTGTGCCATTATGAGAAACTCACATTTCCGCTACCAGCAGTAAATTTTTTGTATGAAAATGAACCATCTGTGCCAGTAGCATCAGCAGTAAGTCCAGCACCAACCGTTATTGAACCAGCAGAAGTTAACCAGCGAAGAATAACTACACCTGAACCGCCAGCACCACCACCTATACCGCCAGTATTGCGACCACCACCTCCGCCGCCTCCAGTATTTGCGGCTCCTGCATAAGCAACAGCATTTACAGCACCAGCTCCGCCACCACCTGACCCACCGCTACCAGCAGAAGCACCCCATGAAGTAGCACCACCAGCACCGCCACCGCCAGCATAATTAGTAGCAGTACCAGTTATAGAAACAGATACTCCGTTACCACCGCTACCGCTGTTATTACCGCCGTTTGCACCAGCACCACCGCCACCACCACCGCCTGAGTGTGAACCGATACCGCCATCGTAGCCTTGACCAGTAGTTCCAGCAGCACCAGTTGTACTGTTACCACCACCGCCACCTGAACCACCACTTCCACCATTAGTATTAGTACTCTGTGTATGTCCACCTCCTGCACCGCCACCTAAACTGGTAATGGTAGAAAAAACAGAGTTAATTCCTGGGTCTGCTCTTTCTGTACCAGTACCCATAGCAGCACCACCAGCACCAACTGTAACTGTGTAATTAGTACCCTTGTTTATCTGTAAAGCAGTTTCTAATGTTCCACCACGACCAGTATTGTTCATGGTAGAACGAAGTCCACCAGCACCACCACCGCCTGATGCACGACCTGCGGAGAAAACATCATTACCACCACCACCTCCACCTGCAACAACTAAATAATCAATAGATATCAAATTAGGCATAGTTGCACTATTTGTTGCATTTGAGTCAGCAGAAGTTCCATTAGCGTTAGTTGCTTTTACCTTAAATGTATAAGATGAACCAGCAGTTAGTTGACCTTGTGTAAATGTATATGAAGTAGAACTTGTTGTTGCTGCTGTACGAGCAGTTTCAGCAGTAGTTCCATTAAGAAATGGAGTAATAGTAATAGATGTAAGTGCTTTTCCACCATTGCTTCCATTAGTCCAAGTTACTGTAACTTCGTTAGCAGAAGTTGATGCTGTTGCAGTTCCAATAGTTCTAACTTCAGGAAATGTTGTTGGAGTAACAGCAGCAGCATTTGCAGTATTTACCGTAGTTCCAAAATTATTTTGAGCATTACCATAAACAGTATAAGCAGTTCCAGGAGTAAGACCAGTAATCGTTACTGTTGAGCTTGAACTAGATACACTATGTCCGCCAGAAGTTGTATAGGCATTATATTGAGAGGGAGTACTTCCGCCGACGCCAGCAGTAAAAACAACAGTTAATTTCCCAGAGGTTGATGTATAGGCATCACCAGTAGAAGCATCTGTTACGGAAGCGATAGATGGGGTTGCTGGAGGTGCAGATACTGCCACCCACGAAGTTCCATTGTAAATCTCAAGAATTTCTAATTGTCCATTATAATAAACATCTCCGATTTGTGGAGATGGAAATTGAACAGATCGATTAGCGGTATTACCTTTTGGAATTCCACCTTCTACTGGATTTAATTTATTTACAGCCATTAAGGTGTCACCTCGGAGCCATATGCGTTAAATGAGATACTAGAAGATGATCCGTAGACTACTATTTGATCTCCCGCCGCAAGTGTAGCTCCGATAGTGACAAATGTTGTATCGTTGGCAGCTACAGTTGAGCCATACGCAATATATTGTTTAGCTAAAATTGTAGATGTTGAGGCATCTGCTGCTCTTTGTGTGGCAATTCTAAATGTAACATCAGATGCTGTTTGATTACATACAGCAATAGTTGAAATTACAGCAGACTTACCTGTTGGAACTGTATACAAAGCGGTGTTTGTAGTTCCTGGCGCTACCTGCCCTAATATCTTAAATACTTCTGATGCCATTATGCCCCCATCAACATAAATGTTGAAGCTTTAAGAGGCGTATCAACAACATATGCAGATAAATTAGTTTGAATAAAAATTTCTACCGAGTCTCCAACTGCCGCTCCAGATGATAATACGACGGAGGAAGTAGTAGGAGTAGTATAATCATCTCCATATACCAAAAGTATACCATTAAGAAATACTTGTTCGTATCCCTGAATAAATGATTGTGCTGTAGCAAATGTAGTTTGTCCAGCTGTTGCTGTAAATTTATTTCTACTAATAATATAAGGATTAAATGTAGTTACATCATCATCAGAATCCACCCAAATTTGTCCAACTACTGGACTAGATGGTTCATATGTTTGATATTTTGCTCCTGTTGGCAAAGTCACGGTTGTTGTATCTGATACAGAATCATCTGTAATTGTTGCGCCTACAAAATTTACTGCTCTACGAGGACTGACTGCAACTCCAGCATTCTGAATAACCTGATTATAAAGTTTTCCCCAATTGATATTTACGCCATCTGACTGTATTGCATAATTTACTGTTCCGCCATTTTGTACTGGCAATAAGGCATTTATAGCATTAGTTGCTGATGTTTGCCCTGTTCCGCCAGCAGAAATTGGAAGAGTGGCGGTAGACGATAAATTTCCACTAGCATCGGTTGTAAGAATAGCAGCGGAAGTAATCGGGATATTTAGTCCAGATTTTACTTTAAAGTTTTTATCTGCCACTTATTTCCCTCCTAGAACTTTACTTCGCTAAATTTTACAATTACATTTGTGTTTGCTGCATCTGTTACTGTGACTTGCAGAAGAGCATTTCCTGCAGATGTTGTAGCTGATACTACAACTCCTGTCATCTGCCCTCCAGTTTCTGTGATTGCAAACTCTGTCATGTCTACAGAAGTTCCGTCGGTTTGTAGAATTACCTTAGATGTTCTTACCTTTGTACCTTGTCTTAAAGATACCATATACTCAACTGATGTAAATTCTGACATTGCATTTGTATCAATTGTGGTTGCTGTATTTTCAGTAATTGTTGCAGTTCCAGTTGTAATTGGAACTACTAAGGCTCCCCATGAAGCATTTGTTCCATCTGTAGTTAGATAATATCCGCTATTACCAGATTGCGATGGTAGGCTTATTGGTGCTGCCGCCCATTCAATTCCGTTTGCGGCTGCCGAATTAGCGGTAAGAATATATCCGTTAGTTCCTACCGATAATTTAACTGGTGTGTTATCCGCAGAGGCAGTTAAAATATCTCCCTTTGCGTCAAATATATTTCCGTGTAAGTATGCCCCTACAGATATTGATCCTGCCATTGAGCTGTGATACTGACATGCATAATATAGTTGTGGAGCATTTTGTGGCAACTCAACAATTATGTGTCCAGACTGAGTTCCGTTGTTAGTAATTCCTGTGCTGTAAACATTTCCAGAGCTATATCCTCCAGATACGGTCTGAATCCAGAATGGATGTCCAGAAGCGTTTACATGAATTCTGTACTTCTTGCCTCTTTCAAAATATATGGTTCCGTTAGAAACTCCATTTACTAGATATGCTCCAGATCCAGAGTTTGTAACATAATAATCTATAGCTGGGTCTGTAATGTTTAGTTTAGAGTCTGCCGCTGTTTGTACGAATGCTGTTGTAGCTACTTGGGTGGTATTAGTATTTGCTGGTGCTGTAATTGTATACATAGCTCCAGATGAATCTACCTTAGCTAAAGTATTAGCACTTGTATCAACCCATCTAGTTAAATCTCCAGTTTGTCCTAAATAACCTTGTACTACAAATGGAATATGCTGTGCATCCCAACCTCTTACTGCTAAATAATTAGTTCCAACAACACTACTGCTTACTGTTCCAAAAAATCCACCAGAAATTGAAGATATTAGTCCAGTAGAATCTACCTTAGCAAGTGCAGTTCCACTACTATTCTGCCATTCTTGAAGGTTGGCAGTTTGGGAGGCTGCTGCTCTGATTACTGCGCCGACTGTTGTGGCTGCTCCCGCTACTACGCCGAGTTGAGATGCAACTGAACCGCCACCAAGAGTTGCAGAGGTGGAATTGATAAGTAGTAAACCACCATTAGAATTTGCTAATCTCATTCTCTCTACAAAATTTGCGCTATTTACAGTATTAGCATAACCAAAAACCAAATTATCGGCAACACTGGTTGTATAAAGTGCTATTCTCTGATTAGTAAATGCGGCAATTCCACCTCTTGAATTATTAAGAGCGTGAACCTGAATTGCGGGTTCGTAAGATGTGGCAAACGCTTCTAATGCTACGCCTAGAGTTGGAGAACTTGTGCCAATTCCAATTGCGCCAGTTGAGGTGACTCTGCCCAGCACCGTCCCCGCCGAATTTTGCCATTGTTGTAAATCTGCTGTTTGGGAGGCTGCGCCACGAATAACTAGACCAGGAGTGCTTGGGAAACCTGCGATATTGATAGTTGTCATTGCACCCGCAAGTGGTGTTGTGCCAATAGCCGCATACGGGGCAAAAATAGAACCTATGGAATCAATTTTGCTCAATACTGTTCCCGCCGAATTTTTCCATTCTGTTAAATTACCAGTTTGTCCAGCTAATCCACTTACGAATAATGGGGTTCCTCCAGACCATGAAGGATATAAAGAAGCATATACGCTTGTAACAAATCCACCATATAAGTCAATTCTTGACCTTGTTGTTCCCGCACTATCCTGCCATTGCTGTAAATCGGCGGATTGGGAGGCTGCGCTACGGATGATTAAACCTACTGAACTTGTTGTTACTGGAGTTATTCTTCCTTCTGAATCAATTCTTAAAACAGCAGTACTAGAAGAGTTTTGAAATTGTAATAAATGACTAGATGTTGATGTAGATCTTGCAGTAATAACTCCTGAACTACCGCTCCCTTTTACAAATAATGAATAACCATTTGGTGTTGCACTTGGTTCTATACTTACAGCACCAGCACGTTCTACCTTAGCAATTACATTAGAGCTACTATCCTGCCATTGTTGTAAATCGGCGGTTTGGGATGCTGCGCCTTTGACAATGAGACCAGGAGTACTTGCAGAACCTGTTGCAATAGAAACTCTAGCATTAACTGCTAAAGAATTTTGAATTGCGGCGGAAGCGCCAAAAACTGTTGATCCACCATATTGATTTAATTTAACAAGACCAGTGTCTAAAGCCTCTATAGAAGGGATACCAGATATGTCATTTACTGAAAATATACTTCCAGTAAGTCCGTCCGAAATTGAGAATAATTGACCTGCAGTACCTTCAAATGATACTGTTCCGTCATCTAACACACGAAGAGTGGTAGGGGCATTGTTTGCCCCATTAAACCTAATCGTGGGGTTAGTAGAAAGACCCACACTAGGAGTTATTAGTATATTTTTATCTGAATTAGCCATTATTCACCTCCCATAATTATATCATTATATGCCATATCTACCTCTAGTAGCATTAAAATTTTGTAACACCTCAGATGCTGTTAATTCTCTATTATATACCCTACAAGTTGATAAATTTCCATTATAATAATATCCTCTTGATCCAGAAAAACCACCAAATACTCCTATTGACATGCCGCCAGCATTTGTATTAATAGCTCCAGATTGTGTATCTGAATTTACTTGAATTCCATTAATATAAAGTTTTCTAGAACCACTTGTATATGTTGCTACTACTTGATACCAACTTGAAGTATTCATATAGTTTGCTGTTACAGTAGTTAAAGTCTGAAGGCCAGCACCACTAAGAGATTGTCTCCATTGTATATATGCGCCTTCTTGAAATAATGAATATTGACTATTTACATTGCCTTTTTCAAACCAAAAACCATTTTGCCATTCAGTAGCATTTGTTTTTACCCAAACTTCAACAGTTGGTGTTGATGTATCTAATGCAGTATTATTTGGAATATTTATAAATGTATTAGTTCCATTGAATGCGAAAGATCCATTGTTTAATGATGAATATGTAGGGCTATTATTTAATGTTCCAGTATTTCCATTACCGCTCAAATCATAAATATTACTATCTGTTGTATTTGTAAGTGTTTTTAAATATGTAGACGCAGATGAAGATTGTTCTAATTGTGCTCCCCAGATATATATTCCACTAGATCCATCACCCAAAAATGTTGTTGTTCCAAACTGTTGATTAGTCCATGCTGTATTTGATGGGTATACTCTAAAATTTATTGTAGTATTTGATCCTGATGGTGTTGCTGTCATAGATGCTCTATACCAACCATTTTGTACATTTTCTACGATATATGAAAAACTAGTAAAGTTATTACTAGGATTGGATCTTGTAATTCTTGAACTGCCATTTGATAAATTTAATTCTAAAGTATATCCAAAACCAGAACCATTATCAAGCCAAATATAAGCATAGGATAGCTCTGCTGCCTTAAAATAACAGCTAATAGTATGTACTGTTTGACTTAAATTATCAAAATGTTTTGTTAATACAATTTCTTTAGACGGACTTAGCACTGCTCCATAAATTTTATTTCCAGTCAATGTTCCATTTGGAGCATATACAATATTTTTTGTTGCTAATAAATTTACTCCTAATGGGTTCCAGTATGATCTATCAAACTCTTCGCTATAATTTGCAAGGTTTATAGTTCTATTAAATGATTTTAAATTTGCAACATCAAAATCTAAAACTAATCCATTCTTAACAATATTAGGACCTGATTTTACTGTCATATTCCATACCGCCCTCTTACAGCATTAAAATTTTGTTTTATCTCATTTGCAGTTAAAGCTCTATTATATGTTAAAATTAAACCAATTGATCCAGCATAGGTATCACAACATCCACCATATCCTGGTCCAAAGTTTGTATGATTAGTAAACGCAACATTTCCTCCTGCTCCAGCATTTATATTTGTTGATGCTGAAGTATTATCAACATATCCATAAATTTTATATGAGCCAAGTTGTGCTGCTCTATCAAATACCGCTGCTACAAAATGCCAGTTATTGTCTGCTACTTGAGTATTTAATCCTATTCCCCCCTCTTGATATCCAACAGCATTAACTCCTCCAATTAAAAAATATAAATCATTTTGAAAAATACCAAATCTATACCCATCAGCCCCGCCTGCATTAGAAAGAATTGTTTCTCTATCACCAAGAGCTTTTTGATTTGGATCTCTTTTTATTGTAGCAATTATTGTAAAAGAATTTGTTGTTGGAATTGTTCCAGCATTTAAATAAAATCCATTGCCTCCCCATGCTGTTGATGTTACTGCAGGAGAATTTGCGGAATAGTCAAAATATCCTGTAGAATTAAATGAAGGTACAGAGCCATCACCACTTTTTGTTGCGTAATATCCATTTCCAGATACATCATTCCATATAATTCCTGAACCAGCATAAGATTTTATATTTTTTGCATCTAAGCACATAGTTAATCCACTAGTAACTATTGATGTATTATATGCTACAGCCATATTATGACCTAGGCCTTTCTAGTAATGAAGGATCTTTATACTCTACTGTTAGTTTATCTATATCTTTACGTTCTCCGTATACCGTGAAGAATGCTTTTGTTAATTCCCCGCCAATATAGACTTTATTATCTTCAATTTTTTCAACATAAATATTTTGTGCAGATCCGACGGCGGTTAATGAAGCTGTAATAGAATCTTCATGCACTAATCCTGTCCAATATTCTGGCAATTCAATAATATTAGATTCTACAGTTCCTCTAATATATACTGAATTTTCAGGTCCTTCAAGAGATGCGTAACGCAGACGCATGTTTTCTTTTGTAGGATGAGGTATATCAAATGATTTAGATACTGCTGAGAAATTACCTGCATAATCTAATTTAGCAAGAACTGCGCTTCCTGCTGCATTATAGTAAGTTATTGCATCTCCAGTTGAAGATCCACTATTTGCTTGTAAAGCAAGCACTGGATTTGATGAAGATGTTCCTTTTATTTGTGCTGTTGCATTTGCAAATGTTGCTAACGATGGAGTTATAATAAGTCCACCCGAAATATAATTTCCATAAACATCTACTTTAGCAAGTACCGTTCCACTACTATTTTGCCATTCTGTTAAGTTACCTGTTTGAGAAGATATAGACCTAACAACAAATGTTGGTAAAGCTGCATTATTTGCTAAAACATATAATTGTGCATTAGGAGTATTAGATTGTGCTCCAAACACTCCGACTGCAGAAGTAACAATTGCGCCACCAGATGAAACTCTAGCAAGTACTGTTCCGCTACTATTCTGCCATTCCTGCAGGTTGGCGGTTTGGGATGCTTCGCCTTTGATAATTAAACCTTTATTTGATGATGAAGGTTTAATTGTAACTAATGATGTTGTATCTGCTGCACCACCAAAAGATACTAGTGGAGTAGGAAATGCTAGGAATTGCCAATCGTCTCCAGACGCCGCAGTTCCATTAATTTTAATTTTTGTACCATTTGAAAGCGTTTGCCATGATCCAGTAATTGATACATTTGTGCCACTTGAATTATCTCCACCATATGTACTATAATTAAATGTTGTACCGCCAGAATTTACGGTAATTCTATAACCAATTCTAGAAGAATATGTGTATCCAGATAAATCTATATTTAATGTTGCTCCGCCGCTTGCATTTGTTCTAGGAACGTTTCTGGCAATATTTGTATCTGCATAATATTTAGTAACATCATAACTTGAACTAGAGTCGTGATCGATGCTTGTTGTATAATATGGTGTATTTGTACCTGTTAAAATTGGACTCCAAAAAACAGATTGTTCTCCAGTAAATCTTAATGTTTGTGCTTTTCCGCTATTAGTTCCAAGCTGTATTGGCATCCAGCCATAACCTTTAGGTCCTGACCACTGACCCATAGACCATTGAAAATACTCGTGACCATAATCAATAGCGTTGTCCCACATTCCAAATTCATAAAATGTTTTATCTACACCTATTTCTTTTACAGTTAAATATGCAGAATCATTTGTTTTTAGAAATTCAAATTTAGTTTCATTTCCAATACCTGGATTTGCAAACTGTAAAATAGGTCCTATTTTTGTAGTTCCAGTTTTATTTAAAACTCCATCTGAAGATACACTTAATAAAATATTTCCACTGCTATTCTGCCATTGTTGAAGGTCGGCAGTTTGAGATAAAGCCCCACGTATTTGAACTGCTCCACCATAAACAGATTGAATTATTTGATTTACTGGATAGGTTATATAATTATCTGCACCAGCTCTTCCATATGTAGATTCTCCAGAACCTATATTCCAGTCTGCACCGACTAATGAAATTCTTGCAGAAGATTCAGAATTAACAAAATAAAGTTTAGCCAATACTGTTCCATCGCTTTTCTGCCATTGCTGCAGGTCAGCGGTTTGCGATGCACGACCTTTAACATATAATGGAACAGCGCCAGCATTTGGTCCATATACAGTCATAGATGCAGCTGCTGTTGTATTTCTATTTAAGTCGATGTAGTTATGAGAAACGCTAAATGATGCATCTCCACCGCCAGCCCTTTGTACTTCAAATATGTTTGTAGATGTTTGACCAGATGCGGCTTCAATAATTAAACCTACAGTAGATGAACTAGAGCTAACGGCATGAACATATCCTGTAGGAGATGTTTTATTAATTCCAATTTTACCCGCACCTTTTGCGGTAATATACATATTTACATCTGTATCCATACCATCAGTTGTAAATGTTGGAGCAACTCCAGTACCAGTTCCAATAATTTTATATCTATTGTAAGAATCGCTTGCTACAACTTCAAGGCTTGATCCGCCACCTAATGTTCCAAGGTATACGGATTGTCCAGCAGGTGCAGTTAATGCAAATCCTCCATATGATGGATCTCCGTGTAAACTTAATCTGCCACCGTCACCAGCTGGTCTGATAGAAATTGCTGAACTGGATAAAGCGGTTCCAGCTGGCGGTACGACTTTAAAAAATGATGTTCCTGCAGAATTTTGTACATCAAAATAATTAGCTGTTTGAGAGGCATAACCTTTAACTAATAATGGTACTGTTGTTGTTGATGTATTATTTACAATTAATGGTTCAGATGATGTAAATGAACTAGTTGATTGCACCCAATTAAATGTTTTATCAGTTGCACCTTTTATTGTAATACCCGCTCCGTCGGCGGTAGTATCAGTAGGAGTTGCAACATCTGCAATAATAATATTCTTATCTTCAATTACAAGATTAGTAGAATTAAGATTTGTTGTAGTTCCGTTTACTGTTAAGTTACCAGATAAAGTTAAATCAACTGCAGTAATTGAGCCACTTGCATCAACTTTTGCTAAAACTGTTCCGCTATTATTTTGCCATTCAGTAAAATTACCAGTCTGTGATGGTTGACCCTTTATAATCATACCAACAGCAGAAGAATTTATTGGAATTATAGCAAATCTGGTTGAACCTATCCAACCGCTATTTACAAAAACTCCCCTTTGATTTAAAAATAAATGACCATTTGCGTCTATGGTAATAGCTGTAGTTCCATCAGAAACTTTCCATTCTTGAATAGAAGAATATTGTCCCGATGAAGCTTTTACTAAAAATGTTGTATCTGAAACCGAAGAAGAGGTAATTGTAGATGTGCCATTAACATCTATTCCGTTTTTAACTTTAAAATTTTTATCGCTCATATTGGTTCACATATCCCCATAATATAAGTCAATTATAACATTGTTTTAATTAACTTAACCGTAGCATTTGTAGTAGCAGCATCTGTAATAGTTACTTGCAAAATAGCATTTGTACTAGATACTGAGGCTGATATTGCTACTCCTGAGATTCCACCTCCCATTTCTATAATTCCATATTCTGTTGAATCTACTGAAGTTCCGTCGGTATGGACAAGAACCTTGGAACTTCTAATCTTTGACCCCTGTTTAATTGATAAAGTATATTCCATAGTGGTAAATGATGAGAGTGCTACTGTATCTACAGTTGTGGCAGTATTTGCGGAAATTGTTGATGAGTTTCCGCCTTTAATTGCTCCAGATGAAGTTATTGCAAATAATGTCTTTCCAGATCCTCCGCCAACATCTTTAATTTGAATAAAATCTGTTGTTTTATTTGTTCTACCATATAATCCTAATGAAACTTCATCTGAAAATGCCTGTCCATATGGATTCCCAGCTCCTATAAATCTCGTTGCTGTTATATAGTTAATGTTTGATAGATTTCCATTAATATCAAATTGTCCGCCTATAAAATAGCCGTCTTTATTTATAGCATTTAATACCGTCCCGCTTGAATTCTGCCATTGCTGTAAATCGGCGGTTTGGGAGGCAGCGCCACGAGCAATAATAGGAGAAACGCTAGCCGCTCCAGCTATACTTAATATTGATGCACCTTGTCCGCCGCCGCCATTTACATAAAGTTGAGTATTAACATATAAACTTCCACCAGAATCAAATTTTGATAGTACAGTACCTGCAGAGTTCTGCCATTGTTGCAGATCGGCGGTTTGGGAGGCTGCGGCTTTGATTATAAGACCTTGTGCTCCTGCAACAAAACCATTTATAGTAACAGTTCCATTATTATCAATACGCATTCTTGCAGAAGGTGAAACTCCAGCTGAGCCAAGACTAAATATCATATCTGGACCTTGTGGAGTTCCTGAATATATTGAAGAAATTAAAGCATAGTTTTGGCCACCATATCTAAATACAATTTGAGTTCCAGTACCTGTTCCGTATGCAGGATTATCTAATGTTAAAGCACTTGTCAATGTACTACCTAACGAATTACTAAAATATGCAGATCCAACAGAATCAATTCTAGATAATACCGTACCACTACTATTCTGCCATTCTTGAAGATTGGCGGATTGAGAGGCTGCGCCTTTGACTATTAATCCAACAGATGAATTGGTAAACCCATTAACTGTTACAGTTCCAGATTCACCTATACGCATTCTTTCAGATAAAGGATCTGTAGGAGTAGAACTAGTTCTTGTTAAGAAAGATAAATATCCTAGTGAATATCCTCCAGTTCTAGTAAACCATATTGCTGCTCCTGGAGGATAAACTCCATTAAATCCTCCACCTCCAAATACTGAAAATG
>Ga0194134_10003020_pt1 | contig 18775 bp, 16 predicted proteins | sample TA2KigOff0mmetaG_FD_148602 | JGI IMG/M metagenome (GOLD analysis project Ga0194134, IMG submission 148602) | Freshwater microbial communities from Lake Tanganyika, Tanzania - TA2015056 Kigoma Offshore 0m | ecosystem: Environmental > Aquatic > Freshwater > Lake | place: Tanzania: Lake Tanganyika... | reverse complement strand
CCGAGCGGTCCGCCGCGGGATCGGGGGCCGCGGCGATGAACGGCGGGCTCCAGCCCACCGGCGGATGGATCGAGGTGATCGCCGGGGTGATGTTCAGCGGGAAGAGCGAGGAGCTCATCCGGCGCGTCAAGCGCGCCGTGATCGCGAAGAAGCGCGTGCAGGTCTTCAAGTCGCATCTCGATGACCGCTACGCCGGCGGGATCCACGCCATCGGCAGCCACGACGGGCGGACCATCGAGGCCGTCCCCGTCGACTCGGCGCGGCAGATCGCGCTGCGCCTCGACCCGATGGCGCAGGTCATCGCAGTGGACGAGGTGCAGTTCCTCGATGCGGGGATCATCGCGCTCGTGACCGACCTCGCCGCACGTGGGCGCCGTGTCATCCTCGCGGGGACCGACACCGATTTCCGCGGCGAACCCTTCGGGATGATGCCCCAGCTGATGTGCGTGGCCGAACTGGTCGACAAACTGCACGCGATCTGCGTGCGGTGCGGCGCGCCGGCGTGCCGCAACCAGCGGTTGATCGACGGGCGGCCCGCGGCCTATGACTCGCCGGTGGTGATGGTGGGCGGGGCGGAGGCGTACGAGGCGCGGTGCCGGGCCTGCCACGATGTGGCGCCGCCGCAGGGGGCGGCGCAGCTCCGGCTCGACGGCGCGGAGTGAGGCGACCCTTGGCACCGCGCGCGGTCACGGGGAAGTAGGACGGCTGCCTCCGGGATCCAGAGGACCGGCCGCACCACGTGAAGGAGACACCGCCAAGGAGCTCGCGGAGGGTCAATCCCGCACGACGGGATTGAGGATGCGTGGCACGATGATGAGCCGCGCCGCACCTTTCGAGCACACATGCGCATCATCGGCCTCACCGGAAACATCGCTGCAGGCAAATCCTCTGTCGCCGCCGAGCTCGCCGCCGCGGGGCTCCCGGTGATCGACGCCGATGCCCTCGCCCGCGAGGTCGTCGCCCCGGGGACCCCCGCCCTCGACGCCATCGTGGCGCGCTGGGGACCGGCGATCCTCGCCGCCGACGGCACCCTTGACCGGGCTACGCTCCGGCGCCGCATCCTCACCGACCCCGCCGAGCGCGCCGCCCTCGAGGCGATCACCCATCCGGCGATCGCCGCCCGCCGTACCGCGCGCACCGCCGAGCTCGCGGCGACGGGCACTCCGGTCATCGTCTGCGACATTCCGCTCCTCTTCGAGGCGGCACTCGAGGACACGGTCGACGAGATCGTGCTCGTCGACGCCCCCGTCGCGGTCCGCCGCGCCCGTCTCATCCGGGACCGAGGGATCGATCCGGCGGAAGCCGATGCGCTCATCGCCGCGCAGATGCCCGCGGAACGGAAGCGCGCGCACGCCGACGTCGTGATCGAGAACGTCGGAAGCCGCGCCGAGCTCGAGGCCGCGGTCGCCGCACTCGTCACACGACTGCTTGACCCCTCCGCCACGCCGCCCTAGCCTTCCCTCCGCGTCACCACCCCTCACCCGCCGCTCGGAGCCCCGCGTGTCCTCGATCCCCCAGGATCTCCGCTACACCGCCGATCACGAATACGTGAAGCCGACCGCCGACCCCTCGGTCGTCCTCGTCGGCATCACCGACTACGCGCAGGGCGAGCTCGGCGACATCGTCTTCCTCGACCTCCCCTCCGCCGGCAAGGCGTTCGGCCACCACGAGACCTTCGGCACGATCGAGGCGGTGAAGGCGGTCTCCGAGCTGTACACCCCCCTCGCGGGCGAGGTGATCGAGGTGAATGCACGCCTCGCCGACGAGCCCGCGCTGGTGAACACCGATCCCTACGGCGACGGCTGGATGATCAAGATGAAGGTCGATGCCGCCGCGGTCGCAGCGCTGATGGACGCCGCCGCCTACGCGAAGCATCTGGGGCAGTAAGCCCGAGGAGCCAGATCGGGGAGTGCGGCCGGCGACACCGCCGACTGACCTGCCACCCGAAGGACGATGGGGGCGCCGCGAATCCGTTCGCGGCGCCCCCATCTGCTTTGCGCTGTGAGCTTCCAGCTTCCAGCCTCCAGCCTCCAGCCTTCAGCTTAGACCGAATAGCTCTCGATCGACGGGCAGGCACAGACCAGGTTCCGGTCCCCAAAAGCGCTCTCCACGCGCCCCACCGCCGGCCAGAACTTCCGCGCACGCACCCACGGCAGCGGGAACGCCGCCCGCTCGCGCGAATACGCCCGCGCCCACGCGTCGTCGAGCACCACTTCGAGCGTGTGCGGCGCGTGCACCAGCGGGTTGTCGTCCTTCGGCAGCACCCCGGACTCGATATCCTGGATCTCGCTGTGGATGGCGATCATCGCATCGCAGAACCGGTCGAGCTCGGCCTTCGACTCCGACTCCGTCGGCTCGATCATCAGCGTCCCCGCCACGGGGAAGCTCACGGTCGGTGCGTGGAATCCATAATCCATCAGGCGCTTCGCGATATCCTCCACCTCGACCCCCGCCGACGCCTTGAGCGGCCGCGTGTCGATGATGCACTCGTGCGCGACGCGCCCGTTCTTCCCCTTGTAGAGCACTTCGAAGTGCCCGCGGAGGCGGTGCGCCATATAGTTCGCGTTCAGGATCGCGACCTTGGTCGCCTCGGCGAGCCCCTCGCCCCCCATCATGTCGATGTACATCATCGAGATGGGGAGGATGCTCGCGCTCCCCCACGGCGCCGCCGAGACGGCTCCGATCGCCTGCGCGCCGCCCGTCGGCACCACGCCGTGGCCCGGCAGGTACGGCGCCAGATGCGCCACCACGCCGATCGGCCCCATCCCCGGGCCGCCGCCCCCGTGCGGGATGCAGAACGTCTTATGCAGGTTGAGGTGACAGACGTCCGCGCCGATGTCGCCCGGCCGGCAGAGGCCGACCATCGCGTTCATATTCGCGCCGTCGAGGTACACCTGCCCGCCGTGCTCGTGGATGATGGCGCAGATGTCCTTGATGCTCTCCTCGAACACGCCGTGCGTGCTGGGATACGTCACCATCAGCGCGGCGAGGTTCGCCGAATGCTGCTCGGCCTTCGCGCGCAGGTCGGCCACATCGATGTTGCCGAGCGCATCGGTCTTCACCACCACGACGCTCATCCCCGCCATCACGGCGGAGGCGGGGTTGGTCCCGTGCGCTGACTGCGGGATGAGGCAGACGGTGCGGTGCCCCTGTCCACGCCCCCGATGGTACGCGCGGATCACGAGGAGCCCCGCATACTCACCCTGCGAGCCGGCGTTCGGCTGCAGCGACACGGCGGCGAAGCCGGTCACCTCGGCGAGCGCGCGCTCCAGCCGCGTGAACATCGAGGTGAAGCCCTTGGCCTGCGTGCGCGGCGCGAAGGGGTGGAGCCCGCCGACCTCGCGCCAGGTCACCGGGTACATCTCGGCGCTCGCATTCAGCTTCATCGTGCAGCTGCCGAGCGGGATCATCGAGTGCGTGAGCGAGAGGTCGCGCGACTCGAGGGTGCGCATATAGCGGAGCATCTCGTGCTCCGCGTGGTGCCGATGGAAGGTCGGGTGCGTGAGGAACGCCGAGGTGCGCGCATAGCGCTCGTCGTACCGGGCATCGACGCCGGCCGCGACGGCCTCGAGGTCGATCCCGTGCGGCGCACCGCCGTTGAACGCAGTGAGCAGGTCGTCGAGGTCGCCGACGGTGGTGTTCTCCCCCATCGAGACGCCGAGCGTCATCGCATCGACCACGCGCACGTTGATGCCAGCCCGGTCGAGCGCGGCGAGGATCGTCTCTTGCTTCGCGCCGACCTCGACGGTGACGGTGTCGAAGAAGATCTCGGGCCGCACGGCGAAGCCGAGCGCCTTGGCCCCCGTGGCGAAGACCTCAGCACGGTGATGCACGCGCCGCGCGATCCGCACGAGGCCGTCGGGCCCGTGCCAGACGGCGTACATCCCCGCCATCACGGCGAGGAGCACCTGCGCGGTGCAGACGTTCGAGGTGGCCTTCTCGCGGCGGATGTGCTGTTCGCGCGTCTGAAGCGCCATCCGAAGCGCCGGCTTGCCCGACGAATCCCGCGAAACGCCGATGAGACGCCCCGGGATCTGCCGCTTGTACTCATCCCGCGTGGCGAAGAACGCCGCGTGCGGGCCGCCGTAGCCGTAGGGCACGCCGAAGCGCTGCGAGTTGCCGACCGCCACGTCCGCGCCCCACTCCCCCGGCGGGGCGAGCAGCGTCAGCGCGAGGAGGTCCGTCGCGACGATCACGAGACCGCCGGCGGCGTGCACCCGCTCGCAGAGCGCGCGATGGTCGTCAATCGAGCCGAAGGTGTTGGGATACGCGAGCAGGACGCCCGCGGTCGTCGTATCGGGGGCCATCGCCGCCGGCGCCAGGACGCGCACGGTGACGCCACGCGCCTCGGCGCGCGCCGTCACGACTTCGATGGTCTGCGGATGGCAGTCGTCGGCGATCAGGAAGACATCGCGCCCGTCCTTGCCGACGAGCCCGTGGATCATCGTCACCGCCTCGGCGGCCGCGGTCCCCTCGTCGAGCAGCGAGGCGTTCGCGATCGGAAGCCCGGTGAGGTCGCTCACGACAGTCTGATAGTTGAGCAGCGCCTCAAGGCGCCCCTGCGCGATCTCCGCCTGGTACGGCGTGTACGCCGTGTACCACCCCGGGTTCTCGAGGATGTTGCGCTGGATCACCGCCGGGGTGTGGCAGTCGTAATAGCCCATCCCGATGAACGAGCGCCGCACCTCGTTGGCGCTCATCTCGGCGCGGAAGGCGGCGAGCGCCTCCTGCTCCGACTTCCCCGCGGGGATCGCGAGCGCACGCCGGAAGCGGATGTTCTCCGGGATCGTGTCGTCGATGAACGCGTCGAGCGAGGGAAAGCCGAGCGCCTCGAGCATCGCCTGCTGGTCGGCGGCGGAGGGCGCGATGTGGCGCGAGAGAAAGACGTCGGGCTGCGGGTGCGCGGAAGGCGTCACGGAGGGAGACCTCGCGAGGCCGATGGGCCTCGGCGAACCGGGGGAGGGACGACGGCGGGACGGCGCGGCCGGCTGGAAGTCGGCGCGATGGAAAACTACAAGGCCTCACCCGGCCCCGTACATTCCAACACGTGTCCGCGTCCCCGCTCGCCGCGCTCCGCACCCTCCCGTGGCGCCTCCTCCGATCCGGCCCCGGCGACGGCCTCACCAATATGGCGACGGACCTCGCGCTCCTCGACCACGCGCGACGCACCGGTGAGGCGACCCTGCGGCTCTACGCGTGGGAGCGCCCCACCCTCTCCCTCGGCCGCCACGAGCGGGGTCGCGGCGTCTTCGACGTGCGGGCGCTGCGGGAGTCGGGGATCGATCTCGTGCGCCGCCCGACCGGTGGGCGGGCCCTCCTACACGACCACGAGGTGACCTATGCCGTCACTGCCCCCGCCACCGCGGGCTCCCTCGGCGAGACGTATCGCGCGGTCAACGCGCTCCTCCGCGCGGCGCTACAGCGCCTCGGAGTGACGGTCGACGAGGCCGCGCGCGCGCCGCGCACTGACGCGCTGGGGTCCACCCCGCTGCGGCCCGACGGTGCCCCCTGCTTCGCCGAGCCCTCGGCGGGCGAGCTCGTGGTCGACGGGGCCAAGCTCGTCGGCTCCGCCCAGTGGCGGGATGACGGGGCCTGGTTGCAGCACGGGTCGATCCTCCTCGCGGACGACCAGCCGCGGATCGCGCGCCTTCGACGCACTGCCGACGCCCCGGGTGCCGGCCCCAGGGTGGTGCCCCTGGCGCCCGCATCGACCGCCGCCGCGACCCTCCGGACCGTCCTGAACCGTGACGTCGACCCGCTCGAGGTAGAGCAGGCCGTCGTGGCCGCCTTCGAGGAGGGCCTTGGGCCGCTGTCCACTCTGCCCGCTACAGCGTTATCCAGTGGGGCGCTCGGGCGTCATCTAGAGGCGCTCTCCGACCCAACCTGGGTCTGGCGGCGCTGACCCCGTCCGACGGCGGTCGCCTCTCACTCCGGTTCTAATGACACGCCGCTCGCTCCGTGCCCTGCTCCTGGCCCTGCCCCTCCTCACCGCCTGCGATCGGCTCCGCGGCCCCGCCGGCGCCGGAACGGTCATCGTCTCGACGGCGGCGGATCCCGACCCCTTCCTCCCACCGACCCGCACGAGCGTCACGGGGCGGATGGTCTCCGAGCTGCTCTTCGACCCGCTCGTGGAGATCGGGGCGGACCTGAACCCCTTCGGCGAGGCGGGCTTCGTCCCGCGCCTCGCCGCGTCGTGGCGTTGGAGCCCCGACTCGCTCGCCGTCACCTTCACCCTCGACCCCAAGGCCCGCTGGCACGACGGCACTTCCGTCACCGCGCGTGACGTCGTGACGGGGCTCGCGCTCATCCGCGACCCGGCGAACGGCTCCCCCGTCGCGGGCGAGGTCGTGGACATCGATTCCATCGTCGCCGTCGATGCGCGCACCGCGCGCGTCCACTTCCACGAGCGGTCCGCCGAGCAGCTCTACTCGGCCTCGCTCGTCTACCCGATGCCATCGCATCTCCTCGATTCGCTCCCCGCCGGCGGTCTCGCGACGAGCGCCTTCGCGCAGCGCCCTGTCGGCAGCGGGCCGTACCGCCTGGTCGAGCGCGAACCGAAGGTCCGACTCGTCCTCGGCGCCGTCGAGGACCATTACCGCGGCCGACCGGGCCCCGACCGGATCGCGCTGACCATCTCCCCTGACCCCGCGACGGGGATCGCGAAGGTGTGGGCTGAGGAGGCCGACGTCTGGGAACTCCTGCCGCCCCCTGACGTCACGGCCGCGACGGCGTATCCGCAGGTGCGGCTCGTGCCGTACAACGGCTGGGACTACACCTTCGTCGCGTTCAACTTCCGTGCGCCGAACGACACGGCGGCGGCGCATCCGCTCCTCGCGGACCCCGCGGTGCGCGTGGCGCTCACGCAGGCGCTCGACCGCACGGGCCTCATCCGCGCCCTCTTCGATTCGCTCGCCCATCCGCTCCTCGGCCCCTTCGTCCGCGCGCAGTTCACCGCGGACACGACCATCGCCCCGATCCCCTTCGACACCCTCGCGCCTGCGCGGACACTCGACTCCCTCGGATGGACGGGCCGCACGCGCGACGGGATCCGTCTTCGCGACGGTCGACCGCTCCGCCTCCGCGCCCTCGTCCCCGCACCGAGCGCGAACCGCGTGCGGGCCGCGGTGCTCGTGCAGGAGCAGTGGCGGCGCGCCGGCGTCGACCTCGTGATCGACAAGCGCGAGGCGCAGGCGTTCGGCGCCGCCCGCGACGGCGGCGACTTCGATGTCGTCTTCGGTGGCTGGGGCACCACGCCGAGCGTGCGAGGCCTCCGGAGCACCTGGGGGAGCGGCGCGCGCGCCGGCTGGGGACGGCAGAACAGCGGCCGCTACGCCAGCGCGATCTTTGATTCCCTCGTCGCGGACGGGCTCGCGAGCGCGGATCCCGTCGTCACGCGCGACCGCATCCGCGCAGCCTACCGCGTGATCGTCGCCGATGCCGCCGCCGTCTGGCTCTACGAACCGATGCCCGTCGCGGCGGTGCATCGACGCTTCCTGTTGCCGACGTGGCGCCCCGAAGCGTGGTGGCGGACGCTTCCCTCCTGGCGCCTCGACCCCGAGGCGCCCGCCCTCGCGCGCGACGCCCGACCGACCGCCCCCTGACCGGTGCGACGGGCGCTGCTGGCTCGGCTCGGCCACGGGGCGATCGTCATCGCCCTCGTCGTCAGCGCCTGCTTCACCCTGATCCGGCTCGCGCCCGGTGATCCCTTCTTCCGTGACCTCGACGCGGCGCGCCTGACCACGGCCCAACGCGAAGCGCAGCGCGCCGCGTTCGGGTACGACCGTCCTATCCCCGAGCAGTTCGTCCGCTACGTGGGGCAGGTCGCCAGTGGCGAGCTGGGGTGGTCGCACTCGCGGTCGCAGCCCGTCGCCGACGCCCTCGCTGCCACGCTCCCGGCGACACTCCTGCTCATCACGGTCGCCACGCTCCTCGCCTTCGGCATCGGCGTCCCACTCGGCGCGTGGATGGGATGGCACGCGGAGCACCCCCTCGCGCGCGCGGTCGACCGCGTCGCCGTGATAGTGCTCGCGGTGCCCGACTATCTCCTCGCGCTCCTCGCGGTGATGGGCCCCGCCCTCGCGTGGGGCCTCTTCCCCATCGGCGGGATGCGCACCGAGTTCGGCCCGCGTGGGCTCGGCGGCCTACTCGATGTGGTGCACCACCTCGCGCTCCCCGCACTCGCGCTCGCCCTCCCGGTGGCCGCGACGGCCGCGCGGCTCCAGTGCGCCGCGATGCGCGCCACCCGTGACCACGCCTTCGTGCGGACCGCGCGCGCCAAGGGGGGGGACGACCGCCTCGCGCGACGACACGCGCTCCGTGCCGCCCTCGTGCCGGTGCTCTCCTTCGCCGGGGTCCACCTCGCCGTGGCGGTCAGCGGCGTCGTCGTCATCGAGCGGATCTTCGCCTGGCCCGGGATGGGGCGTCTCCTCTTCGAAGGGGTCCTCGCGCGCGACTATCCACTCGTCGCGGGCGGCGTCCTCGTCGCGTCGATCGGCACCGTGCTCGGCACCCTCCTCGCAGACCTCGCGCTGCGGTGGGCCGATCCGCGCCAGCAGGCGCTCCGATGACGCGCCCCCAGCGCCATCGGGTCGATGCGACGACGCTCCTCACCGTCGGCGGGATCGTCGCGCTCACGCTGGCCGGTCCCGCGCTCGCGCCGTACGCGCCGACGGAGGCGCTCGACCCGCAGCGGCTCGCCTGGCAGCCGCCCTCGGCGCAATTCCTCCTCGGCACCGATGGGTTCTCGCGCGACGTGCTGAGCCGGTTCCTCGTCGGCGCGCGCCACACCCTCGGCGTCGCGCTCCTCGCGGCGGGCGTCGCGCTCGTGCTCGGGACTGCGGTCGGGCTCGGCGCCGCCCTCGCCGGACGCTGGCGCGAATCGTTCCTGATGCGATGCACCGACGCCCTCCTCGCGATGCCGCGCCTCCTCGTGCTCCTCCTCGTCGTCACCGGCACCGGTGCCCTGCGGCTCGACGCGCTCGCGCTCGTGCTCGGCGCCACCGGGTGGATGACCACCGCACGGCTCGTGCGACAGGAGACGCGCCGCCTCCTCGCGACCGACGCGCTCCGCGGGGCCATCGTCCTCGGCGTCCCGCCGGCGCGGCTGGTGACCCACCATCTCCTCCCCGCCCTCGCGCCGACTCTCGCCGTCGCCGCCACCGGCGCCTTCGCGAGCGCCGTGCCGCTGGAGTCGGGCCTCTCGTATCTCGGGTTGGGTGTCCCGACGCCCCTCCCGAGCTGGGGGAACATCATCGCCGAAGCAGAGGGGGATCTGCTCCGCCGGTGGTGGGTCGTCGTCTTCCCCACCGCCGCGATCGTCGGCACCGTCCTCCTCGCCAATCGCGTCGCCGAACGATTAACCCACGGTGACGCGCCGTGAGCGCGACGCTCCCTGCGCTCCGCGTTCACGGTCTCGGCGTCACCTTCGCCGGCGCTGGCCGCCTCGTGCTCGATGCGATCGAGTTCTCGCTGGGCCGCGGCGAAGCCCTCGGTGTCTGCGGGCCCTCAGGGGCCGGGAAGACCACCCTCGCGCTCGCGCTGCTCGGCCTGCTCCCACGCGGCGCGCGGTACGCTCAGGGCACGGAACGCCACCTCGGTGCGCTACGACTCGACGACCTCGATGATCGCGGCTGGTCCGCGGTCCGCGGCCGCCGGATCGCGATGGTCTTCCAGGAGCCGCTGCTCGCGCTGCACCCGGCGCTGCGCGTGAGGCGTCAGATCGTCGAGGTGGGCCGGCTGCACGGACTCACGGACCAGGAAAGTACGCGTCGGTTGCACGAGGGACTCGAGACGATGGGGTTCGCCACGCCCGATCGGATCGCCGACCGATTCCCGCATCAGCTCTCCGGCGGTCAGCGACAGAGGGTCCTCCTCGCGATGGCGATGCTGATGCGCCCCGAGGTGCTCATCGCCGACGAGCCGACCACCGCGCTCGACCCCGAACGCCGAGACGCCGTCGGTGATGCACTGGCGAACCTCCGGCGCGACCACGGGACGGCCCTCCTCCTCATCTCGCACGACATCGCGCTCCTCCGAGCGAGGTGCGACGCCGTGGTCTCGCTGCGGGATGGGCGGCTCGCTGATGCGCCGGTGGTGGATGCGCCGGTGGCCGGCGTCTCGACCCGTGCGGCGCCGACGACGTATGACGCCGGCGCCGATCCGATGACGCACGACGCGCTCACCGCCTCGACGCGCCCGACCTCGGCGAGTCCCAACGCCGCCGCCGCGCCGCTCCTCCGCGTCGAGCACCTTCACGTCGGCTACCATACGCCGAGCGTCGGCGCCGAGGACGCCGACGGAGCGGATGACGTGCTCCGCGACCTCTCGTTCACGCTCGCGCGCGGCGAGGTGCTCGGCGTCGTCGGGCCCTCCGGCGCCGGGAAGACCACCCTCGCGCAGGCGATCCTCCGTCTCCTCCCAACGCGACGCGGCCGCGTCGTCTTCGATGGGACCGACCTCGCGGCCATCGACGGCGAACCCCTCCGACGACTGCGACGGCGGCTACAGCACGTCGCGCAGGATGCGGGCGCCTCGCTGCCGGCGCACCAGAGCGCATCGGCCGCGGTCGCCGAGGGGCTCGAGGTGCACGGGATCGCGCGCGGCGCGGCGGCGAGGACGCAGGCGGCGGCGCTGCTCGCCGAGGTCGGATTCCCCGCCACCCTGGTCGACGCGCGCATCGACACGCTCTCGACCGGGGAGCGGCAGCGCGTCGCGATCGCGCGCGCGCTGGGCCCCGGCCCCGACCTCCTCATCTGTGACGAACCCACCGCCTCGCTCGATCCGGAGCGGCGGGAGCAGGTCCTCGCGCTCCTCGAGCGGCTGCGCGACACCCGAGGGCTCGCCCTGCTGCTCATCTCGCACGACCCCGCCGCCATCGCCCGACTGGCCCCTCGGGTGCTACCCTTGTAGCAGCGCTCACCCGCCCACCGACGCCTGACTGCCGAATCGCACGCGTCGGTGCGGTGCCTCGTCGGACCGCAGGCTGCCGCCCTCCCCCCACGCCCAGCCCATCTATGGCTCACTCCGCCGATCGTCCCGCCGCCCCCGTCTCCGCCGAGGTCGCTCCGTACGTGACCGACACCGGGTTCTTCGGTCATCCGCGCGGCCTCTCCACGCTCTTCATGACGGAGATGTGGGAGCGCTTCTCGTACTACGGGCTGCGTCCCCTCCTCGTCCTCTTCATGGCCGCCGCGCTGAGCGAGGGCGGCTTCGGGCTTGAGCGTACGCAGGCGTCGGCGATCGTCGGCATCTATGCGGCGAGCGTCTACCTCGCGTCGCTCCCCGGCGGCTGGATCGCCGATCGATGGCTCGGTCTGCGCCGCGCGATCCTCCTCGGCGCCGCACTGATCACCGGTGGGCATCTCGCCATCGGCGTCTCCGGCTTCGCCGGGAGCGGCGCTGGCCAGCCCTTCTTCTTCCTCGGGCTGATCCTCATCGTCCTCGGCACCGGGCTCCTCAAGCCGAACATCTCCGCGATCGTCGGTGACCTGTATCCGGAGGGCGGCGCGCGACGCGACGCCGGCTTCTCGATCTTCTATATGGGCATCAACACCGGCGCGTTCATCGGCCAGCTCGTCACCGGCTACCTCGGCGAGCGAGTGGGGTGGCACGTCGGGTTCGGCGCCGCCGGCGTCGGGATGCTCTTCGGCTTCCTCTGGTTCTGGTCGCGCGCCGCCGGCACGCTCGGCCCGATTGGCGAGGACATCGTGCGTGATCCCGACCCCGCCGTGCAGGCCCGGCGCGAGGCGGGGGTCCGGCGCGGGACCATCATCGGACTCGCCGCGCTCGCCGCCGCATTCGTCCTCGCCGCGAGCGGGATGGTCACCCTCGATCCGATGGTAATCGGGCAGGCGATGACCTTCGTCCTCGTCTGCCTCGCCGTCGTCTACTTCGCGTATCTCTTCCTCGCCGGCGGACTCACCGGCGACGAGAAGAAGCGCACCGCGGTCATCTTCGTCCTTTTCGTCTTCGCTGCGATCTTCTGGGCCGCGTTCGAGCAGGCGCCCACCTCGCTGCAGCTCTTTGCCAACGACTTCACCGACCGGAATATCTTCGGCTGGGAGATGCCCGCGACCTGGTTCCAGGTCGTGAACTCCCTCTTCATCATCCTCTTCGCCCCCGCCTTCGCCGCCCTCTGGGTCGGGCTCGCGAAGCGCGGCATCGACCTCTCGAGCCCCACGAAGTTCGCGCTCGGTCTCGCCCTCGCCGGCCTCGGGTTCCAGCTGATGGTGAGCGCCGCGAATGCGATCGTCGCGAGCGGCGGCACGCTCCTCGTCTCGCCCTGGTGGTTGATCGGGAGCTACCTGCTGCAGTCACTCGGCGAACTCTGCCTCAGCCCCGTCGGCCTCTCGTCGATGACGAAGCTCGCCCCGCGGCGGTATGTCGGGCAGATGATGGGCGTCTGGTTCCTCGCCGCCTCCGTCGGCAACCTCATCGCCGGCCTCGTCGGTGGGCACGTCGATCCCTCGAAGCTCGAGCAGACCCCGGCAGTCTTCTCCGGGACGGCGATCGCCCTCTTCGCCTCGACGGCGATCCTCGGGTTGCTGGTGGTGCCTATCCGGCGGATGATGGCGAGGGGATGAGCGGGAGGCACTCGGCCTCCTGCCGCTGAGCCTTCCCGCTAGCTTTCGCACATGCTGTACGTCTGCCTGCCCTCCTTCGACGAAGGGGAGACCGTCGGGGTCCTCCTCTGGCGCCTGCGGAAACTCTTCCAGGACTATCCGCGGGAGTACGAGGTCCTCGTCTATGATGACGCGAGCACCGACGCCACGCGCGAGGTGCTGGCGCCGTATGCGAAGGTGCTCCCGCTCACCGTGATCGGCGGCCCACGGCGGGTCGGGTACGCACGGGCCGTCGACGCGCTCCTCCGCGAGGCGTCGAACCGCACGCGGTACCCGCGTCGCGACGCGGTGCTGCTGATGCAGGCCGACTTCACCGAATCCCCCGAGGGGATCCCGGAGCTCGTGAAGCGCTTCGAGGGGGGCGCCGATGTCGTCGTCGCGGAACGGACCCTCCCCGCCGACGCCCCGGAGAGGCTCCGCAAGTTGCACGACCTCGTCCGCTGGATCCCGCGCGTCTGGCCGCTCAAGCGCGCCGTGACCATCCCGGGCGTCGCCGACCCCTTCGGCACGATGCGCCTCCTGCGGATCACCGTGGTGCGCGACCTGCTGCGGGTCGCCGGCGACGCGCCCACGGCGACGACCCCCGACCCCTGGCAGGCGAACCTCGAATTCCTCCAGGCCGCCGCCCCCCACGCGCGCCGCATCGAGGCCGTCCCGCTCCCGCTTCGCTTCGACGTGCGGCAACGGGCGAGCCGCCGCGATCCGTGGCCCGACGCCTGGGCCCTCGCCAAGGCCGCCTGGGCGGCGCGGCGTCGACCCGCCATTCGCCCCGCGACGTGACCCCCCGCCGGGCCTTCGGCGCCCTCCTCCTCGGCGCGGCCCTCGCGGCGGGGATGGGGGGTGCGGTCCCGGTGGCGGCACAGCAGAAGTCGGTCCCCTTCACGGTCGGTGAGCAGTTCACGTACGACGTCCGCTTCGGCGCCGTGAAGGTCGGCACCGCCCGGATGGCCGTGCTCGGGCGTGATACCATCCGCGCCCGCGACGCGTGGCACGTGCGGTTCTCCCTCTCGGGGGGGACCTTCTTCTATCAGGTCGACGACGCCTACGAGAGCTGGATGGACGTCGTGACGCTCAACGCGTTGCGGTTCGTCCAGGATCAGGACCAAGGAGGACGGGAGCGACTCCGGACCTTCGAGATCTTCCCCGAGCGGCGCGTCTATCGCGAGGTCCACAAGCAGAACCGCGAACTCCCATCCGTCGCGGAACCGCTCGACGACGGCTCCTTCCTGTACTTCATCCGCATCGTCCCCCTCGAGGTCGGTCGCACCTACCGCTTCGATCGGTACTTCAAGCCCGACCGGAACCCCGTGGTGATCCGCGTGCTCCGCCGGGAGCGGGTGCAGGTGCCCGCCGGCATCTTCTCCACCATCGTGATCCAACCGGTCATCAAGACGAGCGGCATCTTCGCCGAGGGGGGCCAAGCCGAGCTCTGGCTCACCGACGACGCGCAGCGCATGATGGTGCAGCTCAAGTCCCGGATGTCCATCGGTTCGCTCAACCTCTTCCTGCGGTCGTATCGATGGACCGCGGATGCCGCGCCCGTCGGAGGCCGCACGCCATGACACCGGAACGCCGTCCCCCGCGCGAGATCGACCTCGCGGACGTTCGCACCATCCCCGTCGCGACGCGGCCGAACAAGGTCCGTGGCGAGGATTTCGCGTTGCCCCCCGGCGAGGACCGGTCCTTCGGGGCCTTCCTCCGCGCCCTCCCCGACGTCCTCAAGGCGCAGGATTTCCGCGCGGTCGTCGACGCTGTCGTCCGCGCCGCGCGTGCGAAGCGTGGCGTCATCGTGATGCTCGGGGGGCACGTCGTGAAGACCGGGATCGGCCCGATCCTCGTTGACCTGATGCGCCGTGGCGTGATCACGCACCTCGCGATGAACGGCTCCGTAGCCATCCACGACTACGAAATCGCCCGCTTCGGCGCGACCTCCGAAGACGTCGCTGCGGGGCTCAAGGATGGCACCTTCGGGATGGCCGAGGAGACGGGACGCGGGTTGAACGAGGCGTTCGTCGCGGGGCGAGAGCATGGCTGGGGGATGGGAGAATCAGTCGCTCGCGCCCTCGAAGCCGCCGGCCCCCTCGCGAACCCCGAGCAGTCGATCATCCTTGCCGCGCACCGGCACTGGATCCCCGTGACCGTGCACGCCGCACTCGGCGCCGAAATCATCCATCAGCACCCCGCCGCCGACGGTGCCGCCATCGGCGACACGAGCCACCGCGACTTCCGGCGCCTCGCCGCGTCGTGCGAGGATCTCCATCAAGGCGGCGTCGTCCTGAACCTAGGGAGCGCCGTGATCATGCCCGAGGTCTTCCTCAAGGCGCTCACCGTCGCCCGGAACGTGCACGGCGGCCGCCCGACCGGCTTCACGACGGCCGATTTCGATATGCAACGGCACTACCGCCCGCGGATGAACGTCGTGCAGCGCCCGGTGTTGGCGGGCGGCGCGGGGTACGAGATCACCGGCCACCACGAGCTGCTGATCCCGCTCCTGGGGTGGGCGGTGGTGCAGGGGCTCGAGGCTGAAGGCTGAAGGCGCAAAGCTGGAAGCTCAAAGCTGAAAGCTGAAAGCTCACAGCATCGGGTCGGGCAACAGGCCTGGCTTCCAGCGTCCAGCCTCAAGCCTCCAGCCTCAAGCCTCTATCAGCCCCCAAACCGCGCCCGCAGCGCCGCCGCGCGCTCGGGCGCGAAGACCACCAACACCACGTACACCAGCGCCCCGAGCATCAACGCCGGGATCGTGAGCGCCAGCAGCCCGACCGCGAGCCCGACGGCCGCGCTGAGGATCGCCACCAGCAGCTTGAGCGCGAGGAGCGCCGCGAGGGCGAGGAAGCCGAGGATGAGAATCGTCCTGAACATGGGTCGGGTGGTGGGGACAGCGCTCCATACGCCGGGGGGGGCGGGGAGGTTTCAGGGGTCAGGGGTCAGCTTCCAGCCTCCAGCTTTCAGCATTCAGCGCGGACCCACTTCTGATACCCTTCAAAATACTATTTTGAAAGTTACCCCTCCCTCCCCTTTCACCAGCCCCCTGCGTATCCTCCCCCCGTTACCGGTGCGACCCGTTCTCCCCCCTCAGCAACAGGTGACGTGATGGCCGAGGTCCTCTACCAGATCATGGGGCGACACCGCGCCGAGCCGCTGCCGGAGCGGAAGCCCTCGTGGCTCAAGGTGAAGGCGCCGGGCGGGCCGAACTACCTGCGCCTGAAGCACCTAATGCGGGAGCTCGACCTGCACACGGTCTGCGAAGAGGCACACTGCCCGAATGTCGGCGAGTGCTGGGAGCACGGCACCGCGACCTTCATGATCCTCGGCGATGTCTGCACCCGGAACTGCGCCTACTGCGCCGTCGCCCACGGCCGCCCGCCGAAGTTCGACCCCGCCGAGCCGAGCCGTGTGGCCGAGGCCGCGCGCGCGATGAACCTCAGGCATCTGGTCATCACCAGCGTCGATCGCGACGACCTCCCCGATTTCGGTGCCTGGGCCTTCGCCGAGACCATCCGACAGGTCCACGAGGCCGTGCCAGGGTGCTCCGTCGAGGTGCTGGTCCCCGACTTCCAGGGAGATGTCGACGCCATCCGCACCGTCCTCGAGGCGCGGCCGGAGATCTACAATCACAATACCGAGACCGTCCCGCGCCTCTACAAGAAGGCGCGCCCCGGCGGCCGGTACGAGCGCGTGCGGGAGATCTTCCGCACGAGCAAGCGCCTCGCCCCCGACATCCCGACGAAGACCGGGATCATCCTCGGGATGGGCGAGACGAACGAGGAGGTCCTGCAGACGATGCGGGAGCTCCGCGAGGTCGATGTCGACATCCTGACCCTCGGCCAGTATCTCCGCCCGTCGGATGACCACATCCGGCTCGACCGATACGTGACGCCGGACGAGTTCGCGATGTTCCGCCGCGAAGGGCTCGCGATGGGCTTCCGCCACGTCGAGTCCGCACCGCTGGTCCGCTCCTCCTACCACGCGTGGGAGCAGGTCCAGGCGGCGGGGGTGGGGCAGTAGGTCAGGGATGAGGGGGTCAGGGGTGAGGGGCCAGGAATCGACCTCGCTCCCAGCACTCCCCTCCCACACGAGTCCTGCCCACCTGCCCCCTGCCCCCTGACGCCTGACCCCTGATCCCTGCCCCCCCCAATGGCCTCCAAGAAACGCCCTGACGCTCGCCCCCTCCCCGGGGATCCCGCGCTCCGACGCGAACTCCTCCACTCGATGATCCTCCAGCGCCGCTTCGAGGAGAAGGTCGGCGAGGCGTACGCGCTCGGGAAGATCGGTGGCTTCTGCCACCTCTACATCGGGCAGGAGGCCGTCTCGACCGGCGTCCTGTCGATGCTCCGCCCCGACGACTACGTCATCACGACGTACCGCGACCACGGGCAGGCCCTCGCGCGCGGGATGTCGCCGCGCGCGATCATGGCCGAGCTCTTCGGGCGCATCGACGGGTGCTCGCGCGGCAAGGGCGGCTCGATGCACCTCTTCGACCGCAACCTGAACTTCCTCGGCGGCCACGGCATCGTCGGCGGGCACGTCCCCGTCGCCGCGGGCGTCGGCTTCGCGATCAAGTACCGCGGCGGCGATCAGGTCATCGCCTGCTTCATGGGCGAGTCGGTGGTGAACACCGGCGCCTTCCACGAGGCCCTGAATATGGCGGCGCTCTGGAAGCTCCCCTGCGTCTTCATCATCGAGAACAACAAGTACGGGATGGGCACCGCCGTCGAGCGCGCCGCGGCGATCAAGGAACTCGACCGACGCGCCGACGCCTACGACGGGATGATGGGCGAGCACGTCGACGGCCAGGACGTCTTCGCCGTGCGCGAGGCGGTGGGCCGCGCGCTCGCGCACGCCCGCGGCGAGTCACGCCCCGTCCTCCTCGAGGTCCGCACCTACCGCTATATGGGCCATTCGATGTCCGATGCCGTCAGCGGCACCTACCGCTCCAAGGCCGAGCTCGACGAATACCTCAAGCGCGACCCCATCGCGCTCCTCGCCGCGCGGATGAAGGAGGCGGGCGACCTCGCCGACGCCGATCTCGACGCGATGGAGCAGGAGATCAAGGTCGTCTGTCAGGATGCCTGGGACTTCGCCGACGCCTCGCCCGAGCCGCCGCTCGATTCGCTGTACGAGGACGTCCTCGCCGAGACGGGGACCTGACGATGCCGATCATCACGTACCGCGAAGCGCTCAATCAGGCCCTCCGCGAGGAGATGGCGCGCGATGACCGCGTCTTCCTGATGGGCGAAGAGGTCGCTGTCTACAACGGCGCCTACAAGGTGTCCAAGGGTCTGCTCGAGGAGTTTGGCGAGATGCGCGTTGTCGACACGCCGATCACCGAGCTCGGCTTCGCCGGCGTCGGCGTCGGCGCCGCGATGGTGGGGCTCCGCCCGGTCGTCGAGTTCATGACTTGGAACTTCGCACTCCTCGCGATCGACCAGGTCGTCAACGCTGCGGCGAAGATGCTCTATATGTCCGGCGGCCAGTACCCGATGCCGATGGTCTTCCGTGGACCGAACGGCGCCGCGTTGCAGCTCTCGGCGCAGCACTCGCAGGCGTTCGAGTCGTGGCTGGCGCACATCCCGGGCCTGAAGGTCGTCACGCCCGGCACGCCGTACGACGCGAAGGGGCTTCTCAAGGCCGCGATCCGGGACGACAACCCGGTGATCGTCCTCGAGGGCGAGATGCTCTACAACACGAAGGGCGAGGTGCCCGACGAGGACTACATCGTCCCGATCGGGGTCGCCGACCTCAAGCGCGAAGGCGACCACTGCTCGATCATCACGAACGGCAAGATGGCGCTCGTGGCGATGCAGGCGGCCGACCAGCTGGCGAAGGACGGGATCCGGGTCGACGTGGTCGACCTCCGGACCGTCCGCCCGATGGATGTCGACGCGATCACGACCTCGGTCCGGAAGACGAACCGCGCCGTCGTGCTCGAGGAGGGATGGGAGATCGCCGGGATCGGCGCGCAGGTCGTGGACTACGTCCAGCGGCACTGCTTCGACGACCTCGACGCCCCGGTGCTCCGCGTGCATCAGGCCGACGTGCCGATGCCGTACGCGAAGCAGCTCGAGAAGTCGGCGAAGCCCGACGTCGCGAAGACGATCGCGGCGGTCCGGAAAGTCATGTACCTCGACTGAGTCCCACGACCATGGCAACCAAGG
>Ga0194134_10003003_pt1 | contig 18861 bp, 15 predicted proteins | sample TA2KigOff0mmetaG_FD_148602 | JGI IMG/M metagenome (GOLD analysis project Ga0194134, IMG submission 148602) | Freshwater microbial communities from Lake Tanganyika, Tanzania - TA2015056 Kigoma Offshore 0m | ecosystem: Environmental > Aquatic > Freshwater > Lake | place: Tanzania: Lake Tanganyika... | reverse complement strand
AAAGCCTTCAGACTCTTAGCATGTCCAGATTCTGGGCTCCATTGGGTCCGTTCCGCGGGCTTTTATATGATCCTCGTGTAGTTTGGGACAACAATGCCAAGAGATTTATCATGATTATGCTTTCAGAATCCACTTCCTCGATGTTGATTGCACGAAGCGTCGGCCCTGATCCTCTCGGCGAATGGAAAATGGCGAGCATCCAGCCCCACAGGATTGGTAGACGCTACAACTTTCCAAACGTGGCCATCGCAGGCAATACCTTCGCTGTCAGCGTCGATTTCTTTGATGACTTTGGTTACGACAGAACACTCAACTACGTGTTCTTGCTTTCCAACCTTTACAGCGCTAATACCACAGTGAGCTTTCAAGCCTTCGAGGATTTTTTTAACACTAATGCTGTTGCCGCCGATCCGGATCCCGCAAGTCGGCGCATTCTTTTTGTCAGTGGTGCACAATTCACTCAAAGCCGCTTGTTTGCTCTCCAGCTCAGGCCCGTCACTGTAAATCCGGACGGTTCGCTAATTGTCGGGAATTTGATTCTCAATAGCGGTGGTGAAATCGTTTTTATTGACAACGGCGACCAGCTTCCTCAGTTGGGTACGGACATTAGAATCGACAGTGACACAAGTTTTGGCAAAATACAAAACTGCGTCATGCGCGGAACCAGTGTTTGGTGTGCTCAAGCGATCCGCGTGCGCTTCAACACAGAAACGCGAGTCGTCATTCAGTTAAGTCGAATCGATTGGCCCGTCGGCGGAGTGCCGTCTCTGTCAAGCACCGATCGCATCGATGACGTGACGGGAAACAACAACTACGCATACCCTTCAATTGCCGTCAACAAAAACAACGATGTCATGCTTGGCTACAACCGGTTCAGTCGAACTGAGTATGCTGGCGCGTTCTTTGCCTATCGGCGGGCAAGCGACCCGCCCGGAGGATACTTTTTCGACGTGCCGATCAAGGCGGGCGAAGACCCCTACGAGAAGGTCGGCAACAACGGCCGCAACCGTTGGGGTGATTACTCCACAACGGTTGTGGATCCTCTAGATGACACATCGTTCTGGACCTTGCAGGAATTTGCGGGAACCAAGTCCGATGCAGGGACTAGCCTTTGGGGTACCTATTGGACCAAAGTCAGCCTTCGCACCGGGATCTGCACGGTCCGGCTGGATCGTTCCGCAACAGACGTACCAGGCACTGCATCATCCTTCCGCGCAACGGTCACATCCTCGTTCCCGGATTGCTCTTATCTGACCTCGCCCAATGCATCCTGGATCCGGTCCCAATTGATTTCTTCATCAGGCACCACTTCCATCTATGAATTTCAGGTCAGTGCCAATCGACGCAACACTGCTCGAGCCGCAACGATTTCATTCGCCAGTGAAACCTTCCAGGTGCGGCAAGCCGCCAATCCCAATCCTCCTCCTGCCGAGCCTGTCTTGAGTGTTGTCAAGTTCGATGCACCAACTTCCGCTCGTGTGGGAGATTCCGTGCCCTTATCCGCAATGGTAAGAAATACAGGAACACGAGGCGCGGGTCGCTTTAGAATCGGCTTCTACCTTTCGCAGAAGCTTCCCGTTACAAATCGGGATACTTTCGCTGGTGTCGGGTGCCCGGTCAATCAGGGCCTGATTACCGACGCAGTGACTACCTGCAACGTCTCCTTTCAGCTCGACACTTCCCTGGCACCTGGTCAGTATTTCTTGGCAACGATTGCGGATGACCGCGAAGAAGTCACGATGTTCGATCGCTCGCCATCGATTCGAGTTGCCGATTCTGGAACCCTTGTCGTGCAGCCTGCTGCCAACGCTCCTGCGATCACCGCCACGGGCGTGGTTCATGCCGCCACTGCAGTGGCGGGCGCCGTCAGCCCTGGTCAAATATTGGTGATCTATGGCAGCCGCCTCGGGCCTGCAAACCTCACCACTCTCGCCCTCGATGCGCAGGGACGCGTAACCTCAGTGCTTGCCGGCGCGAGGGTTTTCTTTGATGGCGTTCCCTCTCCCATGGTCTATGCATCAGCTGGGCAGTTGAGTGTGATCGTTCCTTACAGCGTCTCAGGCAAAACGAGCACTCAAGTTGTGGTCGACGTAAACGGAATCAAGTCCAACGCTTCCACACTTGCAGTCGTCGCTTCCGCTCCGGGCTTATTCAGTGTGGATTTCTCGGGCAAGAATCAGGTTGCCGCTTTAAACGAAGACGGCTCGGTCAACTCAGCCGCAAATCCAGTGGAGGCCGGCAAGCTCATCGTCCTCTATGGCACCGGAGCTGGCACCTTCCGTTCCAACCCTGTGGATGGCGCTGTGATTGGTGTGCCATTGCCGGAATTCCTCACGCCGCTCACGTTGGAAATTGGCGGTTCCCCCGCTGAAATCTTGTATGCCGGCCCAGCGCCAGGCTTGGTGAGTGGGGTGTTTCAGATCAACGCCCGGGTCCCTGCCTCCACACCGGCGGGAGCGCAAGTTCCGATTCGTGTGCTGAGTGCCACGACGGCTTCTCCTGTCGGCACGACGATTGCGGTCAAATAGAGGATTGCAATCCTCCTCTGCCTTTCGAGCCCTTCGGCATCGCAATTTTCAGTTGTTTGCCACCGGTCAGTTGGTTTCGATGACCGGCGCATGGGTTCAAAACACTGCTCTGAGCTGGCTCATGTATCGCCTCACGCATTCCGAGTGGATGCTTGGCATCATGAGCCTGTTCACCTCACTGCCCATGCTCCTCCTCGGTGTCGTGGGTGGCCTCGCTGCAGATCGCTTTCCCCGGCGCTCGATCCTTCTGGTAACCCAGACGGTCTTTCTGATCCAGGCCGCAGCTCTGGCGCTTCTCACCTGGCGAGGATGGATCGAAGTTTGGCACGTCTACGCACTGGGCCTTGTTTTTGGTTTGGCGAACGTCTTCGACATCCCGGCCCGTCAGGCCATCCTGATGGAGATCTCCAGTCGTGAAGATCTGGTGAGCGCTGTCAGCGTCAACTCGATGATGTTCAACCTGGCTCGTATTGCCGGTCCTGCAGTGGGCGGGATGGCCGTTGCGATGCTTGGGGAAAGCGCCGCCTTCTCGCTCAACGCCGCCAGCTTTCTTGCCGTCATCGGCAGCCTCCTCATGATTCAAATCGCTGCTAACGGCAATCGATCCGAGTCCCCGGCAACGCTTCGAGAGGGCTTTCAATATGTCTTCGACAATCCAGTCGCCCTGCGACTCTTGCTGTTGTGCAGCGCCATGAATATCGGCTTCAGTGGCGTGGTGGTACTTAATCCATTCTTTGCGGGCGATGAGTTTCATGTCGGTGCGACCGGCCTCGGCTGGCTCACATCCGCCATTGGATTCGGCGCTGTTGCCGGAATGTACCTTTTAGCTTCCTCTGGAGACGAAAAACGTCTGCCGCGCGTCAGTGTGATTAGCGGCCTGACTCTGGGGCTGGCCCTCGCCGCTTATGGCCTAAGCCCTCTTTACTCTTTATCGCTCTGCTGCCTTGCAGTAGCCGGAGGTTCTTTAGTGAGACAAAATGGCGCGACAAACTCCACCTTGCAGATGGACACGCCCGAGCGCCTGCGCGGTCGAATCGTCTCGTTGTTCGGGATGTCGGTCGTGGGTATGGCACCGATTGGCGCAACTCTATTTGGCGCTCTTGCCCGCTGGACTGGCATCCGTGTGGCTGCTGTGAGCGCAGGCTTGTGGTGTCTGGTTTCTGCACTAGCTCTTGGACGCGGGCTGCGCCGTTACGGCGCGATTGCCCTGCTGGTTGTCCCGATGTTTGGCGCCGACCCATCATTGCTTGGCAAGGTGGATCAATACCTCAAAGAAGCGTCAGAGATGACCGGTTTCCCGATCCGTCGCAAAGTCCCCGCTGCCATGATGAGCTCCGCTGAGCTTGAGCGCTACCTCAAGAGCAAGATGAAAACTGAAGTAGATCCCCGCAAGATTGAAATCGAAGAGCTTGTCTTGAAACGATTCGGCTTTGCTCCTCCCGATTTCAAACTGCAACAGACAACGCTCGATCTGCTGCAGGAACAGGCTGCTGCCTTTTACGATTTCAAAGCCCGCAAGCTCTATGTTCTCGATCACGTTCAGGATGGCCTTGGCGCCGAGTTGCTGATCCATGAACTGGGCCATGCCCTGGCGGACCAACGCTACGGCCTGAGCAAGTTCATCAAGAATGCAAAGGGTGACGACGATGCCGCGCTCGCTCGCATGGCTGTGATGGAAGGCCAGGCCATGTGGCTGATGGGCGAACATGCCGCTCGCCTCGGCGGCTCCAGCTTGAGGAGTTCGCCGGATTTGGTCAAGCGCCTTGGCGAGTCCGATAGTGGCGGTGACTTTCCCGTAATGAAGTCTGTGCCCCTCTATCTCAAAGAGAGCCTGCTCTTTCCTTACAGCGCAGGCTTCCGTTTTCAAGCCGCCGTTTGCGAAAAGCACCTCGACTGTATGTCGAGAGTGTTTGAGAAACCTCCTGTATCGAGCTCCCAGGTGATGCACCCGGAACTCTACTTTCAGCAGGTGGCACCTGAAAAAGTCTCGGCCGATCCAGCGCCCAAACAGGGAAAGTGGAAGCTCAAGGCCGATGGAACCCTCGGCGAAATCGACATCGACTTGCTGTTGCGAACCTTCGGCCAAAGTGGAAAGGGCTTTATCGAACAATTTCGAGGGGGTGCCTATCGTCTCTATGAAAGCGGCAAGCCTCGGGACATTCTGTTGAATCATGCGTCGATCTGGAAAGACGATGCGGCTGCGGCACAGTGGTTTGAAGCCTACAGCGCATTGCTCGCGTCCAAATGGAAGGTATTTGAGATCAGCCAAAGAACTGACATGCGAATCTCTGGCAAAGGAGATTACGGCGGGTTCTCGTTGCGGCGTCAGGGCCGCATGGTGTTCGTTGAAGAAGGCCTTCCATTACACTGAAAGAAAGCAAAGTTGAGGTGATTTCAATGCGAGCAATAGCGGCTGCACTCCTTTTATCAATTGGCATGATGTCGGGGGCCACGATCCCACGGCAGTCTGCCGAGTATGGATTCGAAATACCCGGAGGCAAGCAGGTTCTTCTGAGCCAGCATAAGGGCAAAGTCATCATGTTGGGCTTCTACCTGACAACTTGCCCACACTGCAAGGACACCGTCAAGATCATCGAAAAGCTGCATAAGCAGTACGGATCCCAGGGCTTTCAGCCCTTGGGCGTCTGCATCAACGACATGGCAAAAATGCTGACCCCCGATTTCATCAAGGAACAAGGCGCAACCTTCCCGATCGGCTATGGTCCCCGTGACGCCGCCTATGGCTACCTCCAGCATCCGACCATGTTGCAACTCTACATGCCGACCCTGGTCATCATCGACCGCAAAGGCCAAATCACTGCCCAGTACATGGGCGGAGATCTGATCTTCGGTAAAGATCTCGTGGAGCGCGAAAAAAACCTGCGCAAAGTGGTCGAGGACGCATTGAAGAAACCCGCTGGACCTGCAGCGACCTCGAAAAAGCCTGTTGTGGCAAAGAAAGCGAGCTAACTTCTGATGACCCGACGCGGATTAATTCTGAGCGCCTCCGCACTGGCGGCTCAAACTAAGACGAAGAAAGCGGCCGGACCCAGCCTCAAGGTGAGCTTACCCGGCGGCAAGACAATGAATACAGCTCAATTGATCGGCAGCCCCTGCGCTGTGACGATCTTCAAGACCAATTGTCCGCATTGCCAGAAGTCGCTTCCAATCATAGAAAAGGTGATGAAAGACTTCGCCAGGAAAGGTTTCAAAGCCGTAGGGGTTGCTGTCGATCAGAACCCCGAACCACTGGTTGTCGACTTCGCCAAGAACTTCAAGATCACCTTCCCGCTTGGTTGGGCCTCGATCGAAGACATCTGCAAGTTCATTGACCTCAAGCCTGAGCAACTCTATGTTCCAGCCATGATGGTCTTCGACAAGACCGGCAAGGTGCGTGGTCGCTACCCCGGCGGCGATGCCTTCTTCAACATGGAAGAAGCGAACTTGCGCAATCTGGTTGAGATGCTGGTCTGATGCCCAAGCGGCCGGGTTTTGAACCACTCTGCCGCCTTTTGCTGAAGCATGCCGCCTTCACGGTCGGCGGCGGAAGCGTAACCATGATTGCCCTCGAGCGGGATCTGGTGGAGCAACACCACTGGCTCGAACGCGATCAGTTCAGAACACTTTATGGCCTGGCGCGTCTCACGCCAGGCACTTCTATTTTGGCCCTCGTCACGGGAATCGGCTGGCAACTACACGCCAGCACAGGAGCCATCGTGGCTCTGGCCGTCAGTACCATTCCAGGCAGCGTTCTCGCCGCTCTCTTGGCGGCTGCTTACCAACAGGTTTATGAACAGCCCTTGGCTCGCGCGTTCCTGAGTGGCACCGCGGCGGCAGTCTGCGGCCTGATTGCTGCCAGTGTGTGGCGAATGGTGGCACCCTATTGGAGCTTAAGCAGCGCCATCGTGTTCCTTGCCGCCCTCGCCTTGGCCCTGGCCGGACTCAGCCCCTTTGTGGCCTTCATTGGATTAGGCGTCCTCGGATATTTCTGGAGAGATCGATGCAACTCCTAGCCCTGTACTGGGTCTTGTTGCAATCGATGCTGACTTCCTTTACCGGGCTGTCGAGCCTGCCGGTCATCCGTCACGAATTGGTCGAAACGCGCCACTGGATTGACGACCGTGAGCTAAATGCCGCTGTCATGATTGGCCGCTCGACTCCAGGCCCACTGGGCGTTTACGTCGTCTGCGTCGGCTACTTTGTCGCCGGCTACCCCGGAGCGGCCGTAGGCATGTTGGCCATGGCGACTCCAGCACTGTTGATTCTTCTACTACTCCGCGTTTTGCCAGAGGACCCTCGCCTCAAGAACGCGATTCGATACATCGTTCTCGCCGGGTCAGCGTACAGTTTGGCTGCTTTGGCTGGCATGGCCCCGACGGCGTTGACTTCATGGTGGGCCTGGGGAATTGGCTTCGTTTCCGCAACACTACTGCTACGCACTCGCCTCGCAACGGGTTGGATCGTATTGGGCGCCGGCTTGCTAGGCGTGATGCTAAAATAAAGATAATGCGCCCGTAGCTCAGCCCGGATAGAGCGTTTGCCTCCGAAGCAAAAGGCCACAAGTTCGAATCTTGTCGGGCGCACCACCCCCTCCACTCAACCACTATTTGGTAAATTTAGCTTCCTTCTGCAAGTCTTCCAACAACCGCCTCGCTACCTCCAGTTGTGGGCTGGCCTTGCTCAAGTGAAAGATCACTTCTTTGCGTGGTTTCGATTGTTCAAGCAGGCTAATCGCCAGATAGAATCGCGCCCGTGCCGACGACCCATCACCTCGCACAGCAGCTCGCGCGGATTCTTCAGCTTCGGCAAAGCGCTTCAGCAGGATCTGACTGTACGCCAGATTCGTCTCTACCAACGGATCGGCCGGGTCGATTTCGACAGCTCGCGCGAACTGTCGCAAGGCATCCTCTAAACGGTTCTCCCGCACGTATTGCACGCCAAGGTTGTTGATCGCCTCGAAGTAGCTGGGATCGATCTCAATTGCCTTTTCCAGGTGGGCAATCGCCTTACCTGAGTTGCCGTCAGCTGAGGCGCGGATGGCAAGGTCAAATTGCTTCACAGCCCCTTTCGGTGTCTTATGCTGCAGTCGGCTCAGAGAAACCGAAGAGCTTGCCGAGTACCCGTTGGAGGCGTTGCTCAAGTCGATCGTCAACTCGTTGAAGCAGGGCATCGTGACGGATTGAGAATGAATCACAGTGGAGGTCGAACTCACCACTCGCAGTTCATAAACCCCATTTCTGGGCACCGGCAACTCAAAACTACCTTGTGAGTTCGGGTTCGTTTCAGACAGTATTCTGCGTTCGCCAATTTCTGCGATCTGGATTCGCAACCGGTTCAAATCGGAAGAACCGGGCGACTGTACTCGACCTGAGAGTGTACTTCGCGAGTCGTCCGAGTGCAGTCTCATCTGCGCTTGAAGTCCTGTCGAGCTGATCATAAAAAAATTGATACAACCAAGAAACAAGAAGTTCATAAACTTCTCCTTTTCGGGCAATCTGTTTGAGTCACAACAGGGTGCGGTGCCTGCGTCGGCTCCACGGCGGGTTAGTCATCGTATCGACGACGATTCATCTGCTTTGAAGAATCATTTCCTGTGGCCTCGAATGCCCTCGCCAAATCCTGGCATTGCGCCATCGCCCCGCTTTTTTTGGTTTTGCTAACTCATTCAAGAGAATGGACATCGAGTCGCAAAACTTCTGTGAAAATGGTTAAGCTTGCCGTTAACCGCTGTCGTAACTGAGAAACCGAGTGTGGCCCGCGATATCGCCAGGGTATTGGGCGCCGACCAGAAGGGAGATGGGTTCCTGCATGGCAAGGAACACATCGTTACCTGGGCCATCGGGCATCTGGTTTCGCTCGCACAGCCTCATGAAATTCGCCCCGAATGGAAGCAGTGGCGCAGGCATTTGCTGCCGATGCTTCCGGCCGATTGGCCTCTCGTCGTCTACGACAAAACCAAGGACCAGTTCGAGACAGTAAAGAAAATTCTCACCTCGCCCAAAGTGGACAAGATCATTTGCGCCACGGACGCCGGCCGAGAAGGAGAACTGATTTTTAGGTACATCTATGAAGCAGCCGGTGCCGACAAACCTGTCGAAAGACTCTGGATCTCTTCGCTGACTGCTGATGCGATCGAAACCGGCTTTTCGAAGCTGGAGCAGTCAGCCAAATATGACGGCTTGGCCGACGCGGCACGAGGCCGCTCCCGCGCGGATTGGCTTGTAGGGATGAACCTCTCCCGGGCCTACTCGATCGGCTCGGAGGAGACCTTATCGGTGGGCCGCGTACAGACACCCACTCTTGCCATGGTGGTGGAACGCGAGCTTTTGATTCAGGCCTTCGTGCCGGAAGAATATCGTGAAGTAGCTGTGACCTTCTCTCCAGTAGGCGTCTCCGGAAAGCCCACCTACGTCGGGACCTGGTTTGGCCCTGGAGAAAATCTGCAACAGGCCATGCGGCTGCCTGCCGACCCCGGGCCTGCCAAAGAGATTGCAGCTCGCGCCAAGACAGGCAAGGCGAAGATTGCCTCTCTCGAAGCCGAGGCCAAGAAGATGGCTGCGCCGTTGCTCTATGACCTCACCGAATTGCAACGGCATGCCAACCGTCTTTATGGCTTCAGCGCTCAGAAGACACTCGATCTTGCGCAGCAGCTCTACGAATCCCACAAGCTGATTTCTTATCCAAGAACCGACTCGCGCTATCTGTCGAAGACCGTTGCCGCCGGAATCGGCAAAGCTGTGAAGGCCATCGCACCGGAGTATCCGGGTTTGGTCGCCCAAGGCAGCGGAGAGCGCGCTCTGTCGGGTCGATATGTGAATGATGCGAAGGTCAGCGACCACCACGCGATCATTCCAACGGCGACCTCTCCTTCGAGAGTGAAGCTGAGCGAAGACGAGCGCCGCATCTACGACCTCGTCGCCCGCCGGTTGTTGATGGCCTGGCACGACGACTACATCACTGAGGTCACAACGGTGATCACCGAAATCGTCAACGCCGAGATCCGCGACACTTATCACTCCACTGGCACGATCGTGCGGCAAATGGGCTGGAAGGTCTTGGACGTGGTGACGGACAAGAAAGACAAAACGGCCGAAACGGTGCTGCCAGTCGAGCTTGCGCAAGGCCAAGATCAGTTGGTTGTGAAGGTGGATTCGACGCTCAAGAAGACACGTCCGCCCAAGCGTTTCACCGACGCCACCCTCTTGACCGCAATGCAGACTGCGGGCAAAACGCTCGACGATGCCGAGTTGTCTGACGCGATGAAAGAAAACGGGCTCGGAACGCCCGCGACCCGAGCGAATATCATCGAGGTCCTGCTCGAGCGCGGGTACATCGAACGCCAGGCCAAGACACTGGCGGCTACACCCAAGGGAATTCACCTCATCGAAATCGTTCATCCCGAAGTCAAGAGCCCGGCAATGACTGGCCAATGGGAGGCTTACCTCAAGAGGATGGAACGCGGTGAAGCGCATTTGGACGAGTTCTTGCGCGGAATCGAAGACTATGTGAAAGAAGTGGTGGGCAAGGTCGGAGACGCGCCAGCCCCGGCAGTGGCAGAGGCCCCAGTGATCCCAGCCGAACAAGGCGCGATCTTAAAGGAGTGCTTCGGCTTCAGTGAGTTCAGGCCAGGTCAGGAAGAGGTCTGCCAGCGTGTTGTCGAAGGCGGTGATGCGCTGCTGGTAATGCCAACCGGGGCAGGGAAGTCACTCTGCTATCAGTTACCCGGCCTCGCCCGCGGCGGCACTACGCTAGTCATCTCGCCTCTCATCGCGCTCATGGAGGATCAAGTCGCGAAGTTGAAGCAGATGGGCTTGCGCGTGGATCGCATCCACTCCGGCAGAGATCGGGCAGACTCTCGGCAGGCTTGCATTGACTACCTGGCTGGACGACTCCAATTTCTCTTTGTCGCGCCCGAGCGGATGAAGGTGCCCGGCTTCCCCGAAATGCTCGCCAAGCGCAAGCCAACTCTGGTCGCCGTGGACGAGGCGCATTGTATTTCCCAGTGGGGCCACGACTTCCGGCCCGACTATCGCACCTTTGGCCAGTATCTGCCTGCCCTGCGGCCCGCACCCGTGATCGCACTCACCGCGACAGCAACCCCGATCGTGCAGAAGGATATCGTCGAGCAATTGGGGTTGGGTGACGGCGGCCGTTTCATCCGGGGATTCCGGCGGCAAAACATCGCGATTGAAGTGATGGAAGCACCCCCCGGCGAGCGGGAGTCTCTGGTGAAGCGATTGCTCGCAGATGACGGTCGCAGACCTGCCATCGTCTATGCTCCGACGCGCGCCAAGGCTGAAGAGATGGCCGTCGTCTTGAAGCCCGTTTTGAAAGCAGCGGCCTATCATGCCGGAATGACGGCTGAAGCGCGGGCTCGTGTTCAGGCAGGTTTTCTCGACGGCAAGCTCGACTTGATCGTCGCGACGATTGCATTTGGAATGGGGATCGACAAGGCCGATGTTCGAACGGTTGTCCACCTCGCCCTGCCGAGCAGTGTCGAAGGCTACTACCAGGAAATTGGCCGCGCTGGCCGCGACGGAAAGCTCTCGAGAGCAGTCCTCATGCACTCTTATGCAGACCGGCGCACGCATGACTGGTTTCACGAACGTGACTATCCCGACGCCAAAATCCTTGAGAAGATCTTCGCCTTGTTGGGAGAGGATGCGATCGCCAAGGATGATCTTTGGAGCCGGGTGCGCATGGAACAGGAAGAGTTCGACAAGGCTCTCGAAAAGCTCTGGATCCACGGCGGGGCGGCAATGGACTATGCCGAAAACGTCACGCTCGGTAATGGCGAGTGGCGGCGGCTCTACGGGGCGCAAATTGCGCAGACGCAAGAACGCTTGAAGGCGATGGTGCGGTTTGCGGAATCGAGCGAATGCCGGATGTGCGCTCTGGTGGCTCACTTCGGCGACAAGTATGGGGCGCTTGAGCCTTGCGGCATTTGCGACTTTTGTAATCCCGAGGATTGCGAGGCGCAGCAGTTTCGCAAAGCAAATGCTTCTGAGATGAAGCTCGCCGAACAAGTGTTGGCTCGCGTCAAACAAAGCGGAGGTACTTCAACTGGGAAGCTGTTTGGGGCCTTGTTCCCCAGCGAGCCAGTAAGTGGCGACTCGCGCAATCAATTTGAAGAGCTCCTCGCGGGGATGTCGCGGGCCGGGGTCATCGAGCTTAAGGATGACGTGTTTCAGAAAGACGGTAAAGCCATTCCGTTTCGCCGTGTGTTGCCAGGTGCCGAACCGGATGAATACACGTTGTTGCTCCGCGAAGTTTCCACGACCAATCAGAAACCAGCAAGGGCGAAGAAGAAAGCTGCGAAAGCGAAGACGCTCAAGCCACACGACCCTATGGTGGAAACATTGAAAAAGTGGCGTCTGGCTCAGGCCAAGAAAGAGGGTGTTCCCGCCTTCCGTGTCATGGCGGATCGCGTTCTCAATGCGCTAGCAGAAAACCGGCCAGAGACCACCGCAGAATTGCTTGAAGTTGCCGGGATCACTCCTCGATTTGTCACGCGCTATGGAGCGGCGATCTTCAAGGTTCTGCACGAAACCGGGTGAGATACTGAGGACATGCCTACCTATGAGCTTGCCGTAAACGGAATCAAGTAAAAGATTGAGGCTGGGGCTGATGAGAATTTGCTCTGGTTGTTGCGCGAACGGATGGGCTTGACGGGAGCAAAGTACGGCTGTGGAGAAGGCACTTGCGGAGCCTGCACAGTACTTGTAGATGGAGTAGCAAAGCGGGCTTGCTTGATTCGGGTGAAGGATGTTGCCGGGCGTGCTGTCACCACGATCGAAGGGTTGGAACGTGAAGGCAAGTTGCATCCCGTGCAGGAGGCATTCGTCTCGGAAGAAGCCTTTCAATGTGGGTATTGCACCCCGGGAATGATTCTTGGTGCGGTCGCATTACTAGCCAAAAACCCGAAACCCAGCGAGCAAGCCATCCGGCAAAATCTCGATGCGCATATCTGTCGTTGCGGCACGTATCCGCGCATCGTAGCTGCGGTCGAGTTGGCCGCACGTGGAGGCAAGCGATGAACCTCAAGCAGGCTTACGTGGCAGAGATCGCCGAGCGATTGCGAACGAGGCGGGAGGTCGTCCAACTGTTTGGGGTTGGCTTCACTGTGGTTGTCGTTGAGCCTTTGCATTCCTGGCAGGAAGAAGACGATGTCGTCGCGGCCCGCAAGCCAGTGGTGCGGCTTGAAACGTTGCCCGATGGCAAAGTACTGGTGAAGACCGGCAAGGTCGAGTTAGGGCAAGGCTCACGCACGCTCATAGCGCAGTGCGTAGCCGAAGAGATGGGAATCCCTGTCGACCGGGTTCGCGTTGAGATGGGCAATACGGATACGTGCCCGGATGATGGGGGTACCTGGGCCAGCAGTTTGACTCCGGAGACCGTACCGCTCGTTCGTGCTGCAGCCGCGAAGGGTAAGGTGCGCGACCCAAAAGACTGGACCACACTTGGAACAAGCATACCCTCCCTGGATGCGCGAGCCATCGTGACCGGGGCCAAGAAGTTTGCCAGCGACTGGATGCCCGCGGGCGTCATGGCTGCAAAGATCGTCAGGCCGGAGGCGTACCGCGCGAAGCTGGTCAGTTTTTCGGCACCGCCGGAAGTGAAGATTGTCAAAGAAGGCGACTTGCTCGCAGTCGTGGCACCGACAATGCGTGAGGCCGAAGCTGCCGCCGCGAAGGTGAAAGCCGTCTGGAGCGATGTGCCAATCGAGAAACCCGACTTTCGGGCCAATGCCGAAGCGCCGGTGCTGGTACCGGGCGCAAGATACCCCGGGATTGTCTCGCGCGGAAGCTTGGAAGTGGGCCTAAGCCTGGCGGCGAAAAAGCTCAAGGCCGAATACCGTGTGGCCAACATTGCGCAAGTGCCTCTTGAGCCATGGGCAGCGGTGGCGCGATGGACCGGAGAACGCTTGCGTGTCAAGAGCGGGTCACAAGCTCCGTTTCTGGTGAGGCGCGAGTTAAGCCAGCATTTCCGCATGGCAGAAGCGAAGGTGACTGTCCGGACGATCGATCCGGGCTCCGGCTACGGCGGCAGGCAACGCGGTGAGTGCGAGCTCGAAGCAGCGAGGATCGCAAAGCTGGCGCAAGCGCCCGTGCGCCTTGCCTGGAGCAGGGAAGAAGAGTTCGAGCGCGCCTACTTCCGGCCTGCAGGTGTGATCGACGTTGCGAGCGGCATCGATGCTGCGGGTCGCATCGTGCATTGGGACTTTCACAACTACAACTCAGGAGCTTCCTCGCTGGGCTTGCCATATGATGTCGACAATTTCTACTGCGGATTTCACAAGTCCAAGGCGGTGTTGAAGGAAGGGTCTTACCGGTCGCTGGCCGCGGTGGCGAACAACTTCGCGCGCGAGAGCCATATCGATGAACTCGCTCTATTGGCTGGGGAAGATCCGCATGAGTGCCGGCTCAAGAATCTGAAGGATGCGCGGTTGAAAGAGGTTCTCACGCGCGGTGCAGAGAAGTTCGGTTGGAAGAAGCGCAAGGGCGACATTGCCTGCAATCTCGAAAAGGACGCCCGACTGAGTCTGTTCGTCGAAATCGATGAGAAGATCAAGCTGCGCCGTGTTGTTTGCGTCTTTGATTGCGGGGCGATCCTGAACCCGGGAAACCTGCGGAATCAGGTGGAGGGCGCGATTGTGCAGGGATTGGGTGGGGCTTTGTTTGAACGCATAGAGCACGATGGAACTCGAATCGTAAACAATCGGCTGTCGCGATATTGAGTGCCGAGGATGAGTGACATCCCGCAGATTGAGACGATCCTCATCGATCGACGAGACGTGAAGCCAGCGGGCGCTGGCGAATCGCCGATCACGACGATTGCTCCAGCCTTAGCCAACGCAATTGCGGCCATCACCGGCAAGCGGCTCCGGGCCTTGCCTCTCTTACGGGAGCTTGCTGGTTAGACCGTCGAGGGTTTTGGCGGGTGCGTTGATCTGCTTACGAATTTCCTCAAAGCGCGGTGCAAGGGCTTCGGCTGATTTGGGAAAGAAGCCGCGATAGTAGATCGGGCTTAAGTCGAGCTTCTTCCAAAGCTCACCCGCCGCTTGAGGATTGCCGAGATGGAGAGCGTTGACGATCGCGGCTTTGGCAAGGCCGTCCATAAACCACAAGTCGAGCAGCGTGAACTCGCCGGGTTTACTTCCGTCAAGACGTTCGTCAGTAGTGAAGATTATTTGCTTCTGGCCGAACGTGAAAGTAGCCGCACCCATGCCGCGAAGTGTCGAAAGATTAGAGTCGTGCGCCGTCGCGGTTCCTGTATGCGCACCGCCAGATGTCACCCAGGTGGAGGCCGCAACTCCCGCAATCGACTCGGTATTGATCGCCTCGAAGAAAGTCCGCGAAATCGAAGACGGACCTTGTGCCCACACGGACGTGCCAATCAGGAGAGCGGCCGCCCCGGGGAGAAGCTTCTTCACTTCGGCCGGTTGGACCAGAATCGGCGCCGAATCATAGTAAGTAGCGATGAGCGGGAGGTTGTGTTCTTTGATCAGGCGGCGCAGGCAAAGCAGGATGCCCGCGCCAGCGCGAAACGAATCCCGGCGTTGCGTGTAAGGGCTCGGTGCTGCCGAGATGAGACGGATCTCGCGCGGCTGCTGGGCCAGCAGTGAGAAGGGAGTTAAGAAGAGGTGGCGTCGGGAGAACATTCCAGTTTCCTTGTGCTGTCGATAAATAGAGAGCAGGCGGCGAAAAGCAGAAACGCGAGAGCGCACAGTAAGAAGACCTCGCTCCAATCCTTTCGGTGCCACGTCGTGGCGAGGATGATCGGGATCAGCTTTGCAACCATCGAAGCTCCAAAGTTGCCCCACATATTGGACCAAGCCATAGTGGAAGCGACATTGGCTCCCCCGATATCCTGCGCCAAAGACCACACGGTTGGCATGACACTATCTGCGGCGAAGGCCACCACGGCGCAAGCAACGGTGATCATGGCTGGATTGGGAAGCATGGGGCAAATGAGGTAGGCCAGCGCAGCGAAAGTGCAACCTGTGATGAACGGGAGGCGTCGCCCCCACTTCGGGCCGAACCGATCGGTAAGCTGATCGCACCACCAGCCTCCGAACAACATGCCGGCCATGCCTGAGGCCAGAGCGATCGAGACGTTGCGACTGGCCGTAATTTGATCGAGGCCTCGCACTTCTACCATGTAGGTCGGCAGCCAGGTCATCAGAAAGGCCCAGCCGAAGTTGAGGCCCAACATGCCGATGTTCAACAACCAGAGCCCGGGGTGTAGAATCAGTTCTCGAATCGGGAACGTCACTCGACGTGAAGGCGCAGGCGGCCCGATGTGAGTGCGCTCCGCATCGTTGACCCAGGGGTGTTGCGCGGGTTGGTCGCGGAAGACAACGTGGGTGAGCGCAGCCATGCCAAGACCGGCAATGCCGTATACGAGCAACACAGGACGCCAGGAACCGAACGAGGCGATAGCGAGTGCGGTCAGCCAGAGGGCGATTGCATTGCCGATACGGCCGCCAAAGGCAACGACGCTATTGGCCCGAGCCCGGTGCGAGTATGGAAACCAGCGCGAGATCAGCAATCCGCTCGCAGGGTATGCTCCTGCTTCAGCAAGGCCGCAGGCGGCGCGGATCGCAAGCATGGCAAACAGTGTTGAAGTGAGCCCCGTGACTGCTGTCGCCAGGCTCCAGAGCAGGATATAGGTAACTAACATCTTCCGTGGGCCGAAGCGGTCAGCAAGATAGCCGGCAGGTAGTTGCCCAAGAGCATAAGCAAAGAAAAATGTGGCGAGGATGTCGCCAGTCGATTCGCGCGTGAGGTTGAGTTCAGCCTGAAAGCTTGAGGATTGCACCACAGCGCTCATGCAGATCCGATCGAGATAAAGCAGAAATGCGTTGGCTGTAGCGACCCCAAGCAGGGCGTAGCGGATGCGTGTGGGTTGGCTCACTTGAGGTGATCTTTGAGGAAGCGCAGGAAGTTGCCGGCGAAGATGTTATCGATGTCAGCGGGCTTGTAGCCGCGTGCCGCGAGGGGCTCGGCAAGCGAGCCAAGGTCGGCGATGGAATTCAGATCCATCGGTGTTTGCTCGGTACCGTAGCCTCCGTCGAGATCGGTGCCGATGCCGACGTGTTTGGCATTACCCGCGATCTGGCAGATGTGATCAATATGGTCGCAGATCTTCTCCATCTTGAGGCCGAAGTCAGATGCTTTCGACTTGTGATGAACCCAGTTGTGAACCATCATGATCGCGTCAAAGGCCATACCGATCACGGCGCCGCGTTCAATCAGAGCGCGAATCTGGTCGTCAGAGAGTTGTCGGTTCCAATCGGCAAGCGCGCGGCAATTGTGATGCGAAGCCCACACGGGGCCGCGGAACCTGGCAAGTGCATCCCAGAAAGACTCATCACAAAGGTGAGTGGCATCGAGGATGATATGCAGTTCCTCCATTTGCTTGAGTAGCTCGTGCCCACGCGCCGTTAAGGGGCCTTCGTCGTCGGTGCCGTGGCCATAGACGCCGGGGCCATAGTGAACCGGCCCAAGAGCGATCAGCCCGCTTTCGCGAGCTTGTTCCAAGTGTCGGGGCGAGAGGATCGAATCTGCACCTTCAAGGCTCAGCAAATAGCCAATCGGGAGCTTGCCGGGATTGGTGGAATTCCGCCAGAGGCTCGCGTGAGCGCTCACATCTTGCCAGGTGCGAAGTTGCACAAGCTCGCCAGCTTGCTCCATCGTGCGGTACCAGGCAAGCTGGCCTTGGGTTTGAGCCCACGCTTGTTCGGGGCTTTGCCAGCCGGGCAGTTTGCTGAAACGTGTAGAGTAGCGAGCGATTTGCGTGGCCACGCAAAGGCCGATCCGGCCACGCCGCATTTCCGGCAGGCAGACGGTGTTGTTGCCACGGTCGGGAAGATCTTTGAGGCCGAGCTCGCGGCGGCGGATTTCGACAAGAGGCAGCCGGATATCGCGGTTCCATTCCATGGCGTTCATGGATAGGTCGAGATGGGCATCGAAGATCAGCGAGGGCTGAGACATAGGGATGTAACGATGATATACGTTGAGGGTGCCAGTTTCACTGAAAGACGAACGAGTATTGGTTGTTGGCGCATCGAGCGGCATTGGCCGCGAAGCTGCCAAGATGTTTGCCCGAGATGGGGCACGTGTTTACGCCAGCGCGAGGCGAGCCGAAAGGCTTGAGGCCTTGTCCAAAGAAATGGCGGCCGAGGGCCACACCCTGGTTTATGGAACCAGCGATGCCTCCAGCCACGAGTCGATGGAAGCACTAGCGGCGGATGCCGTCGCGAAGTTGGGCGGTGTAGACGTGATGGTTTACGTTACCGGAACCAACACGCCGAACCGGGTGATGACACGGCTCACGCGCGAGATCTGGAACGAACTCCTCGAAGTGAATTTGAACGGGGCGTTTTCGTTGACCGCCGCATTGTTGCCGGCGATGCGCACGGCCGGCAAAGGACACCTGATCTACGTATCCTCGATCTCCGGAAAGTATGCCGACGTTTCGGGTGCTGCCTATCAGGCTTCCAAGCGCGGGATGTTCGGATTGGCGCTTGCCATTCGTCAGGAAGAGCGCCAGCATGGGATCCGCACTTGCGTGGTGTGCCCTGGCCTTGTCGACACCGAATTGATGGAGAAGCGACCCGTGAAGCCCGACGCAGAAACGCTGGGTAAGGCCCTGCAGCCCGAGGATGTGGCTGAGATGATTTACGGCGTCGCGAAACTACACCCCCGCGCAGCCATTCCCGAGCTTGAAATCTGGCCGACGGTTCTCTAGGCCAAAGTCCGGCCCCCTGCTACTTTTTTCTTGTCACAGTCGCAGCTTGGATTCGACTCGCTCATTCAAATTTGCATGTGAAGTTTCAGTGGTCTCTTCCTTGTGCTCCTGAGTGCAGTTTTCCATTTACTCTTTTTTCAAATGCGAGTATTCTGATCTTGCAATTCTGGATCGAGAGGAAATCACTTCATGTCTACAGTTCGCGTGGCGACCTTCAACTGCGAGAATCTGTTCGCCCGCTTTAAATTCAAAAGCAACGTCGATCCAGAGAAGGCATCAAAGGATGGCTTCACGGTCGATATGACCACTTTTACGATTCTCAAGGATGACGAGAAGAAACTCACTGCGCAGGCGATCAAGGAAGCAGATGCCGATGTGATCGCACTCCAGGAAGTCGACAACATTGAGGTCTTACGTCGATTTCGCACAGAGTTCCTGAAGTCTGAAGGCTATGTCCACGCAATGCTCATCGATGGCAACGACTCTCCCGCTCCGCGATTTTGATGGACAGCTCCCTGGGACATTTCATAGAGAAAATGTTCGAAAGGAGATGTTCGATGTCGAGAGAAAACAAACACGA
>Ga0194134_10002997_pt1 | contig 18886 bp, 30 predicted proteins | sample TA2KigOff0mmetaG_FD_148602 | JGI IMG/M metagenome (GOLD analysis project Ga0194134, IMG submission 148602) | Freshwater microbial communities from Lake Tanganyika, Tanzania - TA2015056 Kigoma Offshore 0m | ecosystem: Environmental > Aquatic > Freshwater > Lake | place: Tanzania: Lake Tanganyika... | reverse complement strand
CTTCTACATTTACATAAGGGCCAGCGAACGCAGCGGTGGCAAGGAAAGGAGCAGCTGCAACAGCTGCGATTGCGGATTTAAACATAATTGTACCTCTAAGTTTCTCGCAGAGTAATACCTGCGGATGGAAGGAGTTTCGACAAACTCCGTGTTCAGTGAATCAACGAGTAGTTGAGGTCTCATCACCTGAATGTATTTATTCTAACACAAACTCGGGATCATGTCAAGTGTCTGGAGCGTCAAGAGCATGAGTTTCCCAAGTCAGTAAAGAATCTGGATCCACTTTATTAGATTCATTTGACCACCATCCATAAAGTGCTTCTCTAGGACCACGATGGAAAATGTCAACGTGTTCTGGGTGAATGGATGATCCCATTTCTAACTTATAAAGAAGTAAAGGGATTGCAAACGAACGACCTGCATTATAGATTAGATCATCCGCAACTGGACGTGGACGCACACCATTATCCAGTTTATATTTTTCACCACGAATATGAAACTTAATTAGTTTGGATGCGTGATGACGAGTTATAACATAGCAGGCAGTTGAAAAGTCATCGATGTATCGGGGATGAATGTTTGCAACTAGTTTACGAGGATTGATAACTGCCAGTTGAATAACATCAAAATCATATGGTGCCTTTGCCATGAAAGTTTTCCAATCCCATGGCCAAAAGCGAACCACATCCAAATCACAATCATCTTCCATGATGATTGCGTAAGGAGCATCAGTCTCATAATAGAAATGTTTGATAGCTTTCAAATGAGACGTAACACATCCAATCTCACCTGAAGAAATATTTGGATATTGTCCATATATGATATCACTTAGATCATCATTTCTACCATCATAGGCAGAAATCTTTGTGTAATCTTTAATATTCCAGTAATCAAACTGATCTTGCATATATTGCAAACGTTCTGGTTGATCGTCTAGATTGATCAAATATAAAGGACCAAAACCTTCAAGTTTATACGCTGATTTATTTTTATCTCTTAATATAGCAGTCATCAATCTCCAGAAATCACGCGGTTACTATCTTCATCAAAGTGTTGTGTTGAGAACTCAAAGAGTTCAGAGTCTTCTAATGCAAGCATTTGATGTCTTAATCCAATGGGAATATAAAAGGTATCTCCAGGAGATAGTGTAATCTCTTCAGCAGAGTCTCTATTATCATTCTCCGAAAACTTTAGCAGAATTTTTCCAGATTGTAAATAAAAAGTTTCATCTTTTAGTTTGTGATAATGCCATGAACATCTTTTACCCTCTTTCATGAAGAGAAGTTTTCCGCAATATTCTTCTTTGTTTACGATCCAAACTTCATGCCCCCAACCTTTAGGGACAATCTTTGAAGAACTCTTTGTCGTTAATAGATTTGTCATCAATATAAAAGTCAGCAGATGGTTTTCCTAAAATCAGATTATGAAACTTACAACCCCATGAAACAAGTTGATTATAAGTGATATCATAAAAGTCTCTCTGTGCTAGAACTCTAGAGTCTTTATGTCTACCCATTCCTCTAGCAGTAAAATACTTAATAATATGTCCCTGATCATACAGTTTATTTATTTCTGCAATACGACTTAGTTTTGGAGTGCTAGTTTCATAGTTATTGTATTCTGTGCAAATAACATTGTCACATATTGTTCCATCAATGTCCACACAATAAGTTAATATCATTCTTAGTCAAAACATAAGTTCCAGGTTGCTGCACTGCAATACCAGCCGCTCTATTAGCATATGGAATTGCTTCCTCTATTCTATCATACAACAAATAAAAGTAAACAAGAGCTGCCATAAAGGTATCGCCAGCACCCACAACGTCATGAACATTAACTTTCTCTGATGGAAACAGTTGCCCAGCAAACTCAGCACCATTAGAACCTTTGGTAACGATTACATTTTGATGATGATGATTTAACTTTTTAAACTCTCCCTCATTAACTTTGATAATACAGTTATATCTTGGAAGTTCTGTTTTCTTGCTATCAATAAAAACTGGACACTTTGCAGTTTGAACAATATCAAAAAGTTTATGTTGAGTTAGATATCCCTTATTATAATCTGATATCACGATGACATCGTAGTTTTCATGATCATTTTTGTCATAAGCAGATATATTGACTTCTTTATCCACTCTTAAAATCTGTTGATTTGATTTTTCATCTACATATCTCGTTTTAAATACGACTTCCTCATTGGTATGAATAGTTACATTCAATCCAAATGCAACAAGATTATTATAAACATTCCATGCCATTCCACCTTTTGATTCTGTCCTGACATATGTCATCACAGGTACCGGTGCTTCAGGATTTAAACGAGTGCAGTTTCCGTAAACATATTCATCTACACAACCATCACCGATCAGCAATACTTTGCAAGACTCTGGTGGTTGAGTAGTTTCCGACTCTGTTGAAAAATTTAACTTCTTTAGCATACTTTTGTCCTACGACTTCACGTTCTCTCCAATCACCACCAATCAAAAGTGTATCAGGAGCATATAGTTCAATCAACTGCTCCAGTTCCTCTCTCGTATTAAAGAGTAGAACCAAATCTATGTATCTGATAGATTCTAGCATAGATTTACGAAAATGTTGATCGTTGATGGGTCTCAGTGAACCTTTATCTTTTTTAACTTTTTCATCGCTATCAATGGCAACTATCAACTTATCGCCAAGAGATTTTCCCACTTTGAATAACTCAATGTGCCCAGGATGTAGGATATCAAAACATCCATTAGTAAATACAGTTTTTGACATATTCATCTACAGTGGTAAAGTTATAGTTTTGAAGATAGTTCATTTTAGCACAGGTATAATATTGATACTTATCTTTAAGATGATCTGGGAATGGAATATATTCAATTTCCCCACCAAGTTTATCAACAATCAAATCAGCAATATGCTGAAATGAAACTGGATTTGCTGTTCCAAGATCATAAATGCCACTAGGAAGAGTGTTGTTTAAAACAATATCGACAAGATCTTTGACGTATATAAAATCTCTTTCCATCTTATCAGATCCTTCAAAGAGTCTAATCTTTCCTTTTTTCTTTACATCATTAATAAACTTACTTACAGGACTTGATTGATTCTGTTCAACTTTATGACTTTCATGATTCCCATAAACATTAAAATATCGAAATCCTTGAATCAGTTTGAACTTACTGATATTCTGTTGAACCCAATAGTCAATCTGAAGTTTTGAGATTGCATAGTAGTTCAGTGGATTCATTATGGAAGTAAGCGTGTTTCCATAAACAGATGCAGAAGATGCATACTTCACTGGGATTTGATATTGAATCGCTTTTTCAAATAGTTTAAGAGTAAAGTCTACGTTATACTTGTGAATCTTATTGATGTCTGTTTCTACAGTGCTAGAGATCGCACCTTGATGTAGAATGAGTTCTACCTTATCCCAATCTTTATACTCTTCAATGAATGAATAGGCTCCATCCATTTCTACTCTGTAGACATTTTTTAAATCAAGTGTCTCACAAAAGTTTTTACCAATAAATCCATTGTGTCCAGTAAGTATAATCATGAGGTATATGTTACATATTGAATATTATCGAAGATAAAAATACCTTTGTTAATGTGATACTGATGGTCATCCTCTGGCATGATACAATAACTTTGCAAATCTGGATTGTATTGATTTTTAATTGCAGAACTTAAATGACTTTGCCCACTGTGAACAGAGATCAATCCAAAAGCAGATGATATCGCATCAGTATATGCAAAAATATTTACAATAGGAATCTTTCCATCAACTTGAACAGGATATGTTACATGTTTTCCATCATGAGCAATATCAACACCTTTTCTTGAGTTGATTTGATTTTCAAACTCAACTTTTGCAAATATTTTTTCGGGATATTCTTTCCGAATGTTTTCATAAACTTCAATCAGTTTTTCATGATTGTAATCTCTTGTGATAGTAGAAATATCTACAAGAATCACATCGGTTAAATCAACTTTGTTTGGTTGATAGTAGATCTTAGGATACTTGCTCACTGGATGTAATCCATGCAGTTGTTCCCAACTTGCAATGGAGTTTCCAGCAACATTTTCAAACTTAATCTCAGGAATATCTCCAGCGTTCCACTGACCACCTTTTATGCCTTTAATGTAAGGATTGGTTCCCCATACAAGTTGTGCAATTTCTAGATTGCGAAAAAAAGCACGATCCCATACATATGTGTCTCGTCCATGCTGTATTGCGAACTGTTCTGGTAAAGTAGAAAACTGAAGATTATCTCCTAGTCCACCATGATAGGCTGCAATCAAAACATCGTTCATATGTATTGTTCCCAATCAATCGTAGGTGAATGAAGAAGATCACAGTGAGTAGAATACCCTGGCATTGGAGTGATGAGTCTACGTCCCATGCTTCCAAGATGACAAAACTTGGCATGATCCATTGAAATACCATCTGGAGAAGCATCGCTGAAGTGCTTGTGAATATTATAATCAGATTTCAAAGTTTCCAACTTAGCGGCATAAGTGTTACAAGTAGAGGGAACAGTTCTCCAATGAACAGAATCACTAACCATCACTTTTGACACAAGATCATCATAACCCTTATCAATATATTTGTCTAAGTGATCATACAATGAAACATAGTTTGTTGGTAAAGTAAATCCTTCCAAAAGAATCTCACACCAACCAGGGCGATGAAGGTAATCATCTTCAAGAAAGTAAATGATAGTATCATCAGGAGCGTCAAGTCCAACTGCAATATCTACTGTCTTGGAAAAACTTCCTGCTTCATATCCATAGTTAATAATCTCTACGTTAGGTTCATTCGCAAAAAGTGTTTGACTTATTGAACCATATTTTTCATCGTAGATGATTTTGTAATCAGCTAACTCTGGATTAATCGTCTTTTTAAAGTTTTCAAAAACTTTAGTTTTATCAAACCACTCTGGTCTTTTTCTGTTTGCAAGAGCAGCGTTAGGGGAATAAAAACACTGCCGCATCAATACTTGAATCTTTTTCATTTCCAATAATCGTAAATGTCTTTTGTGATTTCGTAAGGCATATCTTTTACCTTACGATTAGGTTGCTTCATTGCCCATACAAACATTTCTTCAATTAGTTCATGAAGATTAGTGTTATCTTGGAATCCAAGAAGTGTCTTTGCTTTTGTATGATCACAATAAGCGTGTTTTGCCTCATGACGTGCCTCTCCATGCTCAATGGAGACAATATGCCCATACTTTGCTCCGATTGATTGCACGGTCTCTGCGACCTCATTCAGAGTGAAATATTGGTCTGCACCAATATTAAATATTTCGCCATCATAATCCGTTAGTAATCGATCAAATGGTTCCATGTAATATTTAATATCAGAGAATGCTCGTGTTTGTTCTCCATCCCCATAAACAAGAATAGGTTGATCATTTAAGGTTTTACGGATAAAGATTCCGATAACATTACGATAACGATCCCAAATATTTTGATACCTACCTAAAACATTGTGAGGTCTTATAATATTGTATCGTAGTCCAAACTGCTTTCTAGCGAGTTCTAAGTCAACTTCGACACCGTATTTTGCAACGCCATACGGATCAATGGGTCTAGGAGTCATTTGCTCATTAAATGGTGGTTCTTGATCCCCATAGACTGCCATCGTTGATGTAAAAATAATTTTGGTGTTATGATTAATGCACTCATTAATCAGATTAGCAGAACACACAAGATTATTTCTATAGTTAAAGTTGCGAATAAAAGGAGACAGTCCCTCTGCGGCATATGCAGCAAAATGAACGCAAACATCTGGTTTGTGTTCATTAAATAAATCTACAATCTTTTTTCTATTTTCAATATTCAGTTTAACAAACTTAAAGTTTTCACCTTTCGGAACAAATGATCTGTATCCACCAGAGAGATTATCAATACCAATGACATGATGCCCTTGATTAATCAAATGTCTTGCGTAGTTTGATCCTAGTAATCCTGCACATCCCGTAACAAAGATTTTCATTGATATTTTACTCCCATAAGCATATGTGCGTTTGCAAACTGACTTCCATGCCATCCAAAATGTTTGTTAGGATCAAACTCAATGTAATCGTTCCAGTTGTGCCCATCATACTCTAAGCAGGGATTTTCATATGCAAACTTCACGGCGAGTTCAAATGGGGCAAATCTGATTCCAGATTTAACTGCTTCATCATACTTACGAGTGCATAAAAAAGTATCTTCACCAAGAGGACCAGTTTCATCGAACTGACTTGCAAACTCTAAAAACTTACGACTACGTAGAGAAAAACCACCATTACCCACACGATTTTTAGGAAGATTCTCTCTTAAATATGGTTGTTGCTCTTCAAGTTGTAGTTGAATCCAACTTTCTTCAATGGGCCAAGGTGCTCCAATATAATCATAGTTTAAGAACTCATCATTCCAAAGATTTGGATTAATAATATATCCATCCTCTTGAATCACTAGAGCATACTCATTATCAGTGTGTTGAATCAAATTTAAAACTTGATCGTTATATCCGTGCCAGTCTAGTTTTTCCTCAAGTTGATGTAGTTCAATATTATAGTATTCTGTTGGTTCAGTATGAGAAACCAAAATAGTCTTACCAAAGTTAAAAAACTTTTGACAATGATTAAGAGCAGCAACAGATGCTTGTGGATTGACACAGTTGATAGAAATCAGATCAACATTCAATAAATCCTTTTTCATGGTAGGTATCTATCCTCGTTTTCGTGCCTTAGGTTCAAAAGATCTTTATGCCTAGAATAAAAGATTTTAGCATTCTTTTGATTAGATCTCAAGAGCCAAGGTGCTGGATCTCCACTAATCCGAGTTCCACCCCATTCTTCCTTTGTTTCAAAATCAATCCAATAACATCCACAAACCTTTCCAAGTTGTTTATGCATTCTATACATTAAATCATGATCATCCATATCTTGAGGGGAAAACTCTTCGTCAAAATAGTTCATCTCCTTTAGATCATCATGATTAATCATGAGAGGACCTCTATTTACACTTGCTCTCACTGCAAACACATCTCTAGGAATCTTACTCCTCTCTGCGTGTTCAGTATGAATCACAATATCTGACCAACAGTTATCAAGGTGTTCTTCCATATCAACGTGAACACTATGAGGATTGATTTCCCAGTTGTGTGCAGTTCTTGATGTAACTGCAAACACATCATCAAATGCATCAAATGGTTTCTGCATCCTCTTATTCCAACCCTGTTCTCTAATGATCATATCATCTTGCACAATGATAACATATTCACCCTTTGCACACCTCAAACCAGCGTTATTTGCTTTTGTCTCAAAAACATTTGGAGTTGTGATAATGGTGTGATTAATATTTTTACCATAGAAATAATCCTCTACAATATTAAACGATCTATCCGTGCATCCATCAAGCACAACAATCAACTCATAATTGCCCTCAGTGAACTTTACAATACCGTCAAGAACTTGTTGAACCAACCATTCTTTATTATGAATCGTTAGAATAATGCTATGCACTTGCGACCTCCGTTAGTTCCTTTTCCATTTGTTTTAAGAACAAATCAATAGGACGATTTAAGGTAAATCCATTTTCACGATTGCGTTCATACCAGTAATCATAGTTGCACTCAATATATCCACGAATCTCTTGCCCCACAACAGAAAGTTCATGCTTTACAGCAAGATTGGTAAGAATACTTTGATCTCTACGATGCTCCTGGAATCCCACAAAGTTTTCCTCCCCTGATACATTGGGGTCATCAGTCAAAATTCTACGATCCGTGCAATATTCTAACCATTCTTTTACAACTTGTTTTGATTTATCACACACTCTCCAAAAGCAAACTCCTGCCTCCAGTTGAGTAACATTCCAATAATCTTCATTATCACAATCCATGTAAACGAAGCAATCTCTTTTAGTCCAGTCTTTATTAAGAAATCCTCCAAGAAGAAGCAAACAGTTATCATCTCCCATCATCATTTCAACTGCTTCTAAAAGTTGAGGATGAAACATATCATTTGTATCACAATACATAATGACATCACCATCATCCAACTTATTCATAGTTTCGAGAATGATATATGGCTTCCAAAGAAAATATCCTTTGCCAATACTTTCTCTAAAGATTTCTTCGTTATCTTTGTAAAAGTCTGTTTTCTGAATATCGTTCCAAGTATAAGGATGCAGATTCATTTTACATCTTTGTTTAGCATAACCACCAAGAAGATTTTGGCGATCATAAAAGTTTTTATCTGCAAATGTTACTAGATTCCAAGACATAATTCACGCTCCTTTACGTAATCCTGATTTTTATAATACTCTAATAGTTGATCTTTTGACAAGGTTTTTAAGTGTTCCCATAACTCAAAGTTATGTTTCATATGTGGGTTGTTAAACCATGAGTTTGGTGTTCTTTTATGTTCAAAGTGATATGCATAGTTATCAACTCTTTGAATATCAAATCCTAAAGTTTTCCAACGATAGTGGCGCTCTAAATCTTCTGGAGCATAAGCAATGAATCCTTCATTTTCTAATCCCCCCTTAAGATAAGCATCTCTATTAAAAAACTGACACATGCCATACTCTGCCCATCCTTCACCTTGTTGATGAGGATAGTAAAAATACTTACCTTCTAATGCTCTTTCATCAAAACCAGATTCAATATAAAGTTTGATTTCTGGGTGTTTTTCAAAATTTTGAATGGCAATCTCATGCTCAAAGTTAGTTTCTAACTTTACTTTTCTTTCCCCACGTTCACCAAAACGATAAGGATAAACAACATCACAAGTTTTTAGTTTTTCTACTGCTTCAAGGTAACTTGAAATCGGAAGAATAATGTCAGTATCATAGTTGACAACGATTTTAGTGTTCGTCATCATCACCATATCATTTAAGACTTTAGTGCGATGAAAAGCATCATCATCTCTTTTATGCTTTTCAAAAATATATTGAAGTTCACTTAAGTCTGGAACAATACGTTTAAGAACTGGCAGTGCCCATTCCTGAAATACTGGTTCATCATCAACTTCTTTGATAATCACATGAGTGTCAAATGTATTGAGAAGAAAAGCCGTTGTTAGGATTACGTTCCGCAAACGATCATCTGTTTCAATCTGAAGAGGAACAATGAAGGTTACATTTTTTAAGTCGTGTTTCATAATACTGTCCAGGTTTCAGGAAACAAGTCCTTGATATTGTGATGTTGATTATTCGGTCCAAACCATATCAGTGGTGCTACAACTTTCTTGTTGTCATTTTTGCACAACCACGCACCCCACCAACTAAAGGTGCTATTAGCAATGATAAAATCTTTACATTGACTCATCAAATAAAGATCATGATATGGACTATTTGTTTCACAAACCAAGAAACGATCACTCTCAAATAAGTTTTGTTCTTTACACCACTTTGTATCGTCTGAAAATATGACTACTTGCCGATCTTCATCAAATTCTTGTAGTGCTTTTGCATACCAATCAAGAGAGAGGTTGTGGTGATTACCACTGTTTCGTATGAAATCACCTCTACGTATATGTAGGGCTACAGAACCATCGCATAATTCAATAACCTCTTCACACTCTCTAACAATATTTTCTTTGAAAGAAAAGTCTTTGAGGATTTCATCCCTGATGTGAAGAAAATATTTTTCAGTTTGAAAATATCCTGCGATACTTACATCATCAGGACATTGATCAAACAGTTGTTGATCAAACTCAAAGAATCTTTCTTGAAGAACTTGTCCTGAAGAAGTTGCACCTTTATTTTTTAAAAAAGACAGTTCAAAAGGAACATACAATTCAATGCGAAGTTTGTTACCCAAAAAATCAACGATGAGATCATCGTGATCTGGAATACCAAAATCATATCCATTATGCTCCGCAATGCCCCTTAGCGAAGCATACTGAAACATCTGATTGCCTAGTTGCCCCATCTTACCAAGATAATCAAGATAAATCATATTGGTTTTCTAATCCATTCAGAGGGCACAAGATCTGAGATATCTTGAATATTTGCTGCGTCTCCAAACCAACGATCAGGTGCAATGACCTTTTTATTTGGATTATTATTTAACCATGCTCCCCACCAAGAAAATGAAGAGTTAGCAGTAATAGCATGACTACAAAGAGTCATTAAACACAAATCTGTATTAGGGATAAGTGAGTGACGCAACTGTCCATCAGCATCTTTATGTAGATGACTATAACGTTCTTCATTCTGAGAAAGTAGAAATCTATCATCTGAGAATATTTCTTGCTGCTCACACCATTCAATGTCATCAGAAAATACAAGAACTGCCATGTCATCAGGAAACTCTTTAAGAGCAGAAGCATAGTAATCAAGAGAGCATACTGGGTGATAGTTCTGTAAATTTACATAATCTGTTCTACGAACATGAAGGGCGATACACTCTCCAACATCCTCTATCATTTCTTTACAAGGTTCAAGAATCTCATCTCTAAAAGTAAAGTCAGAACGAATCAGTTCTTCTACATTTTTAAACCATTTTTCGCTTTGAAAATAGTCATCTAAGTTACAATCATCGGGACACTCATTAAAAAAGTCCTCATAAAATCTGAACTCAGGAAGTTTATATGACGGAAACTTATGAGGAATAAATCCAAAGTTTTCAGTAGTTACACTTTGCATTTTAAAGCAATCAAACAAACCATAGTTTGCTTCATACTTATCATCAGGAGGTGGAATCACAAAATTATATTCTCTATTTGCTGCGATACCACGCAAAGCAGCATATTGGAACATTTGATTTCCAAGTCTTCCATTAGAACCCAATCGATTATAACCAATCGTCATTTTGCACCTTTTAGTTTAATTTGTTCACAGATCCATTCATATGTCTTACGAATGCCCTCCTCAAGGGTTTGAGAATAATCCCAATCTAGTTTTTCACGAATCAAATCATTGTTAGAGTTTCGTCCACGAACTCCAAGAGGAGCATCAAGTTTATGCTGCCGTTGCACTTTTTTACCAGACACTCTTGCAGCAGTTTCAACAAGTTCATTAATCGTTACCATTTCCTCAGATCCAATATTAATTGGTCCAATGAAATCAGAATCCATTAATCGACGAGTTGCTTCAACACATTCATCAACAAACAAGAAAGAACGAGTCTGTAATCCGTCACCCCATACTTCTATTGCACCACCTTGTTCTGGAAGGTATGCTACTTTACGACAGATTGCAGCTGGAGACTTCTCTCTTCCACCCTCCCAGGTTCCTTCGGGACCAAAAATATTGTGGTAGCGAGCAACCCGAACTGGTATGCCATGATTACGATGATAGGCAAAATACAGTCTTTCTGAAAAAAGTTTTTCCCACCCATACTCAGAGTCTGGAGCAGCAGGATAAGCCGATTCTTCACGACAGTTAGGATTGTCAGGGTCGAGTTGATTATATTCGGGATAGATACAAGCAGAGGAGGAATAAAAAATCTTGGTTTTATTTACATTTTTAACATCATTTAATCTACGTTGAACTTCAAGCACATTTAGATTGATTGATGCAGAGTTACGCATAATCTCTGCATCATTCTCACCAGTGAATACAAATCCTGCTCCACCCATATCAGCAGCAAACTGATAGATTTCATCAAATACATCAATGTGTATGTTAGGAACAAAGTTATAAAAATTATTGTAAGGACCTTTATACTGAAGAACTTTTTCTACGAATGCATATTCACAGAGATCACCAACAATAAACTCATGTGCTGCAGTAGGTGAATATTCAGGTCGCTTCAAATCAACACCACGAACCCAGTATCCCTCAGATACCAGACGCTTTACCATATGACTTCCAATAAAACCACCAGCACCAAGGACAAGTGCTGTTTTTTTAAACTCAGACATTCTTTAAAGGATCACTAGCGATATTTATTATCGCACAAAAGAAGTGGTTTTGCAACCCTATGGTATTAACCGTATTTTTTTAAAAAATCTTCATATGAGAATCTAAGTCCAATATCAATAGAAACTTTTGGTTCCCAACCAAGAGATTTTATTTTTGAAACGTCCATAACTTTTCTCATTGTTCCATTAGGTTTTGATGTATCCCAATGAATGTTTTCAGTTTCAAATCCAATAGTTGCAGCGATGTTATATGCAAGAGTTTTAATCGATATTTCTTTTCCTGATCCAACATTGATTAGTTCTTCCTTATCATAGTTTTGCATCAGAAGAATACAGGCGTCTGCCAAATCATCAACATATAAGAACTCTCTCATTGGAGACCCATCCCCCCATAAAGTTACGCCTTTATGTTGCACACTTTCTTCATCAACATCATATTGGTGCTTTACATTGTGTATTTTACGAATTATTCCTGGAACTACATGAGAATTTTCTGGATGATAGTTATCTCCAGGTCCATAAAGATTGCATGGCATGGCACTAATAGCATTAAATCCATATTGCTGACGATATGATTTGCACATGTAGATTCCTGCGATCTTAGCGACCGCATAGGCATCATTTGATGTCTCAAGACGACCACTCATCAACTGATCTTCGGTGATCGGCAAAGTTGGTTCTTTTGGATAAATGCATGACGATCCGAGAAATAAAAGTTTCTTAACACCAAACTTATATGAGTTATGAATAATATTTGACTGAATCATTAAATTATCATAAATAAACTCCGCTTTATGATTCTTATTTCCAAGTATTCCACCAACCTTAGCAGCTGCAAGAAAAACATATTCAGGTTTTTCTGAATAGAAATATCTTTCAGTTTCGTCCTGGTTTGTAAAGTCCACGTTATTACGAGTTCCTTTAATAAGATTAGTGTATCCCTCTTTTTCAAGGAACCTTACAATGGAAGATCCAACCATTCCGTTGGATCCTGCGACTAAAATCTTAGAATCCTTTTTCATTTCTGCACATATCCTCTACAAGTTGATCAAAAGATGTTTTTGGATGCCATCCAAGTTTTGTTCTTGCTTTTGTAGAGTCTCCAAGAAGAGTATCTACCTCAGCAGGACGGAAATACTTATCACTTACTCTTACAATAGTTTTACCAGATTTTACATCGATACCAACCTCATTAAATCCTTTATTCTGCCATTGAATACTCATATTAAAATATGGAGCACATTTCTCTACAAACTCACGAACTGAGTGTTGTTCATTCGTAGAGATCACATAATCATCTGCTTTTTTTTGTTGAAGCATTAACCACATTGCTTCAACAAAGTCTTTGGCATGTCCCCAATCTCTAAGAGCATTTAGATTACCAAGATACAAGGTATCCCATTTACCCTCAGAAATGTTCTTGAGTGCGATTGTAATTTTACGAGTGACAAAAGTTTCACCTCTTCTCGGAGATTCATGATTGAATAAGATTCCAGATCCAGCATACATGTTGTAGGATTCACGATAGTTTTTAGTGATCCAATATCCATATACCTTTGCACAACCATAAGGTGAACGTGGATAAAACGGAGTTATTTCCGTTTGAGGTATTTCTTGAACCTTGCCAAACATTTCAGAAGTAGATGCTTGATAGATTTTTGTTTTATTCTCCATTCCTAAGAGACGAACTGCTTCAAGAATACGAAGAGTTCCAAGACCATCAACCATTCCAGTGTATTCTGGCAACTCAAAAGATACTTTTACATGACTTTGAGCACCAAGATTATAGATCTCATCAGGTTGAACTTTCTGAATCACACCAATCACGTTGGTAGAGTCAGTTAAATCTCCATAATGAAGTTTGATTTGTTTGTAAATATGATCAATTCTGTCAGTATTAATGAGAGAAGATCGTCGCACAATACCGTGAACTTCATATCCTTTCTCTAAAAGAAGTTCAGCAAGATACGAACCATCTTGACCAGTAATACCGGTAATCAGTGCAACTTTCATAGTATGATTTAACTAATGTTAGTTTAACAAAAAAAGGTGGTTTATGCAACCACCCTGATCGGGACATGCCCGCCACTTAGTTTTATTTAGATGGAACTAAGAAACCAACTCACACAGAAGAGGTATTCGACGCACCACTATTTTTTTGACTGGAAAATAGAAACCAGGCGGGAGTTACCCCATCCGCACCACTAATCCTTTTAAGAGAGATTAGAAACTCTATAACTGAAGGGGGGGTTCCCGACCAGGGCACGTTTTACGTCATTCCGAGACGGGCATGTTGGGTTGACTCCACCACCTGTTTTGAATAAAACAGGAAATTAGAATGACATCTTTCTTGCCAATCTATCAATAAGATCATCGACTTTTGCCTCTAGTGCAGCAAGTCTATCTTCATCAACACCAGCGGCACTAGTAGTTTGATGTGAAACACTTGTCCGAGACTCAAGAACTTGAAGACGAAGTTCAACACTCTTATCATATTCAGACATGTATGGTTGTTTTTCTGCGGATTCTGCTGCAACTGATTTAGCAGCTGCTACTCTGGGTGAAGTTGCCATATTAGTAAAAAAAATACTTCTAGATTATTTAGTTTTTAACTCTCTCATGAGAACTCCTTTTCTAGACGATCCATTTGTTCCTCTAAACGACGAAGCAAATCTTCTTTGGTATAAGATCCACTTTCTTGTTTACGACGTTCCATTTCTTTCTCAATCTTTTGAGTGATAGAGGCATGGCGGCGGATTTCTCCACCCATCGACATTTGGTTTTTTGTTTGCTTCATACAAAACTCAAGTTGAAGCAGTTCAGCATCATCAAAATACATTAGGTTCTTCATCATCTTTTACATAACATGGAACACGATCTGGATCTAACCATTTGGCATACTCAATGTCTTCCATTGCAGTAGAACACTGTAGAACATTATCAAAAAGATAGATGTCATTCCAGCGTTTAGTATACTCATTTTGTTTTTGCATACGGTAATCAGGTTTACCGTTAATCTCAATGATACCTGCCTCCACGAAGCGATATCCTTCACGTTCTAGAATAACCTTGCTCATACAACCTCAACAGACTCAAGATCCTGAGCAATGAACTCCATAAGAATTTCATAGTCATCAAGAGGATCTCCAGAAAACACTGCTCCTACATTTTCATAGTAGCGGCGAACCTTTTTGAAAAGTTTCGGATTCTTTACATCAAGATAAAATTCTCCATCGGCGGCATGACGAAGAGTTTGAAGATCCTTCTTAAACTTGGAAGTAAGAGTCATTGTTTTGAATGTTGACCTGACTATTATACGGGTTTGACAGTGATGTTGTCAAGTGCTCCTTGCGTGGATCGAACACGCCTTAGGCGAATTATGAGTTCGCTGCATTCACCAGATTGCTAAAGGAGCAATACGAGTGGGTGGATTCGAACCACCTCAAAGCCGCTAATCTGGCGGAAAGAGTTTATAAGACTCCTCTGACTACCAAGTCTCACTCGCAATACAAATACTATGGAGCTTCGTTGTTTAACTCAGTGTGTATTCGTATCAACTCCTTTACATCATCATCATAAGGGATCATAACCACATCTCCATGCTCACTCGTTATCACTAGTGATTCGCCATTCTCAACGTTATTCATTAGATTATCAAAGTCTTTTTGAAATTCTTCCACTGTAAACTTTTGTAGTAGATTTGTGTTAAGTAGGTTTTTGATCATGATTCATAAATGTAAGTTATGAATCGGGCATGAGGGATTTGAACCCCCGACATTCTGCTCCCAAAGCAGACGCGCTACCAAACTGCGCTAATGCCCGATAAAGTTCTCCTTGATAGTATATTACTCTTTACACTCACTGTCAAGTCGCTGAAGGTGCTCCTGAAAAAATGATTCTATATTATCTATGTTCTTATTACCATGATCTACCCAATCATTACAAAACTCGTATACTTGCCTACAATGTTCATGAAGGTGATGAGATAATGCATAAAAAACTTTTGCCCTAAGCATCATTCGTTCTTCACCATATCTCCAATCTGTATCTCTAAGATCATCTGTATGATCATTCATTCTAAACATTTTTCTTACTATTTAATAATATGCGTGTGTAAATCCCCAATCAATAAAAGAAATAATAACTCCAAAAATAATAATGGAGGTAATGATCAGATTATTCATTTTCTTGAAACAGAATAAAAATCTTCATCATCATCATCATCCTCAAAGGTGGATGGTTCCTCAAATAGTTCGTTCATCCTTTGTTGTAGAACTCTGCGTTGCAGTTGTTCTTCATCTTCCTCTGTAAATCTAATCACAAGTAAAGGGTCTCCTGGTTTAACATCATTCATCTCTGGGTGTTTAACTTTTGGACTTTTCGTATACCCATTTTGAGCATTCATAATCATCCAACCTTGTACGATCATTGATAGGGCTATACCAATAAGTATAACCCAGGGTATCAAAAACATTAAGGGAGTGTAATTTTGAGCCATGGTAGTAGGGGTGGAATAACTCCAATAAGCCTTAATAATCCTTCAGCAAATAATGCAAGAACCAACCAACCAATACAGGCGCTAATAATAGAAGCATTCCTATTATGTTTGCGTATTGCTATGGCAATAGACTCATCAATCATCGCTTGAATTTCTTCAGGAGTCATAGTGATCTTTGAATCTGTTGAGTTCATTTTTATATGATACCGTCTTTTTTTCTAAGAAGTATAACCTATCTTCCCAAGTTTGACCACCCACTTTGCCTTTTAGTGGATTAATACATGCATCTCCTCCACCGTGAGAAGTGTTACAAACTAAACCAGCCAGGTCAAGTTCGCTACCCTTATTGCACGTGCCTCCCCAAATGTGTTTTTCATTTATCCATATTGCACCACATTTAGAACACTCAACACGGGTAAGTTTCAAATCTGAAACTTCTCTTTCTGAGTTCATTGATTTGTCCTCTTAAGTTTAATCGTAGTTTTTATGTGGAAGACCTAGTTGTCTTTCCATTCTCCACTTCATCCACTTCATCTGTACCTTAATAACTTGAAAGCGGAGAGTTAAATCAAAATATGTGAAAACACGTAATGTTCCCTCTACTCCAGCATACACAATCATTAAAAGAAAAACAACTAAAGTTAAGTAAATGCTGATGATTGATGGACTCATGTAAACAAAAAACAGACATAATATATGTATTAAAATGTTACCAAATTTATAGTCTAAAGTAAGTATTAACAGATACTATGTGTTGAAATCCAGAAAGTCATTAAAAAAATATTAAGAAAACGGAGAGGGTAGGATTCGAACCAACGGATGCTTTCACATCGGCAGTTTTCAAGACTGCTGCCTTAAACCACTCGGCCACCTCTCCAAAAATATCAACGGACCTCAAAATCTAAACGACGAACTTTACGTTGCCTTCTTGCCTCCTGAAAAGCGAGATCTTGAGAAGAAAGCACATTTGTTTTTTGTGGTTCCTTGATAGAGTTTAGCATTACAACTCGTGATAAGTCAACAGCAGAAATAACTCCACCACGAATCGTTGCCATATTTGGACACCCACATGACACTGTTTTGGTGGGGTGTCCCGTTATTTCTTTATTGCAATCTTTGCATCGTATTGAAATCATTTTCTTTCACCATATTAACTCAAAAACTTTTTAAATATTTATCAAGTGGGCGATGACGGATTCGAACCGCCGACCAATTGCGTGTAAAGCAACTGCGCTACCGCTGCGCTAATCGCCCTTATTTGGGTTACGAATACTTGCATATTCAAATATTTTTTGTGGTATGTTAATGCCTAAAGCGTTTTCAAATCCACGAAATCCTGGTGAGGAGTTCGCTTCACATACTCTATACCCATCTGGATGAAAAAGCAAGTCTATACCAGCAATATCCAAATCAAGAACCTTTGCTGTTTGTATGGATAATAGTTCCATCATGTCATCAACATCATAAGCAGTTCCTACTCCGCCCCGAGTGATGTTTGCTTTAAAAGATCCATCCGTAGATTCTCTCTTCATCGCACCTACAACTTTACCACCAATCACAATAACACGCAAGTCTCTACCACTTGAATATTCAATATACTCTTGCACAATCATGGAGTTTTTGAAATCTATAGCAGAGATTAACTCGGATAAATCATCAAACTGCTTTCTATCTCGACAAAGATAAACCCCTGCGCCATATGATCCTGTTACAACTTTTACTACGCAAGGAAATCCTACTTGATTTTCTATTAAATCACAATTACTAGGAAAACGAGTAAGCATTGTCTTTGGGATAGGAAGTCCTGCTTGAGCCAAAATCTGATTGGCATACATTTTATCTTTAGAGGCGACAATACTATCAGAGTTTGGTAACGTAGGAACATTCAATCTTTCAAACTGACGAAGTACAGAAAGATTAAAATGACCCGTGGAACTTCCTGTTCTAGCAATAACTACATCAGGAAGAGATACTATGCTATCTTTATATCTAATGGAGTTACGATCATCTCTTGAGACAATAAGATCAACCTCATCTGCATACACTATGGAAAAATCTATTTCCATGTTTTCTGCAACTTCTATAAATCGATCTTGCTCATACGTATCTTTAGTACGACGATTCGCAAGCATCCAGGTCTTCATTATATTTTTATGTCTAAAAAACAATAGATCCTCAAATGAGGATCTTGTCTTATTTATGAACGAAAATCAATTCACAGCGAATCTAAATCAACAATCAACTGTTTACAAGGCGACTCAGGTTGGACTCGAACCAACGACCGACTGCTTAGAAGGCAGTTGCTCTATCCAACTGAGCTACTGAGTCATAAAAGAGGCAGGGTTTGAATCCCCGCCGCTTACGAAACTATTATAGTGCTTTGAAATCTAACCGTCAAGATGTCTTTCGTGCGTTCTTTTCTTCGGTGATTTCAGTTCTACGAGTCTTAACCAGTTTAGCAATCTCTTGAAGTGCCTTACGAGCACGGGTGCCTGCTGCATTATTTCCGCCAGCAAACTTTTCATCTTCT
>Ga0194134_10002994_pt1 | contig 18893 bp, 18 predicted proteins | sample TA2KigOff0mmetaG_FD_148602 | JGI IMG/M metagenome (GOLD analysis project Ga0194134, IMG submission 148602) | Freshwater microbial communities from Lake Tanganyika, Tanzania - TA2015056 Kigoma Offshore 0m | ecosystem: Environmental > Aquatic > Freshwater > Lake | place: Tanzania: Lake Tanganyika... | reverse complement strand
ACAGCCTCAGCGCATATCACCTTTACGTCATCCGCCTGCAACTGGACAAAATCGGGGCAACACACCTTGAAGTGTTTGAAGCCCTTCGCGCCAAAGACATCATGGTCAACCTGCACTACATACCGGTTCACACCCAGCCTTACTACAAGCAAATGGGTTTTCAGCCCGGTGATTACCCTGAGGCCGAGCAGTATTACCGTGAGGCCATCAGCATTCCCATGCACCCCACGCTCACGAGGGGCGAGCAGGATTACGTCGTGAGCAGCATCAAAGAGGCCATGCGGCTGTGAGACCGGCTGCCATTCCAGCAACTTCGGTCAGTCGGCCTTGCTCGGCATTTGCTCAGGACCGTATACTTGCCCGTGCGGTGTTTTCCGGGCGCGCGATAAACGCTTGGCGCGCTGCGCGGCGGGGTGCACTGCGCGGGTCGAACCCGAGGTGCGGGCGGATCTTCTCATGCAGGGATTCTGCGGAGCCACCGCACCCACAGAAGAGGCGCGTGCCACGAAGCCGCAGCCAAGGAGGAGACGGTGCCGGTGCACCTCACGGAAGGGATGGTTGTGGAGGACCAGGGAAGCGGCCCTGCGGTCGTGCTGGTGCATGGCCTTGGGGGCAACCTGAGTCTTTGGTCGGGCTGGATGCCTGTGCTGCAGGGATACCGCTGTCTGCGGATCGACCTCCCGGGTTGCGGGCTTGCGCCGGCGGCTTCGCAACCGCTCAGCGTGGCTTCGCTTGCCGCGAGCCTCCTTGCCATGTGCCGGCGTCTCGAGGTGGTCCGTGCGCACTGGGTCGCACACAGCATGGGCACCCTTGTCTGTCAGCGCGTGGCCGTGCAGGAACCCTCGCGGGTGGCCTCGCTTGCGCTGTTCGGGCCTCTCTCCGCTGCGCCTGAGGCAAGTCGCCGGGCGCTCGAGCAACGTGCGCTGCGCGCGCGCGAGGGCGGACTCGCAGCCATGCACACCATCGCCGACAACCTGGCGCAGGCAACGCTTTCGGCGCAAACCCGTCGCGACGAACCGCTGGCGGACGCCTTCGTGCGCGAGGTGATCCGGCGCAATCACCCCATGTCGTATGCGCTTCACTGTGAGGCACTCGCCCATGCGCAGGGGGAACCGCTCGAGGTCGTCGAAGCTCCAACGCTGCTTGTCACCGGCGATGAGGACAGTGTGACGCCGCCGCAGATGATGCGCAGCATCGCGGGTCGCTTGTCGTCTTCAACGCTGGTACAAAGTCATGTGTTGCGCGGTTGCGGGCACTGGACACCGATCGAGAGGCGCACCGAGTGTCTGAGGCTCTGGTCCGACTTCGTCCGCGTATCCGTCCGCGCGCAACGGCACACGCGCGCGGGCACCATCGTCTGAGGGCACCTTATGGCCGACGTGATGTTTTGCAACGTGAGGATCTTCGACGGCGGCGGCGAAACGCCCTTTCACGGCGAGGTCACGGTACGCGGCAACCGCATCGTGAAGGTGAACCGCAGCAATCCCGGCGAAAGGGCAGCGCCGCAGGCCGCAATCCGGGTGATCGACGGCGCAGGCGCCTTTCTCATGCCGGGCATGGTGGAAGCCCACACCCATTTTTCCTGGAACGATCAGCCCAGCCTCGAGGCAATCCAGCGGATGCCGCCCGAGGAGCATATCCTGTGGTGTGCAGAGGTTGCGCGGCGTTACCTCGACATGGGGTGGACCTCGTGCGTTGGAGCGGCAACGGCCAAGCCGCGACTCGATGTGGTGATCCGCAACGCGATCAACGATGGCACCATCGTGGGTCCGCGCTACCTTGCGGCGAGCCAGGAGATCACCGTGCCCGGCGGACTCGGTGACACCACCGCACCACACCTGCCGCAGCACGAGTTCGCCTTCGGCGCGATCGTGAGTGGAGCCGACGAGATGCGCCGCTGCGTGCGCATGTTTGCCAAGTACGGGGTCGACAGTCTCAAGATCAATCTCTCGGGCGAGTCGATCACCGGTATGCCCTCGGAGATGAGTCAGTTCACCGAGGAGGAGATTCGCGTCTGTGTGGAGGAGGCGAAGGCCTGGGGCAAGCGCGTTGCGGCGCATGCACGCTCCACCTGGTCGATCAAGCAATGCGTGAAGCATGGCATCGAGGTGATCTACCACGCCAGTTTTGCCGACGAGGAGGCACTCGACCTCCTCGAGGCCAACAAGATGAGGCACTTCATTGCGCCCGGACTGGCCTGGCTGATCAACACCAGCCACCATGCGGGCGCCTGGGGGTTGACCCCTGAGGTCACGCGTGCCATGGGCTATCACCGCGAACTCGAGGCCGCGATCGACACCATGCAGAAGCTGCGCAAGCGCGGGGTTCGCATCCTCCCGGGCGGCGACTACGGCTTTGCGTGGACGCCTCACGGGACCAACGCCAAGGACCTCGAGTACTTCGTGCGCTACGTGGGGATGAGTCCGATGGAGGCGCTGCTTTCAGCAACCGCCTGGGGTGGTCCGATGATGCGCATGGGCAAGGTGCTCGGCTACGTGCGCGAGGGCTATCTCGCAGACCTTCTCCTGATCGACGGTGATCCGCTCCGCGACATCACGATCCTTCAGGACCGCGCACGCATTCTCGCGGTGATGAAGGATGGCGAATTCCATCGCGCGCCGCCCCAGGCGAGGGCGCAGCGCTCAGGTCGCTGGTCGGCGGCCTCCGATGGCGGCCGTTTGGGGTTTTCCGGTCTTGAAGGAGTCTATCGATGAGCGCAGAAGTTCTTTTTGCCAACACCCGGATTCTCGATGGTTCGGGCACCACGCCTTACAGCGGCTTCGTGCGGGTGAAGGATCGGCGCATTGTGCAGATCGGCCGCGGCGCGGGGCGGGTTTCGGCAGGCGATGCGCTGCTGATCGACGCCGCAGGCGCAACGCTCATGCCCGGCATGTGCGAGGCCCACACGCACTTCTCGTGGAACAACTCGGCGAGCCTCTCGGGCATTCAGGTGATGCCTCTCGAGGAGCATGTGCTGTGGTGCGCCAAGGTGGCCCGCCAGTACCTGCAGGCCGGATTCACCTCCTGCGTCGGTGCAGCGTGCGCCAAACCTCGCCTCGATGTGGTGATCCGCAATGCTATCAACCAGGGACAGATTCCGGGTCCGCGCTACCTGGCGGCCTCCCAGGAGATCACCGTGCCGGGCGGACTCGGCGACGAGACGCTTCCACATCTCCCGTTTCCGGAGTACAGCTTCGGCGTGAATGTCAACGGCGCAGAGGACATGCGCAAGGTTGTGCGAACCTTTCTCAAGTATGGCGTGGATCTGGTGAAGCTCAACCTCTCCGGCGACAACTTCACACCCCAGTCACCGGCGGGTACCTCATGGATGACCGACGAAGAGGTGGCTGCGGCGATGCAGGAGGTGAAGATGCGAGGCCGGCGCGGCTCGGCGCACGCGCGCTCGGCGCCCAGCGTGAAGCAGGCCCTGCGGCACGGTGTTGAAGTGATCTACCACGCAAGCTACACCGACGAGGAGGCGCTCGACATGCTCGAGGCCGCGCGCGACCGGATCTTCGTGGCGCCGGGCATCGGGATTATCCATGCACTCCTCAACGAGGCCGAGCCCTGGGGGATCACCCGCGAGAAGGCCGCTGCCATGGGCTACCAGGACGAGTGGGAAAACGCCATCGTGTCGCTGCGCGCGATGCACAAGCGCGGTGTCCGGGTACTACCCGGAGGCGACTACGGCTTTGCGTTCCTTCCGCACGGCAACAATGCGCGTGACCTGGAGTTCTTCGTGCGCTATCTCGGTTTCACCCCGATGGAGGCGATCCGCGCTGCCACCCAGTACGGCGGGCAGATGATGCTTCAGGGCCACGAACTCGGCCTCGTCCGCGAGGGCTTTCTTGCCGATCTTCTGCTCGTTGACGGCGACCCCCTTGCCAACATTGCCATCCTGCGCGAGGGGCGGCGCATCCTTGCGGTGATGAAGGATGGCCGCTTTGCAAAGGCGCCCCCGTGCGAGGGGGTTGATCGCCTCGAGCGCGCCGCATGATGCCTGCGGGCCGGATCACTGCCCTTGTTCTGGTTCTTGCCGGGCTGCTGCTGAGCGCCTGGGGCCTTGCGCACAACCCGAGGCTCTTTCTCATCACGCTGCTCAACGGGCTCACGCTCGCGGCACTCTACTTCATCGTGGCTTCGGGCTTCACCCTTGTGTTTGGCCTGATGCGCAACGTGAACCTGGCGCACGGTTCGCTCTACCTGCTCGGGGGCTACATCGGCTATGCGGTGGCCGAGGCAAGCGGGTGGTGGATGCTCGCGATCGCGGCAGGTTTTCTCGGCGCAGCGCTGGCCGGTTTCCTGATTCAGATCCTGATCCTGCGGCATATGCAGGGCGAGGAGCTGCGGCAGACGATGGTCACGATCGGTCTTTCGATCGTGATCGGCGATCTCCTTCTTTGGGCGTTCACCGCGCAAGTCCATCAGATGGAGCCGCCCGAATGGCTCGATGGCCCGATCCGGGACATACCGCTCATCAGGGCCTACTCGGCCTATCGGCTCAGCCTTCTGGTTTTCGGGGTCGTGATCGGCCTCTTTCTCTGGTGGCTGCTCGCCCGCACGCGGGTCGGCGCGATGATCCGCGCCGGTGTCGACGACCGCGCCATGCTTTCGGCGGCCGGGGTGAATGTGAACATGGTCTTCGCGCTCACCTTCATGCTCGGTGCCGGGCTCGCCGGTCTGGGGGGCGTGATCGGGGCAGTCGAGCTCTCGATGGTTCCGGGCGAAGACACCCGGCTGCTTCTTGCTTCGCTGATCGTGGTGATCGTGGGCGGGATGGGAAGCGTTTCCGGGGCCGCCCTCGGCGCGGTGATCCTCGGGCTGGCGGAAACCTTCGGACTCGCCTACGCGCCCACCTACAGCGTGGTTTTCACCTTCCTGATCCTGGTGCTGGTGCTGGCGTTCAGGCCGCGCGGCATTCTCGGGAGGCCAGCGTGAGTGCGGCCCACTGGCGCCGGGCGATGAACCGCGGAGCAGGGCAGGCGCAGCCGCTGCGCGACCGCTTCGTGGTAGCGGCCTCGGCATCCTCGTCCGTGCTGCACGACCGGTCGCTACAGGGGGCGCGCGGGCCTGGCGCTTTCGGCGGCGCCACCACAGTGGGACAGCCCTCCTTCGGATTCTGGCAGGCGCTGATGCGGGCCCTCGGAATGCTGCGCCTGCGCCATCTGGCGGCGCTTCTCTTGCTCCTTGCCTTTCCCTGGATCGGCAACGACTTCCTCACCTACCAGATCGGCGCGCAGGCACTGGCACTCGGCCTGATCACCCTTTCGCTCACCTTCCTCGGGGGCTACGGAGGAATGATCTCGCTTGCGCAGATGAGTATCGCAGGGGTGGCGGGCTACACCGTTGCGATCCTGGGCGCGAGCGGCGCCGAGATCAGCCTGGGCTGGCCCTGGTGGGCCGCGGTTGCGTTTGGCCTGGGCTTTGCAGTGTTGAGCGCAAGCTTTGTGGGATGGCTCTCGGTGCGTACCGAGGGCATCTACACCATCATGATCACGCTCGCCTTTGGCGTGGCCTTCTACTACCTTGCGTTGCAGAACTACAGCCTTTTCAACGGCTTTCAGGGCTTTCAACGGGTGCATGCGCCCGAAGTGTTCGGTGTGTCATTCCGAAAGCCCTTGCCCTTCTACTTCCTTTGCCTTGCGTGTGCACTCGCTGCGTATCTCCTTGTGAAGTGGACGATCCGCACGCCCTTCGGGATCGCGCTGCAGGGCGTGCGCGACAATCCGCGCCGGATGGCAGCGCTCGGCTTTGACGTGACGGCGCACCGGGTTGCCGCCTACGGTCTTGCGGGCTTGCTCGCCGGCCTCGGTGGCGTGCTTCTCGTCTGGTACAACGGTCTGATCACCCCAGGGTCGATCAACACAGGGTGGCTGATCAATGTGCTTGTGATGGCGGTCCTTGGCGGGATGAGCCATCCGCTGGGCGCATTCCTGGGCGCACTGGTGTTTGTGCTCCTCCAGACCTTTGCCATCGATCTCTTCGACCGCGAACGCTTCAATCTGGTGATCGGTGCAGTGTTCCTGCTGATCGTTCTCTTTTCGCCGGACGGTCTGCTGGGGCTTTGGTCAGGGCTGCGAAAGCGCATGACGAAGTAGTTGTGTTCCGGGTCGTACATCATTTCATCAACCATCGAGGACAGGAGTAGACATGAAGACAGACAAACCCAGGTTCGTGCGTACCGTCGTGAGTGGCGCGGTTGCGCTCTTGCTCGCCGGAGCAGCCTATGCCCAGGGCCAGGCGGTGAAGATCGGGTTGCTTGCCACGCTGGAGGGGCCCTTCGCGGCGGGCGGAGCCGACGGAATGCGCGGTGCCGAACTTGCCGTCAAGCAGCGTGGCGGAACCGTTGCGGGCAGGAAGGTCGAGATCATCAAGGCGAGTTCAAACGCCAACCCTGATGTGGCCGTCAATGCGGCACGCAAGCTTGTGGAGCAGGACAAGGTCGACATTCTCGTGGGGCCGCTCTCGGGCAGCGAGGGGATCGCGGTGAAGGACTATTCACGCGGCCAGCCGCAAACCACTTTCATCAACGGAGGCTCTGGAGCGCAGGCCACAACGCTCGTCAATCCGAGCCCCAACTTCTTTCGCTTCAACACCGAGGGCGCGCAGTGGATGGTGGGCCTTGGCAAGGCTGCGATCAGCAAGGGCTACAAGCGGGTGATGGTGATCGCCGAGGACTACGCGTTTCCCTACTCGCAAGTGCAAGGCTTCATGAGCGAGTTCTGCCGGCTTGGCGGCAAGGTGCCGATCAAGGCCTGGGTACCGCTGGGGGGCAAGGACTATGCGTCCACGATCGCGCGCATACCCAAGGATGTGGATGCTTTGCTGGTGGTGCTCGGAGGGGCCGATGCGGTCAACTTTCTCAACCAGTATGAGGCGGCCGGCGGCGACAAGCCGATCCTCGGCGGTTCGATCACGGTGAGCCAGGACGTGCTCAACTACAAGGGCAAACGCCGCGAGTCGCTGGTCGGCACCCTCTCGGCCGGGCCGCTTGCCGATGCCTTCGACGGCGCCGACTGGAAAGCCTTCGTGGAGGATTACCGCAAGAACTATCCGGTCTCGGCCGGAGGCTATCCGAGTCCGAGTCTCTTTGCCTTCGTGTACTACACCAACATGAAGGCCGCGCTCGACGGGCTCGAGGCTGCGGGAGGCGACCTGTCGAACAACCACCAGAAGTACCGTGCTGCGCTGAGCAAGCTTGAACTCAAGACGCCCACTGGCATTGTGCGGCTCGACGCCAACCGTCAGGCGATCGGCACAACCTTCGTGACCGAAGTGGTGAAGGATGCGAGCGGCAATCTCCTCAACAAGGTCCACAGCAAGGTTGATGGCGTGGAGCAACTGCTTGGCATGAAGAAGGAGGAGTTCCAGATCGGTTCAAGGGACGTGCCTGCATGCCCCTGAACCCCGCGATCGGGGCAACCGCTGCAAGTGCATGGCCCTGAATCCTTGCGGGTTGAACCGCGCCGATGAGCACCACCGCGCTTGAGACCCCAGGCGCGCCCCAGTCCCGCAACCGTGCGGGCGCTGGGGCGCCGCTTGCGCTCGCCAGCGGTGACGCGCTCGTCCTCGAGTCGCTCAGCCGCCACTTTGGCGCGGTGCGCGCGGTGGAGAGGGTGAACCTCAAGGTCCGTGCCGGGCAGAAGTACGCGGTCCTCGGATCCAACGGGGCGGGCAAGACCACGCTCTTCAACCTGATCACTGGCGATCTGCCCCCAACAGCCGGAAGCATCAGCTTCTTTGGCGAAGACATCTCCGGACTCCCAGCGCACGAACGGATCCGCAAGGGTCTGCGGCGCACCTACCAGTCTTCGCTCCTCTTTCGGCAACTGTCGATCCGCGATAACCTTTTTCTCGCGGTGCGCGGGGTTTCGCAGGGCAGGTTCAGCTTTCTGCGCGCTTCGGCGCGGCACCCGAGTACCCGCGCCACCGGGGCAATCCTCGAGCGGATACGGCTTTCACACCTTGCCGGGGAAACCGTGGCCAATCTTTCGCACGGCCAGCAGCGTCAGGTCGAGATCGGAATGGCGCTTGCGGGTGCTCCACGGTTGATCCTCTTTGATGAACCGGCAGCCGGGCTTTCCCCCGCAGAGCGACGCGAACTGGTGGCCTTGTTGCGCGGGTTTCCCGAGCACATCGGTTTTGTGTTGATCGAGCATGATCTCGACATCGCCTTGCGTGTTTCCCATCATGTCTCGGTGATGCACAACGGCACCATCCTTCGCGAGGGCACCCCGGACGAGATCGAGGCCGATGCGCAAGTGCACGCCCTCTACATGGGCAGCGACCCGGCGGGCGATGCCGGCGACGGATTTGCGGGACACTGAAGCGTGAACGGGTGGTTTCGCGGCAAGCCCTCGGCAGCGTCCGGGCCCGCCTCAACGTCCCGGCCCTCGGCGCCGAGCGCGGTGAAGCCCACCCCAGTCACGGGCGAACCGCTGCTCGAGGTGGAGGGCTTGCAGGTCTACTACGGAAGGGCCCACGCGGTGCAGGGGGTGAGCCTTCGGCTTGCATCGGGCGTGCTCGGCGTGGTTGGGCGCAATGGGATGGGCAAGACAACGCTTTGCCACGCGATCGCCGGACTTGTCCCGGCGACGGGATCGATCCGTTTCGGGGGACGCGAAGTCCTGGGCATGCGGCCGCACCAGATTGCCAGGCTCGGCATTTCGCTGGTGCCCCAGGGCCGGCGGGTCTGGCCCTCGTTGAGCGTTGACGAGACACTGCGCCTGGTGGCTTCGGCGCCCGCTGACCGGGACCGGATCTACACCCTCTTTCCGAGGCTTGCCGAACGCCGATCCAACGGTGGGCACCAGCTCTCGGGGGGCGAACAGCAAATGCTCGCTATCGGCAGGGCACTCCTGCTGCAACCTGCCCTGCTGATCATGGATGAGCCCACCGAGGGGCTTGCGCCGGTGATCGTGGAGCAGCTCACCCAGGCGCTGAGGCAGTTGAGCCGGGACGACGCGATCGCAATCCTTCTCATCGAGCAGAACCTGCGCGTTGCGCTCGGGGTTGCCGACCGGATTGCGGTGATGGTCAACGGCAGGATCGCGCAGGAGATGCCGCCCTCGATGCTCGCGTCGGATCCTGAACTCCAGGAGCGCTTGCTCGGGGTACGCAGCCACCGCCATCTCGACGACGACGCGGCGGAGGCCCCGGAGGGCAGCAGCGCTCGGCAGCGCGACGCTCCGGTGGATACCGGCGGGTCTGCACAGTCCGCCCAGCCCGCCGTGATCCGGGTTCTGCGCGCGCATGCCGACCCGCAGACCCGTGCCCCCGAGCCCGCGTCCTGGGTTGCACCGGCGGCGCGCTTCAACGCATGGAACAGCGTGAGCGTTGCGGGCCCGGCTGCGTCCGATTCGACTGCATCCAGCGTGGCAGTTCAGGGCGCAGGCGCAGCTGCGTCGGGCTCCGTGCCGGTTGCAACACCCGCTGGCCCGGCAAACAGGTCGGCGGGGGCACTTTCTTCGGCGGCGTCGCCGGTTGCAGCACGTACTGCACCGCCGGGGCCAACCGCCGGATCCGCATTGCGACTTGCCTATGTGGCGGGCACCTTCGACACCAAGGGGCGCGAACTCGAGTTCCTTGCAAAGCTGCTCGAGGCCCGCGGCCTTCGGGTCACGACGGTCGATCTGTCCACTTCGGGTCAGCCCTCGATGGCGCGGATCTCTGCGCGCGATGTTGCGCGGCATCACCCGGGGGGCGAGGCAGCGGTCTTTTGTGGCGACCGCGGTGCGGCGGTGAGCGCGATGGGGCTCGCGTTTGCGCAATTCGTGCGCTCGCGGCGCGATGTGGGCGGCCTGATCTCGGCGGGCGGCTCGGGAGGGACCAGCATCGCCACGGCAGGGATGCGCGCGCTCGACGTTGGCTTGCCCAAGGTGATGGTGTCAACCATGGCAAGCGGCGACACCCGGCCCTATGTCGGGCCCTCCGACATCTGCATGCTCTACCCGATCACCGACGTGCAGGGCATCAACAGGATCAGCGAGCAGGTTCTCAGCAACGCTGCGCATGCGCTTGCCGGGATGATCCAGCATCCGCCGAAGCCACGCGGCGATGCCAAGCCTGCCATAGGTCTGAGCATGTTCGGCGTGACCACGCCCTGTGTGCAGGCGGTGGCACGGGCGCTCGAGGCCGACCACGACTGCGTGGTGTTCCACGCCACGGGCGTTGGCGGTCAGTCAATGGAGAAGCTTGCCGACTCGGGGCTTCTCGCAGGCGTGATTGACATTTCAACCACCGAGATCGCCGACGAGATCGTGGGCGGCACGCTTTCGGCCGGGCCCGAGCGGCTCGATGTATTTGCACGGCAGCCAATGCCGTGGGTGGGTTCGGTGGGTGCACTCGACATGGTGAACTTCGGACCCTTCGAGTCGGTGCCGGAGCGCTTTCGCAACCGCAGGCTGTACCGCCACAACCCCAACGTGACCCTGATGCGCACCACGCCCGAGGAGTGCATCCGCATCGGACAGTTCCTTGTTGAAAAGCTCAACCGTATGCGTGGTCCGGTGCGCCTGCTCCTGCCGGAGCACGGGTTGTCGGCGATCGACCGGGAGGGGCAAGCCTTCTGGGACCCGCAGGCAGACCGCGCGCTCCTCGAGACCCTGGAGGCAGGGTTTGAGCCCGGGCCGCGTCGGCGTCTCGAGCGCCTGGCGCTGCACCTCAACGACCCTGCATTTGCACAGGCCCTTGTGGAGGCCTGGCGTGAAGTCGCCGCGTATGCGGACGGGCAGTCCCCGGATACTACCGAGCGAAGGAGTGTGGTCTGATGCCAAGGGTGGATCGAAGCGAGGCACTCGCGCGCTTGCGCAGGAAGATCGCCGCCGGCGAGGCGATCGTTGGCGCAGGGGCGGGGACCGGGTTGTCGGCCAGGTGTGAGGAAGCCGGGGGCGTTGATCTGATCGTGATCTACAACTCCGGGCGCTACCGGATGGCCGGCCGCGGATCGCTCGCGGGATTGCTCGCCTACGGCAACGCCAATGCGATCGTGTGCGAGATGGCGCGTGAAGTGTTGCCGGTTGTCCGTCACACGCCGGTCCTCGCCGGGGTGAACGGTACCGATCCCTTCATGATCACGCCGAAGTTTCTGCGCGAACTGATCGATCTGGGCTTTTCCGGTGTCCAGAACTTTCCCACGGTGGGGCTGATCGACGGAACCTTCCGGGCAAACCTCGAAGAAACCGGGATGGGCTATCCGCTCGAGGTGGAACTGATCGGGCAGGCACACGCCCTCAACCTCCTCACCACACCGTATGTGTTTTCGGCCCACGATGCGCGTCAGATGGCGCGCGCCGGGGCCGACGTTGTGGTGTGCCACCTCGGACTCACCACCGGAGGAAGCATCGGCGCGCAAACTGCGTTGCGCCTCGAGGACTGCGTCACGCCAATCCGCGACTGGGCCTCGGCCGCCAGGGAGGTCAATGCGCAGGTGATCGTGCTTTGCCATGGCGGGCCGATCGCCACGCCCGAGGATGCGGCCTGGATTCTCGAGCGCTGCCCGGAATGTCACGGTTTCTACGGCGCAAGTTCGATGGAGCGCTTGCCGGTGGAGACTGCGCTCACCGAAACCGCCCGCCGGTTCACCCGCTTGCGGTTGCAGGGTCGATGATGTCGTGTTCAATCAGCCAGGCTGCATGCGCGCAGCATGAAAGGTCGCTGGCCAGACGGGGAAGGGGGCAGGTATGAGCGGTGCCGAGTTTGGAAGCTTCATTCTTGGATTGATCGTGGTTGTCATTGTGGTGGCCGTTGTGGTGTGGTTGCTTCACTGGCTCTACCTGCGCAGTTCCAAGGAGCGCGCCTTCGTGCGCACAGGCTTTGGCGGACAGAAGGTTGTGGTCGATGGCGGGGCTTTTGTGCTCCCCATCCTTCACGACGTGATTCCGGTCAACATGAACACGTTGAGGCTCGAGGTGAGCCGCGGTCGCGACAAGGCGCTGATCACGCAGGACCGCATGCGGGTTGACGTGATTGCCGAGTTCTATGTGCGGGTTGCGGCACAACCCGAGGCCGTGGCGTCTGCGGCGCAGACGCTTGGCCTGCGCACCATGGCGCCCGAGCAGCTCAAGGAACTCATCGAAGGCAAGTTCGTGGATGCCCTGCGAACCGCAGCGGCCGAAATGTCGATGGAGGAACTGCACGAGAAGCGCGGAACCTATGTGCGCAAGGTGCGCGAGGCGGTGGCCGAGGATCTCCTGAAGAACGGGCTTGAGCTCGAGTCGGCATCGCTCACCCAACTCGACCAGACCTCGATGGACTACTTCAATCCGAGCAATGCCTTCGATGCCGAGGGGCTCACGCGCCTCACCGAGCGGATCGAGCAGCGCAAGAAGCAGCGCAACGATGTGGAGCAGGACACCCTGATCGCGATCCGCAACAAGAACCTCGAGGCCGAGAAGCTCTCGCTCGCGATCGATCTCGAAGCCGAAAGCGCAAAGCTGCTGCAGCAACGGTCGATCGAGGTGGCGCGGGCACGCCAGCGCGCCGAAGTGATCAGCGAAAAGGCCATGCGGGATCAGGATGCCGAGGAGGCGCAGATCTCGGCGCGGCAGGCGATCGAAGGTGCGCGCATCCGCAGCGAACAGACGATCGAGCAGGACCGGATACGCAAGGAGCGCGAGTTGCAGGCCGCCGAGATCGAGCGTCGTACTGCGCTTGAACTCGCCGAACAGCAGCGGGCCATCGCAGTGGCCCGTGAGAGCCGCTCCCTGAGCGAAGCGCAGACCGAAGCCGAGATTGCGCGCTCGCAGGCGGTAGCGGCAGAAGAGCGTGTCTTCACAGCTCGCGAGATCGAGATGGCCGAGCGCCGCAAGGCGATCGAACTGATCGCTGCGCGTCAGGAGGCCGAGCGCGAGGCGCTGCAGGTCACGGCCACCGCCGCTGCGGAGAAGGCGGCAAGTGCAGACCGCGGCGAGGCGCAACGGGCACAGGCGCTTGCCGATGCCGATGCCGAGCGGACGAGGGCCGAGGCACACCGGGTGAGCGCGCAGATCGAGGCCGAAGCCCTCCGGCAACTGCACGAGGCGCAAAACGTGCTGTCGCCCGAGGCGCGCACTTCCGCGCTGCGGCTCAAGATCGTGGAACGTGCCGATGCGATCATCCGCGAAACGGTCAAGCCTCTCGAGCGTATCGAGGGCATCCGGATCCTGCATGTGGACGGCCTCGGAGGCAGCGGCGCAGGTGCATCGGGGGCGGGTGCTTCCGGCGAGTATTCGGGAGGCTTTGCCGACAGCGTCGTGAATTCCGCCTTGCGTTTCCGGGCGCAGGCGCCGATCGTGGACCATCTGCTGCGTGAAATCGGTCTCGAAGGCTCCGATGTGCGAAAGCTCGCGGGCGCCGCAGTCAACCTTGGTGCGGGCGCTGGCACCAATCCCGGCGCGGGCCTGCCTTCCGCCACGCCCCCCTCGCTCGGTGCGCCCACAGGGCGGGCAGCGTCGGGTAGCCAGGGGGTGGCTTCCCCGGCGGCCGCACGGGCAAGCCTCGCTGCCTCGCCGCATGCGCTCGCAGCCGCGAACCTCGACGAGGATGCCTTGTGATCCGGGTGTATGTGTCGAGCGTGATCCAGGCGCCTGCCACCGCAGTCTGGTCGCGCATCAGGGACTTCAACGGACTCCCCGTCTGGCACCCCCTGATCGCAGAGAGCCGCATCGAAAACAGCTGGCCTTCCGATCGCATCGGCTGCATCCGTCAGTTTCGAACGCGTGACGGGGGGACGATCCGTGAGCGTCTTCTTGCGCTTTCGGACTATGACTACACCTGCACCTACGAGATCCTCGAGAGTCCGATGGGCGTGAGCGACTATGTGGCCACGCTCAAGCTCACGCCAGTCACCGACGGCGATCGCTGCTTTGCCGAATGGAGCGCCGAATTTGGCTGCGCGCCGGGACGCGAGGAGGAACTCGCCGACACCATCGGCCGTGGCGTTTTCCAGGCGGGTTTCGACGCACTCAAGCGTGCGAGGCTGCACGACGGCAGCGGCGGTTGAGAGGTGCTGCAGCGCGTTGTCCGATCCACGGTCATCGAGCGACCGGTCGAGGAAGTGTGGGAGGTGCTGCGCGACTTCAACCGCCACGATCAGTGGCACGGTCTGGTCAGCCGAAGCACCATCGAATCGGGTCTGCGCGCGAGCCAGGTTGGCTGTGTGCGCGCCTTCACGCTGCGCGACGGTGGTTTCGTCCGCGAGCAGTTGCTCGGTCTTGACGACCGGAACTTTCGCTCAACCTATTGCATCGTGGAAGCCACGCTGCCGCTCGAGCGCTATGTGGCAACCGTCACCCTCAAGCCGGTCACCGACCGGCGCCACACCTTCTGGCACTGGAGTTCCACCTTCGGCTGTCCTCGCGGCGAGGAGCTCGCCCTGTGCAAGGTGGTCGGGGACGAGGTCTATGAGGCGGGCTTTGCCGATCTGCGCCGATACCTGAGTCGTAGCCGGGCACTCGCCCGGGGCGCGGTGGGTGATCGCGGCGCTGCGGTTTCGGGCGCACAGGGGGAGGGCAGCAGCGCAGAGCCCGCAGTGCAGGCCGTGGCGCTCGAGGGTTACGGAGATGCCCGGCAACTGCAGCCGCAAACCCGGCGCTTGCAGCGCCTCGGCCCACGCGAGGTCAGGGTGCGGCAAACCGCTGTAGGCGTGAACTTCATCGACATCTATCTGCGCAGGGGCTGGATTCCCGAGTTGCTCGCGCCCGGGGCTGTGCCCGGCATGGAGGCTGCGGGCGAGCTTGTTGCCCTTGGTTCCGAGGTCACCGGCCTGCAGGAGGGTGACCGGGTGGCCTACATGGGGCCGGTGCCCGGAGCCTACGCCAGCGGACGCAATGTGCCGCGCGACTGGCTCGTGCAACTGCCGCCCAGCGTGGAGGAGGAGATGGCCGCAGCGCTCCTCCTCAAGGGCATCACTGCCGATTACCTTTTGCACGACCTCGGGCGGGTACGCCCGGGCGCTCGCTGGCTTGTGCACGCTGCGGCCGGAGGCGTGGGCTCGATCCTGTGCCAGTGGGGCACCCGACTCGGCGCGCGCATCGTGGGCACGGTGTCGAGCCAGGAGAAGGCCCGCCTGGCAAGGAACTGGGGTTGTGAGCATGTGATCGTGACCGGCGAGTATCGCTTTGCCGAGTCCTTGAGGTACCACTTTCCCGAAGGCGCCGAAGTGATCGTGGACGGTCTCGGGGCTGCGGCGGCAGGCGAGAACTTCCAGGCCCTGGCCGATTGCGGGCACTGGATCAGCCTCGGACAGGCAAGCGGCGGGCTCGAACCCCTTGCACCGGATCTCCTGGTACGAAAGTCGGCAAGCTTCTCGCGCCCAGTGGCCTTTGCCTATGTGGCCACCCGGCAGGCGCTCCAGATGCGGGCGCAAAGACTCTGGAGCGCGCTCGAGGCGGGGAGCTTCCAGCGTCCGTCGATCGAACGCTTTGCGCTTGCCCAGGCTGCAGAGGCACACCTCCGACTCGAGTCGCGCGCAAGCAGCGGATCGATCGTCTTGCTGCCCTGAAGCGTAGGCGGCTACTCGGCGCATGGCGCGGGTGGATGGCCCCGGGCGGGTAGCGCTGTGCTATCGTCTCTCGGGCGGTTTTCACCATCGAAACGGCAACGCTCAGGCAGGCCGGGCGGTGGATGCGCAGTATTCAGCGTGGATATTGCCCTCAACAAAACGGCTTCCTGCGGCGATGGCCTTGCGGGAAGCGCATGAATCCAGCGGGAGGTCAAGCATGGACGCCCAACAGTCCACCCAACAGGCTGCACAGCAACTGGCCAAGGATGTGAAGGCCGTGGTCGATGATGCCGAGGCGCTCTTGCGCAGCACCGCCGAACACACGGGCGAAGAGGTGAGGCAGTTGCGCGAATCGCTGCAGCGTCGCCTCAAGGAGGCCCGCGCCAGCCTGGTGGCTGCGGAGGAGCGTGTGGTGGCCAACGTGAAGGAGGCTGCAGCGGTCACCGATCGGTATGTGCGCGACAACCCATGGCAGGCGGTGGGGATCAGCGCAGGCATCGGTGCGGGCATCGGCTTTCTGCTCGGCTTGCTCGTTGGCCGCAAGTAGTTTCCGGCCGCTGAAGCGTCCTGACGGTTGCCGGGTGCAGCCTTCAAGACGGGCTTAGGCTCCCCCGCCACCCCATCCGGAAAGTCAACATGGGGCTCCGGCAGAGCCTTTTGCAGCTCGGAGCGAGCGCCGCTCTGGTGCTGCGGCAGCGGCTGGAGATGTTTGCGCTCGATCTCGAAGAGGAGATCCTGCGCATCGTGCTTGTGGTGCTTGGCGGTCTTCTTGCACTCATGCTTGCCTTTCTTGCGCTTGTTTTCGCAGGATTCGCTGTGGTGGTGGTGTATTGGGACGTGGCCCGGGTGCAGGCGATCGTGGGGGTGTTCAGCGTGTTTGCGCTCGGTTGCATGATCGTTTTGCTCCAGCTTCGGAGCCTGTGGCGTAAGCGCGCCCCTTTCCTCCAGGCTACGCTCGCCGAACTGCGCAAGGACCTTGATCTTCTGGCGAGCCGCGCGACCAATCCGCCGTGAGAATCCGGCTGAGTTTCCCGTGAGCCCCTGGCAGGGTTCGCCTGAGCCGGTTCCTGGCTTCCCGGCACCCCACGTGCGGGATTCCCCGTCGGGTTCCCCATGAGCCGCCTGCAGGCGATTGCCCAGCGCAGGCTTGCGCTGCAGTTCGAAAGCGAGCGCGAACGTGGGGCCCTGCGCCAGCAGGCGCCCTCGGTGGCGCTTGGACTGGGGTTCGCACTGGGCGGCTACCTCGCCGCACGCCGATGGGGTCCGCACCTGGCTGCTGCGGGATCCTTCCTGATCGCTGCAGCTTCGGCCTGGCGGATCGCGCAAACGCTGCGCGGCGCAAAGCGCCAGGACCGCTGACTTCAAGCGCGCGAAATTGTGGCAATCTCCGTGCAAGCCACGGTGAGCCGCGCTTTGGGCTCCACCCCGGAGAAGACACAACACAGGCTGGTTGGAGGAGCGCAATGGAATGCAGGACCAAGGCTGAAGGTGCCCACGCTGCGGAGCGTATCGAAGAAAGCGGTTGCAGAGGGGGCGGCACCGACCACAGCGGTTTTGGCGGGAGCATCGGCACGTTCGGCCAGGCGGGCGGCATCCGCGGCAGGCGGCGCGTGCTCGCTGCGGGCGGTTCCGTGCTCGCGATGGGATGCGCAGACTTGCTGCTGCCACACCCCACGGCGCGCGCGCAGGCGGTTCAAGGTTCTGCGGGGTATCCCAGCCGACCGATCACCCTGATCGTGCCATGGCCTCCGGGAGGATCCACCGACCGCCACTTGCGCAAGTTTGCCGAGGTGGCAGGCAGGTATGTGGGTCAGAACATCGTGGTGGAAAACAAGCCCGGTGCGGGAGGGATGCTCGGACCTGCCACGATGGCAGCTTCGGCCAGGCCCGACGGGTACACGCTTTCGCAACTCCCGATGGGAGCATTCCGCATCCCGCACATGCAGCAGGTTGCCTGGGACCCGATCCGGGACTTCACCTACATCCTTGGTCTCACCGGATACACCTTCGGCATCACCGTACGCGCGGACTCACGCTTCAAGACGATTCAGGAAATGGTGGACTTCGCCCGGGCGAATCCGGAAAAAGTCTCCGTGGGCAACACCGGGACGGGAACCTCACCGCATCTGGTGGTGGAGGAACTTGGTCTGCGCACCGGGGCCCGTTTTCTGCATGTGCCCTTCAAGGGCAATTCGGAGAACACGCTCGCCCTGCTGGGCGGGCACACCGACGCGCTCTCGGATGCTACCGGATGGGGGCCCAATGTAGACGCCGGGAAGATGCGCCTGCTTGTGACTTTCGGCGAACGACGCACCACCCGCTGGCCCTATGCGCCCACGGCCAGGGAGCTGGGCTACGGTATCGTTTCCAATTCGCCCTACGGGATCGTGGCACCGCGGGGACTTGACCCGAAGATCCAGAAGTTTTTGCACGATGCATTGCGCAAGGCGCTCGATGATCCTGAGCATCTGAAGATGCTCGAAACCCTCGACCAGGAGTACTGGTACAGGAGCAGCGAGGAGTATCTGGCCTGGGCGAAGCAGAGCGTTGAGTCCGAGCGCAAGCTGATCGAGGCGCTCGGACTGCTCCGCAAGCCCGCATAGCTGTGCGCTTGTCCCAGGCATCTGCGCGGCCCCTTGGATCTCCCGGAACCCGAGAATCTCCTGGATACCGAGAATGTTCCCGATACCGGGGATCTCCCGAATACCGGGGATCTCCCGGAACCCGCAGATCGTCTAGATTCCGAGGATCTTCTTCGCCTCGGCGAGGAGTTTCATGGATTCGCCGTGCTGACCGGCCTTGTGCGCTGCCTCCCCGTCGGCGCGCAGTTTCTTCACCTTGGCCATGTCGGCGTCGGCAACCTTCGGCTGGGTTGCCAGTTTGGCATCGATGGCCTTCATTTCACCGGGGCAACCGTGCGCAAGCACAGCACCGGAAAAGAGCAGCATGGCAACGGTCGTTGAGGTCTTGAACATGGTGCACTCCCAAAGGATGTTTGAAGCAGGCGCTCGGGATGCTGATGCGGGTGCAGGAGAGGCCTGCGGAAGGCTCCTGCCCGACCGCACGGTTCCGAAACCACAGAACCCTGCACATCCAACTCCGCAACGGATCCTACACGCACCGCGGCGCCGCGGTTTTGCGCACCTCTTCATCCTGGGGTTGATCATCGCGGTCGTACCCGCTTTGGTCTCGCCCGTGTCCGCGCAGCCCTCGGTGCGCTTTCTGAGTACTGCGGAACTTTATGCGCGCCTCGACGATACCCGGGCCGAAGTACGCGAATCGGGTCGTCACTACATCATGGGGGTAGTGGATGCGCTCGTCTTTGCCCGTGATCCCGAGGTCTGCCTCGGTGCGCAGGCGCGACTCGACGATCTTGTGGCCGCCGTCCATCAGAGGCTCACCTCCAGACCCG
>Ga0194134_10002968_pt1 | contig 19003 bp, 19 predicted proteins | sample TA2KigOff0mmetaG_FD_148602 | JGI IMG/M metagenome (GOLD analysis project Ga0194134, IMG submission 148602) | Freshwater microbial communities from Lake Tanganyika, Tanzania - TA2015056 Kigoma Offshore 0m | ecosystem: Environmental > Aquatic > Freshwater > Lake | place: Tanzania: Lake Tanganyika... | reverse complement strand
TTACAGACTGATTAGAATGATCTTGACCACGCAAATATATTAAACATGATTCAATAAATTCTTTATTTTCAATATATATAACATTTGACATTGTATTAACAATAATACAAATAATTGATTTAAAATTATTATCATTAATGCAAAAATAACCATCTTTTGAATTTGAAAATTCAGTTGATGTATATATTTGTGATAATTTTACTTTTCTTAAAATTTCTTTTGAAAATTGTTTGCGATATAAATTATTTGTAAGTTTACTTAAAATACTGTCAGATAGATATCTTAATTTGAACATTTCAGGACATTTAATTTTAACATCAATATCAGAATTAAAAATAATTTCAATAAATCTTGAATTCTTAAATTGTGTACATGACAGAAAACCAGGTGTTTGTCTATTTATTTCATTAATTTGATCAATAAAATTTAATAAATTTTGTTTGTTTCTACCAACAGGTTGTTTATTGATTGTTATCTCAAAAAGATTCATTGATTCGGACATTGTAAATGGAATAATATTTCTAATAATAAAAAAAAATCAATTTTTTTTATATTCACAGATTAGATTTTTATTAGTAACTATTTTATTTAAAAATTAAAAAATATTATTTAAATATTTATTAATATATAAAATATTTTTGATAGTTTCACATCTAGCACAGACTCTTTAAATTCATATCAGGCTCATAAGTGCTATTATTCCATGGACTGACGGTGAATTTAGGATTGGGTACAGTACCTCTGATATCATAAGATGCATTCTTGAGGGATTGACCAACAGTGTTAATACCAATGACATAACGTTCAGTGTTAATTAATTTATCATCGTTGATATTAAATTTGGCTTGTGAGAAATCAGTATCAAACCATTGTTTGTTAATTTCTTTTGGTAAGAAATCTTTAGCATTATATTTTTTAACATTGTTTTTATTGATATCAACAACATCAGGACGAGCTTGTTGAGGAATGGGTCTTTGAAATGCTGCATCAAGAGAAGCTCCAGTTTGATTTACATCAGAAGGTTCAAATTGGAAAACATCCATTTGATTTCCACGTACTTCAGATCTTGGAGTTTCGGATTTAGGAACTTGTCTACTTGATTCAGAAACAATACGTCTTACTACTTCTGATTTAGGGGTTTCTGATTTAGGGCTTTCAGATTTAGGGCTTTCAGATTTAGGGCTTTCAGATTTAGGGGTTTCTGATTTAGGAGTTGCTGATTTAGGGGTTTCTGATTTAGGACTTTCTGATTTAGGGGTTACTGATTTTGCATCTTGAGTAAAACATTCATCAACACGTTTTGGTTTAGTTAAATAATAAATTAAGAAACCTAATGCAACTAATAATAAAACTGTGGACAGTGTGTTATCTTTTGGCATTTGTTCGGGCATTTAGATATATCTAAAGTTAGAAAAAATTTATAGATTTTAAATTTTTTTTTTTGAAACTAGTTTTTATTATCAAATTTAATTAATCAATTATGTCATAATTTTCTGAACTATCTGAATTAAAAATATATTTATTTTTAATAATAATTTTATTTATTATACTATTTTTTTGTTCTGTTTTTTTAAAGTTATTATTTGTATCAATTAATTTTTTTTCACCTAATAATTTTAATAATTTATTTACATCATTATTTTCATATAGTTTTAAACTAACATTTTCATATACTTGAATTAAATCTCCTACTTCTAAATTAGATAAATTAACTTCTTCATTATTTTCATTATATATTTTAAAATCAACTGACCCTTTTACTATTTTTGCTGTAAAAATATGATTATTTTCAGATTCAATTATAAAATTATTTTTATCTATATTTATTGTTTTAACTTTTATTTTATGTTTTATTGTATTCATTAATAATATCTAATATTTATTAAATCAAAATAACGAATAAAATTGAATTAAAATATTTATAATTAAGTTAATTATAATTAATGGAATATAATTTTGATAAAGTTATTAAAAGAGTTCATCCAGAATGGTTAGATTTTTTTGAATCAAATAAAGATGAATTAATATTAATATTAAATCAAGTAAATAAAGATATTAAAGATGGTAAAACTATTTTTCCATTACCTAAAGATTTATTAAGAACTCTTTATTATTTTGGACCAAAAGATACTAAATTAGTATTACTCGGACAGGATCCTTATATAAATTCAGAAATTTTTTCAGATAAAAAAGTACCACAAGCTTGTGGAATGTCATTCGGTGTTCCAAAAGCTCATAAAAAAATACCTCCATCATTGCAAAATATTTTTAAAGAAATTAAAAACTGTTATCCAGATTTCATAATACCAAATCATGGTTTTCTAAAAAGATGGATAAAACAAGAAAAAATAATATTGCTAAATTCAGCTTTAACAGTAATTGAATCAAAATCAAATAGTCATCAACACATATGGACTAATTTTACTGATAAATTAATTAAATATATTAGTGATACTAACCAAAATACTATTTTTCTGTTAATGGGAAATTTTGCAAATAGTAAATCAAAACTAATAGATACTAATAAACACAAAATATTTACAACAGTTCATCCATCTCCATTGTCAGCTCATAATGGATTTTTTGGATGTAATGTTTTCTTAAAAATAAATAGTTATTTAGTTGATAAAAATATATCACCAATTAAATGGTAAAAAAAATATCTAAAATAATATATATATATGTTTGGAATAGAATCTTATAAAAATAAAGACGAACTTCTCGAAGAACAATATAAAGCCAAGTACTTAAAGTACAAACAAAAATACCTCGAACTTAGTCAAACTGGTGGTTTCCTTTCTGGTGTTGGTAAATATGCAATTTTAACAACTGAAACTAAAGCTAAAGAGTTAATAGATCTATTTAAAAAATGTCAACAATCTCAAGGATCCTCAGATCCATTTAATGTTGAATTAGGGAGTGATTTATTAGGTAATTTAAATGTAACATATAATATTGATTTTAATGATAATAATAAAAAAAATGAGTTAGATACATTAATTGAAAATAAAAAAGCTGAATTTTCTACCTTAATTAATTCAGAAAAAACTAAATTTAATAAAATAATAGATAATAAAAGAAATGAATACACTAAATTATTTAAAGATTTTTATATACAATGTATTAATCCATCCGAAGACTTAATTAAAAGTACTTTGCATGATAATGCTTACATAATTAAACAAGGTCCTAAACAACAAGAAGCTCACTTAATTATATCAAATACAAAAATTGATTTATTAAAAAAAGGTGTATCCAAAGCAATATCGCAACAACAAACTCCTCATACATTTGAAAATACTCAAAAAGTTACTGCAACTCAAAATAAAGTTCCTTTTACTGATATTGCAGCTATTCCAGCTATTAAAAATAGTATTAATAATGCAAATGCTAATAGAGCAAAAAAAACAGAACTGACACATTATGTTATTATTAATATGACAGAAGAAGGTATGATTGGTAGAAAGAAAACTATTATTTCACTAGAATCAACTGAACCAGTTTCTATTTAATAAAAATTATATTGGAAGAATAATTTAGTCAAATCAAGAAAAAATGAAATATAAATAAACTATCTAAAGAGATATTATCTCTATAAATAGCTTATGAAAAATATAGAGAAATATTTAGATATGAGTGATGAACAACTCGACAACCTTTTAATGGGTGTCGATCTGGACAATAAACCAGATGTTGAACAATCAACAGTAGTTTGTAAAAATTGTAAAAGTCCTAATTTGGTTATAGATAATACTAAAGGGCATATGGTATGTACTGATTGTGCCGTTATTAATGAAGAATATTTGGATGAAAATCCAGAATTAACCAGCAATGACGGCGAAGGTAGTAATAATTCACGATATGGTGCACCATCAAGTTTCTTCTTTCCAAAGGCATCATTAGGCACCAAAATAGTTTCCAAAGGATATAATCGTTTAAGTTTATTACAAAAGCAAGGACAAATGCCATATAAAGAAAAAAGTTTGATGGATGTTCTTGAAACAATTCAATCAAAATGTAAAAAATATGGAATCACACAAACAATTATCGATAGTGCCAAAATTTTATATAAAAAAGTGTCAGAATCAGTTCATTCAAAAGGTAAAAGAAAAGGCAAAAATATAATCATGCGTTGTATCAATCGTAGAAGTATGATAGCAGCATGTTTATTTCATGCTTGTAAATTACAAAAAGAAACCAGATCACCAAAAGAAATAGCTGATATTTACGATTTAGAAATTAAGCATGTTAATCGTGGATGTAGGAAATTTTGTGATATCATTGATTCAAATACTTTATTCCATCAAATTAAAAGTTCTCAATCATCTGATTTCATTGAACGTTTTGCCAAAAAATTAAATATTGATAAAAAATATATTGATATTTCAAAAGATGTATCATCAAATATTCATAAATTAGATTTAGCATCAACTCATGAACCTCCGTCTGTAGCTGCTGGTTGTATTTTACTAGTAACTCAATTTTATAACATTCAATTATCCAAAAAACAGATCTCAGATATTTTTGGAATTAGTGATGTAACTATTAGTAAAACATTTAGAAAAATCTGGCCCTATCACAAGATAGTATTAAATAATAAAATAACAGAATTAATTTTAGAGAAAAAAAATGTAACAAGTAAAACTTCATCTGATATTAACAAAAATAATTTAATTATTAATAATGATTCTGAATCTGATGAAAAACCACAGAAGAAATCTATAAAAGGTGATAAAAAAGAATTAATAATTAATGAAGATTCAGATGAAGATAACTCAGATAATGATTACGATAGCGATAGTGATGAATATGATGAATCTGATGAAGATACTGAAAATAAAAAAGAATTTGATGTTTAAAATTATTTATATGTATATATATTTATATATATGAATAATAATTATAAAAATCTTTATTTAAAATATAAAAGTAAATATTTAACTTTGAAATTATCATTTATTAATCAAACAGGTGGTAATAATATTGAAAAATATTTAAATGATTTAGTAGAAATGAGAGATGAAATGGATAGTTTAATAAATAAAATTAGAGATATAGAACCTGAATTTTTAACTAAGAATATTTATTTATGGGGTAATAATATAAATCAACCAGCTTATGAACATGTTAAAAAAATAAAAAATATAATTGATAAATTTACAAATTATTTAGAATCAAATGACATTCCTATTGATTATTATAATTTGGATATATTTTATACTCAAGAATTAGTTGATTCTTTAGAATCTATGAAGAATGATTTAACATATGATAAATTATCAGAAAAATATAAATCGAGACAATATTTTTATACTATCGATGAAACCAATTATAATGAAATATTAGATGCTATGATATTAGAATATAATATTAATAACGAAAAAGATATTGAAAAACTTTTTAAATCTGCTCTTCTTGGTTTTAATAAAAATTATATATTTGGATATATGGTTTTATTTAGATTTTCAATAGTTAATAAAAAACAAATATCAGTAATAAATAATAATATAAGTTATTTAACTTTTCATTCGATTTTTTCATCTTTAAATAATTCATTAAATTCAGAAGAATATGTAGGAATTTTAATAAAGTTAATTAAAGAATATATAATGTCGTTCCCAATTAAAAAACTTATAATTATAAAAAATCCAATTGATTTTAATAAAAAATTTGAATTAAAATCCGAGATATCATTTTATGAATCAAATCAAAAAATAGACATAATTAATAATTATGATGCTAAAAATAATTTAATAATTTATAAATCTGGAAATATAAAAAGTGTAGATAGAATTATTTTAGATGATCTGAAACAAATTATTTATACATTAGTTAGAATACCAGCTTTCAAATCAAATTAAGATTTCATCTATAATCTCTACTTTATATAGATTCGATTAAGATTTCATCTATAATCTCATCTATGTAATCAAAGTATTTAACTTTAAATTCATCATTAATTAAATTAGGATATTTATTTTTAACTTCTTCAATATCTTTTTCATTTTCTTTGGGTACGAAAACTAATTTAACACCAGCTTTTTTAGCTCCTGATAATTTAAAATTTAGCCCCCCAATTTTAGTAATTTTTCCGGTTAATTCAACTTCACCGGTCATAGCAATGTCATTTCTAATAGCCTTTGATAAAATTCTAGATACAAAAGCACTGGTAAATGCACATCCTGCACTAGGTCCATCTTTTGGTGTAGATGTAGATGGTGCATGAACATGAAAACCAAATCTAAAATTTTCCATCAAATGATTATCTAGATTTTTAATTTCAGGATATTTATGTTTATTTCTTCTAATATAATCAATAGCAGCAGTTAATGAACAATGAACTGATTCTTTCATAACATCTCCTTGTTTACCAGTTAATTTAATTTCATAAGTATTTGTATTAGCTGAAAAATTATTAAATATCTGAATAGGAATTATACCACCATCACCACTAGAAGTTGCATATAAACCATTAATAATACCAATAGAAGATTTTTCGTGAATTTTACAATTTTCATTCTTTGGTTTATCTAAAATTTTTATAATAGTTTCTTTATCAATTTTAATTTTTTTATTATCAGAATTTCTAACTTTTAATCTTTCTAAATTAATTGTTAAAAAAATCTGTTCAATTTTTCTTTTAATAGAACGAACACCGGCTTCGTTAGTATAATTTTCAATGATCCATTCAATTAAATCATCAGATATATTAATCCATGATTCATTTTTTAATCCTACAGATTCAGCAATTTCTGGTATAATAAATTCTTTAACTATTTTAATTTTATCATTAATAGCATAAGCACTAACATCTACTTGTTTTAATCTATCTAGTAAAATAGGATCAACTAAATTAGAATCATTATAAGAAAAAATCATTATAACTTTATCTAATGGAAAATCAACTCCTTGAAAAAATCTGTCTTGAAATGTTTTGTTCATATTTGGATCTGTTAAATGAATTAAAATACTGGTTATTTCATTTATTGAACCATGTTTTGAACAAGCTTTATCTAATTCATCAAAATATAAAATACATCTAGATTTACCCATTTCTACCATTTTTTTTATAATTAATCCGGGTTGAGATCCCGAATAAGTATAACCATGACCATGTAATAATTCTCCATCGTTTTGTCCACCTAATGTAATTTCAGCAAATGGAATTCCTAATGCTTTACTAACTGATTTTGCCAATAATGTTTTTCCAACACCAGGGGGTCCAACTAAACCAAAACTAGTACCTTGACTAGACGGATTACTAATCCATTTACCAATTGTTTGTAATAAACCTTTTTTAGCTTCTTCATGTCCGTAAGATAATTTTTTTAGTTTATTTTCAATTTCTGATAAATATTCAGATGATTTTTCAGGATTAGAATTAATATTTTGAAAAAAAGTATCATCTTGATTTGAAGGCCATGGATAATTTAAAATATGTTTAACAAATGTTAATTGTTTATAATATTCATTATTATAAGATTTCATTTCTTCTATTTTTTCAAGTGTTAGAGATTTAATTGAAGGGGGTATGTTTTTATTAGTAACTAATTGTTTTTTATAATCAATATCATCCGATGTTAATGATTTAATTTTTTCTAATTCAGATTTAATATTATTATGAGATTTTTTAATTTTAACTAATAAATAATATGGTAGTCTTTGGCTTAATAAATTATAAATTTGAGGACTTGCTGATTTTTTTTCTTTAGTTAAACCTAATAATAACCCTGCAATATCAGCATTATCTGAATTTCCTAATAATAATAGAAAAATAGATTCATACATTTTTTTAATTTCAGAACCTTTAGATATAAAATCTTTCATAATATTTACAAAACTAGAACTAATTACTTCCATATATTTTTGATAAGATTCTTCCATATATTTAACATAAGCTTTCGAATTCTTAGAATATAAATTACCAATATAGTCATATCTTACAAATTTTTTAATAAACTTGGAATCAATTGAACTTTTTGACAAATCAGATAAGACTTTAATTTTTAATTTTTGAAGAATTGGATAATTAATTTGTGATGTTTTATTATAACATGAAAGAGTATCGTTTAAAAAATATCCTTCTATTTTTAAGTATTCAGTTGAACTTGATAGATTTTTAATCCATAATTCTCTAGATAATTCTAACAAATCATTATCCTCAAATTTAATAGGTAATCTCCAATAATATTCTTCAGCATGATTCGATACATCATAATAATTAATTTTTGTTGGAACAAATATTTTTTTTATTTCATTCAATATTTGTTGTTGTTCTTCTGAGATATCAAATTTATTATTATATATTTCAATTAAATCAACAATGTTATCATAACCTGTTTCATTTATAATTTCTAATAATTCTTTTTCTTGTTCAAATAAAGGTAATTTATCACATGATTTCTTTAAAATATTTATCATATTTTCGATCATAAAATTATTATCAATATCTAAATCAAATAAATTTACCAATTCACTAATTTTTATATCTAAAATATGTTTATTATCTAATTTATCAATTATAAAATTATTATATGATGTATTCAAGTTTTTTGAAATAATAAAAATATTACCCAATATTTGATTCTTTTGATTAAAATCAATAACATTATTCAAAAATAAAAAATTAATGTGTTTTTCTAATCTAAAAATTATTTCAGTCAAATATTTATATCTTTTTTGCAAAATATGTAATTTGAATAATTTGATTTTATTGTTTTCTAAAATATTCATTAAAAATCTAGAGATTTAAATTAAATGATTATCTTAAAAATATTCGTTTAATAAAAAATAAATAAGTCTCCTATTAATATATTTAAACAAAGCACATTATATATAAAAGAAATCAAACGCACTTAAACAAAAAATAAGTGTGTTTGATTTAAAAAAATAATCTATTAATAGATTATATAATAGAATGCCCGGTAAAAACTTAAAACAAACTACTCAAAAAACAGAACCCGTTGTTGTTGAAGCTACTCCTCAAAAAGGGGGTAAAAAAACAACTGCTTCCAAAGTTGAATCTACTCCTGCTCCTGTTGTAGAAGCAGCTCCTCAAAAAGGTGGTAAAAAAACTACTGCTACTAAAGTAGAAGCAACTCCAGCTCCTGCTAAAGTAGAAGCAGCTCCTCAAAAAGGCGGAAAGAAAACAACTCCAGCTCCCGCAAAAGTAGAAGTTACAGCAACAGCATCTAAAGGAGTTAAAAAAGCTCCTGTTGCAGCAGCCAAGACTGAACTTAAAGGGGGAAAGAAAACAGCAACTCCTAAAGCTGAAAAGAAACCTGCTAAAAAAGCTGAAACTGATGTAGAAGCTGAAGGAGAAGAAGGTGATCGCCATGTTCGTTCATTCAAAGTTCGTCTTCCTGGTAAAGAAGAATTTGAAGGACGCTTTACTGGTTTAACTCCTTATCAAGCAGCTAATAAAGCTCTCTCTAAATATTTCCGTGAAACTGAGAAACCCCAAACTAAAATTACTTTTAGCATTTGTGAATCAACTCGTAAATCTAAAAAAGCCGTTTATACCTACATCGGTCAACGTCAAAAACTTGACACTCCTGTCAGCTATAAAATTCAAGATGGACGTGAAATTGTCAAGAACTTCAAAAACTCTCTTAAAAAAGTTAAGAAATCAGAAGCTTCTGAATCTGCTTAAATATATAAATAGAATATAATTATCTCATAATGTGATAATTATTATCTTAAATTAAAAATTGATATTAAAAAATATTAGGTAAATTAATTAATGCTAATGACTAATTTATATGATGTTGTAATGTTTCATTATCCATGTCAAGATGGCTTAACTTCTGGATGGATAACTAATTATTATCATAAATCAAATAACAAGATTATTGATTTATATCCTATTAAACACGGTGATCCATATGATTTTTCAAGATTAGAAAATAAAAAATTAATAATTTGTGATTATGCACCATCTTTAGAAGTATTAAATGAATTAGAAAAAAAGTGTAGTGAAATAAAAATTTTAGATCATCATATCACAGCAAAAGAATCATTACAAGATAAACCTTATGCTATATTCGATATGAATAAATCAGGAGCTGGGCTAACATGGGAATACTTTTTTCCAGATATTGAAATGCCATTATTTATAAAAATGGTTCAAGATAGAGATTTATGGAAATGGTCAATACCTAATTCTAAAGATTTTACAGCTGGATTATTTACTTTGTGGGATGGTTGTGATTATTATGATTTTGATAAAATATTTACAATGTTAGATAATATTTTTACCGATCAATATATGTTTAATTTTTGTATGGGTCTTGGTGAAGTTATTAATCAAGCTAATAGTCAAAGAGCAAAAGCAATTGCTGAAGCTGCTAGTAAACGTGTAGATAAATTTATGGGGAAAAATGTTTGTATTGTAAATTGTTCAGTAGAGCATGCATCAGAAGTAGGTAATATTTTAAGCTCGATGGATAATATAGATTTTGCTGTCATGTGGACTTATAAAAATCCAAATGAATCATATAATGTAAGTTTAAGATCATCCAATAAAGTAGATGTAAGTAAAATAGCTAAAGCTTATGGTGGAGGTGGTCACCCCAATGCTTCAGGATTAACTACTAAAATATTTCCTCCAGTTCTATTTAATAATCCTATTAGTTTATAAAAAATTGATTTAATATTAATTAGATTAATAAATATATATATTAATGCAAGTAGAACAACAAGATAATTCCATTCAATGCAATACATGTGGCTCAACGGTTATGTCTGAATATCATGAAGAAAAATGCAATACTGTTAAAATGTATCAAATTTTAGAAGAAACATTAAATGATAACTTTAAACCAATGATGACTTATGGTCTTGGTGGTTGTCATGCTTTTATTATGATAAATAAAAATACCAAACATCTTATTTTTATTCATCATCCATTTTTTGAAATGATTAAAATTATTTTCAATATGTATTATAATCTTTCAGATAACTTTACTATTATTTTTAAAACACCTGGTACTTGGGTTAAAGAAGAAGATGATAAACACTGGAAAATGAAATCAGAAAATGAATCAATTCAAAGAGAATTTTTGGAGAGACATAATGTAACTGTAAATTTTGTTCCCTATAGTTTAAGTCAATCAAGAGAAGATATCTTTAATTCAACTCTTTATTGTAATTATAAAAATAAGAAATTCGAATATACAGATTCTCAGGGATCTATAAATTATTTTGATTTATAAATTATATATTTCTTCGCACTTTTTATTTAAGATATCTAATTGTTCTTTCCAATTTATATTTTTTGAATTTTCATTAAATAGATTTATTGTATTATTAATTAATTCGAATAAAATTATATTTTTATCACCTAGATCAATATTACCTGATTCAATCTCTGATTTTATATATAAGCATAAATTATTTAATTCCTGTTTATAATCTCTATTATCAATATTTTTATTGTCTTCTTCTAATTGTTCTAATAATGAAAGCTTTTCATTAATATAATCTATTGAAATATTTTCATAACTAATTTCTTCTAATACCGGATTTAAAAATTCACTCCATTCAGGATTTTTAGCTAGTAATATACTTATTCTATTTTTTAATTCGATTTTTCTATCATTATAAAATAATTTTTCGATTCCATCCATTTTATCATCAGTTTGTTCTTCATAATCTGGAATTATTGAACCTATTAAAGCATATGACTCTTGAAGAGAATTTAATGTTTCAATTAGTTGAAAATTATTCATAGTTTCTAAAGATTCTTCTATTTGTTTAAATTTATCTAACATTTCATTTTTATCTGTCTCATTAATAAGATCATTTATTTGTAGATTAATTAAAGAATTTTCGATATGGGTTTTAATTAAATATATATTTTGATTTCTTATTAATTCGGCTTCATCAGTATCTAATAAACTATTAGCTTGGGTAATAATTTTATCAATATCATCACTATTTATTTGAGGTATATCTTTTACTAAAATATTTCTTTCTACTCCTGATTTTCTATCAATTATAATAATGTTTATTATTGAATTAAGATCTACTTTAAATGCTATCTCAATAATTGGAACACCACCAGCTGACACTTTATCAAATATAAATTCACCAATTAGAAAATTCTTATTTGCTATCATTCTTTCTCCCTGATAAACTTTTATTTTAATACTTGTATCACCTGGTGAATCAGTTGTATATTTCTGTCCTCTTTTAACCGGTAATGGGGTATTCTTTGGAATAATTATTGAATATGATCCATCAGCTAATTCAATACCTAATGATAAAGGTAATACATCCATTAAAACAACTCCATCATTAGCTTGATATTTATTTTCTATTATTCCAGAATATAATCCAGCTCCTTCAGATACAACTGATTCTAAATTAGGATGTATCCATGGATTTTTATTAGTTATTTCTTTTATTGTTTTTTGCAATATTGGAATCCTACTAGTACCCCCAACTAAAATAACCCAATTAATGTTTTTATGTAATTCTAAAATATTTTTTAAAGTATCTTCCACTTTTTTAATTAGATCATTTGATAAGTTTTCAAATTTAGTTTTTGTTAAATTATAATTAATTTTCCTATCATTTAAATTTATACTTATTTCATAACTATCTAAATAAGTTAATTTTTCTTTTATTTTCTGCGATTGATTCCATAAAATTGTTTTATTAATATCTACATCCATTAAATTATTTACTCGTATTATATCATCAGCTATTAATTTTGTAAAATTATTTCCTCCTAAATCATTTAATCCTTCACTATGAATTACTTCAAAAAATGTATCTAGTTTTTGTAGAATTGTAAAATCCATAGTACCTCCTCCAGTATCTATTACCAGAATTTCTTCTAATTCTCCAGATGAATGAGATAATCCATAAGCTAAAGCTGCGGCAGATGGTTCATTTATAATTCTAATTACTTTAATACCAACTGATTGATAAGCTGATCTAATTATTTCTCTTTGATTATCATTAAAATTAGATGGCACAGTAATAACAGCTTTTATTAATAAATTATTATCTTTTAAATTCTGATAAATAATTTCAGTTAAATGTTTAAAGAAGATTACTAATAAATCATGATGTGAATAAAAACTATCATCTGAATTAAATTTAAAAATAGTATTATCACCGATTGATATTTTAAAACTATGTATTATGTCTGAAGCATTAACTGGAATATAATTTCCACAATAAATTTTACCGTTATATTTTGCTATTTTTGAAGGAATAATTTTAAATATTCCATCTAATAAAATATTTGATTTATTGTTATTAAAATGTGTTATAACCGTATTGGTTGTTCCAAAATCAATACCTACTAAAATTTCTTTATTATCAATACTCATTAATATTATAATAAATAAATTTATTTGTTTAAACTAATTAAATTTAATTTTACCTTTTGAATTTATCAATCCTATAACTTTACCAGGTTTATTATCAACTATATCATATAATTCGTTTGTTTCTAAATCTCTCAAATAATAATTCTTTTTATATGATGTTAATTCAAAACCATTAATATCTTCAAAGTCATCTACATTAAATTCTGAATTAACTTTTTTCTTTGTTTCAACAATTGGTTCTTTTGTTAGAGGTGTTTTTAATTTACTAATTTGATTTTCTAATTCTTTAATTTGTTTATTTAATGATTGAACAAATGAAACTTTAGTTAAATTATTTAATTCATTGCATTTTTCTTGTAATTCATCATTTTTCATTTTCATATCACGATCATATTTATTTTTAAAATCATCTAATTCTTTTGTTTTATCAGATAATTTTTCTTCTAAAGTATTTATTTTATTTAATAAATCAATATTGGTATCAGCTAAATTTTCAAAATTATTAGAATTACTAATTTTTTTTGAAAGGCTATAAACCTGACTAATTAATGTATTAAGTTGTTTTAAATCATTCATTAATAATATATAAAAAATTGTTTTTATATCTTGTTAATATCAATTTTAAATAATAATGGAAAATAATTATATTGAAATAAATTATAAGAATAAACCTGTTCAAGTACTTAGATATTTGTCTGAGTCTAATTCACAATTTAATGCTAAATTAGATTATATCAAAAAACTAGAAAATAAAGATGTAGAATGGAAAGAAGCAAATAGATTATCTAAAATATGGCATTGTGTTAAATTTAGAAATTGTAAGTATTCATCAGAAATTTATCATAAAGTATTATATTATGAAAAATAAAAAATCAATTATTATCACAATGTAATTCTCCGTCAATATTTGATAAATTTTTTGATAAACATCTTGATAAATCTTTTGAAGCCATTTTATAAATACCTTTTTTATTCTTACATTCAGCCCAAATCAAAGGATATCTAAAATCTAATAGTTGACAAGAATCTGACCAATTACCAGGTGGTAAATTTTTCTTTTTACGATTATTATGAATAATTGGTCTGAATTCTTCTTTATATGAATTTTTAAAAACAAGTATAATTACATAAATAAGTAAAATAATAAATATTAAATTTTTATTCATATATATATTCTAGAATAAAAATTTAAGCTCTTGCTTGATCATCTGACCATTTTTTATTAATTCTTGATTGTGTGACATATCTAGAGTCATCCCATTGTTTTAAATTAACTGGATAATTTGATGAATCAGAAGGACATACTTTACAAGGTGCTGTATTAATGCATACAGGAGGTCTAGGCATTGGAACTTGCCATTTATTAGTATTTAAGATTGTATAGTCATTATCCCATTGATTTGAAATTTTATCACCAAGAGGTGAATAAAAATCGGAAGGTAATTCGTTATAAACTCTATCATCTTTAACTTTTCCATCTACACTACGTACTTTAGATTTTCCTTCTTTCTTTAATAATTCTAATGAACTAATAACTTCTTCAACTGTTAATAGTTTAGATCTCATCTTAAGTTGAATATTTTCAACATCTCTTGCATCCAAAACACCTTTATCATTAAGTTCATTTAATAATGATTCAAAATATTTAGCTGCAATTTTTCCATTAGTATTTGTAATCATTCTACTACTTAATTGAACTTTTAATTTATTAATTTGATTTTCAAGATCTTTCTTTACTTTATCAACTTCCATAGCACAACCAACTTTATATGATTTATCTTTACGTTTTCTTTCCTTCATTTCCGATTTGGATTTATGTTCTCTAGATTTTAGAGAAGCTGATTCTGATTTACGTTCTCTTGATTTAGATGCTGTAGCTTCTAATTTAGGAGTAGATGCTTCTGATTTGGGAGTAGATGCTTCTGATTTAGGAGTAGGTGCTTCTGATTTAGGAGTAGGTGCTTCTGATTTAGGAGTAGGTGCTTCTGATTTGGGAGTAGATGCTCCTGATTTAGGAGTAGGTGCTCCTGATTTGGGAGTAGATGCTCCTGATTTAGGAGTAGATGCTCCTGATTTAGGAGTAGATGCTTCTGATTTAGAAGTTACTGCTTTTGGTTTTGCTGTTTTAGCTTTTGCCATTTGCATTTCCATCTTCTTTTTCAATAAAGCTTCAATATCAATATTAAGATCTAAAGCAAATGGATCTTCTTCTTTAGCAGCTTGTGCAAAACCTTCTTTTCTTTTTTGTTTAGGATTTCTAAACATTGTGCAATCAATCATAATAAAACCAATAGTAATTATTGCTAAAACTAAAATTAAATCTTTATTACTCATTTGTATAGATGGAATCATTTTTAAAATAGTATAAACTAAACCGGCTACAACTATATATTTGACGATATCTTTAGTTGAAAATAATGAATTTTTCATTTATATAACATATTAGATATTTTTTTATAATTTATAAAATTTATTTTCTATTAAACAAAATAATTAATACTAAAACTACTATGACTAAAATTAAATTTAATGAATACATAATAAATAGTAAAGATACATATGGATAAATTCTATTTGCAAAATTGGTAAATATTGGATTGATTACTTCTTGTTCTAGTTTAGTTTTATTTTCTTCTTTATTAATTTCAATTACTAATTTAGAAATGAAATCTTTTGTTAATTTATCTAACATTAACAAAATAAAGAATTTAATATTTTAATTTTTACTCAATTATTAAAAATTGAATTTTTTTTTTCAAACTTTATATCTATTTAAATTAATGTTAAATATTATTAACGACGATATCATTTACAAACTTGGTAGAAATGCTCAAGAAAATTTTAAATTAATTGATGAAGCCAATGAAATTGATAGTGATTATTGGTGGTTTCATCTTGAAGACCATTCTTCCGGTCATTGTATTGTTCATACTAAAGATTTGAACAAATCAGTTATATTATTGGCTGGATCTTTAGTCAAATCCCATTCAAAATTAAAAAATCAAAAGAAAGTCAAAATTATATATATTCAAATAAAATATATTAGAAAAACCAAGACAGTTGGTGAAGTTATTTTAAATCAAAAACCAAATGTTATAACAATATGAAATTTTAATTTAGAAATTTATTAAAAAATTCCAATCATTTTTCTTTATTAATAAAAAAAATTTGATAATAAAATATGTTATAAAGCTTTTCTAATATATATCAATATAATGTCTATAAATCCTATATATTACAGTGAAGATGTAAAGAAAATTGATAAGATAGAGTTTAGTGTTTTTAGAAATAAAGATGTTAAACAATACTCAGCAGTTAGTAGTGATCCCTTTGGTATCGACTTGGCTGAATCTTATGAAAATTATGAACCAAAGAAAGGTGGTTTAGTGGATTTAAGATTAGGAACATGTGATATTTATCTTCCATGTACAACATGTGGTGAAAATTCACTAGATTGTCCTGGTCATTTTGGTCATACTGAATTAGCTGAACCTGTATTTCATTTTGGATTTTTAAATCATTTGAAGAATGTTTTACAATGTATTTGTTTGAAATGTTCTAATCTTTTGGTTGAGAAATCTGATAATCAATTTAAGAAAGCATTAAATAAAAAAGCAGAAGCTAGATACAAAGAAATTAAAATATTGACCAAAAATGTTAATTATTGTTTTCATTGTGGTGTTCCAGTACCTAAAATCAAACGTGAAGTCAAAGATAATGGGTCTATTAAAATTATGATTGAACGTGATGTTAATACTGGTACAGGTAATGAAAAAGAAGATCTAGCTAATATTAAAAAGATTAAAGAATCATTAAGTCCAAGAGATTGTTATAATATTTTACGTAATGTATCTGAAACTGATTGTTATGTACTTGGATTCAATCCAAAAATGCATCGTCCAGAAGATATGATTATTGAGAAGTTTCCTATACCTCCAGTTATTATAAGACCTACTGCTAAAGTTGATTTTATGTCAGCTGCAACTATGGAAGATTCATTAACACTAAAAATTTCTGATATTATTACTTCAAACAAACGTGTAAGGCAACAAATGGAAAAAGAAACAGTATCAAACGAGTTATCAACTTATAATCAAGACATTTTTAACTTACTACAATATCATGTAGCGACTTATTTTGATAATGAATCAGTTAGTTTACCACGAACTGAATTCAAAACAGGTGGACGAACTACTAAATCAATCAGTGACCGTATTAAAGGTAAAGCTGGTCGTGTTAGAAGCAATCTCATGGGTAAATTTTGCTCAAAACAGGTAGCTGCTTAAATGGTTGATATCAATACCATTTAAGAAAAACAGTGTAATGATATCTTAAATATAACTACCTAGTCTCATAATAAAATTAAATTAAGACAATTTTATATGAGGCAACATTGTCAAATTGCGGGAAACTCTAATTCACAATATGTGATTAGTATTAATAAACTATAACTATATTGAAAAATATAGTTAAACATTCGCTTAATTGGCGTATGAAGCATTTAAAGATTTAATAATTATTCTAAATAATGAAATTTTTAGTATATAAAATTACAAATACTGAAAATAATAAAATTTATATTGGAAAGACAAAAGAATATTATAAAGATAATTTTTTTGGAATAGAAGGAAGACTTAAAAATCATTTAACTTGTGCTTTTTCAAAATCAAAATATAATGATTGTCCTAGATTATATAATGCTATCAGAAAATATGGCAAAGACAAATTTAGGATTGATCTTATAGAAGAAACAACTGAAGAACTTATAGACTCAAGAGAAATATATTATATAAATAGATTTAATTCTACTAATGATAATATTGGATATAATATATCTCTTGGAGGTGGTGGTAGATCAGTTGTTAATGTTGATGAAGAAATTAGAAATAAAATATCTAAAGCACAATCTAATAATGGTGAACTTAACATTAAACCTTATTTGGATGATAATAATATTCATATTGGATATTTTGCAAGAAGAAGAGAAAATGGTACTATATTTCAAAAGTATTTTACTAGTAAAAAATTTTCATTGGAAGAAAATTTAGCAAAAGCCAAAGAATGGATATTAAACATTAAAGAAAATAAGGAAGATAGTGCTGTTAAGTATAATAAGTCAAGTAACCTACCAAAAAATATCAATTATATAAAAGACAAAAAAGACAAAAATTTGATTATAGGATATCGTGTTGATATTCTAAAAGATAATCTTAAAACTGTCAAATCTTTCCAATCTAAATCAGGAAATTTAGAAGAATTATTAAATAAAGCTATTGAATATAAAAATCAAATATTAAATGCTTAAGTGAAATTATTAATACTATCCAGGAAACTGGTATTAGATAATCCGCAGCCAAGTTCCTAAACTCTATTTTAGAGCATGGAAAAGGTTCAGAGACTAGATGGCAATGGGTCTAACAATAGTTGGGCTTAAGGTATAGTCCGAATAGTTTATAAACCTAAACACTTTAAGTGCATGGTTAAAACTATCTCGAAAAGAGTTGACTTTTCTGCACGTACGGTTATCACATCGGACCCTTACATTGATATTGATCAAGTGGGGGTACCTAAAAAGATAGCTATGGAATTAACAATTCCCGAAGAAGTAACACCATTTAATATAAAATTTCTTACTGGTTTGGTTAAAAATGGACGAGATG
>Ga0194134_10002937_pt1 | contig 19160 bp, 15 predicted proteins | sample TA2KigOff0mmetaG_FD_148602 | JGI IMG/M metagenome (GOLD analysis project Ga0194134, IMG submission 148602) | Freshwater microbial communities from Lake Tanganyika, Tanzania - TA2015056 Kigoma Offshore 0m | ecosystem: Environmental > Aquatic > Freshwater > Lake | place: Tanzania: Lake Tanganyika... | reverse complement strand
ACGGCCAAGCAGCTGTGGATTGCACGGCGGTTTCGCAACGAGCCAGCCATGTACTTCCCCATGCAGCTGGACTTCAGGGGCAGGTACTACTACCGGCCACCGTTCATCAACCCCCAAGGCAACGACATCGCCCGCAGCCTGTTGTTATTTGCCAACGGCAAGCCCATTGAAAGCGAAGCCCAGGCCGACTGGCTACGGGTGCATGGGGCCAACGCCTTTGGACACAGCAAGCTGACCTGGCAAGCCCGGCTGGACTGGGTGCATCAGCACCGCCAGCAGATTGAAAGCACAGGCCGTGACCCCTGGGCCATGGCTGACTGGTGGACTAAGGCATCAGACCCGTGGCAGTTCCTTGCCTTTTGCCGGGAGTACCAGCAGTTCCAAGCCCATGGCCTGGGCTACGTCGGACACCTGCCGGTAGTACTGGACTGCACCTGCTCTGGCATACAGCACTACGCCGCCCTGCTCCGCAGCGATGCAATGGCGCCAATGGTCAACCTGATGCCCAGCGATGCACCGCAAGACATCTACACCGCTGTGCTGGCACGAGTGCTGGAGATCCTCCGCAACGACGCTGCAGCTGGTGACCTGCATGCACAGGGCTGGTTGCAACTACAGCCTGACCGCACGCTGGCCAAGCCCATCGTGATGACCCTGCCCTACTCAGCCACCAGACAGGCGGTGTTCCACTTTTGCCAGGCCTGGTCGCTTGAGCGGACCCTTGAGCTGTACGGCAGCGACGGTTGGCGGTTCAAGAAAGGTGCCATTGCTGCCATGCACTACATGGCCACGATCCTGTACCGGGAAACCAGCCACCTGATTGCTCCTGCCAAGGAGGCCATGACTTGGCTTAAGCGCCTGGGGAAGATGGCCGGTGACGCCAACATCGACCTGCACTGGACGTCGCCATCGGGGCTGCGTGTCGGCCACCGCTACATGGACTACACCGGTACCCGCATCAGGCTGTATCACCTGAGTTCTGTGCCGATGGACTTGCTCACGCACCACATCCCAAAGGGATTGAACTCCAAGCGGATGGGTAACGGGCTTAGTCCCAACGTGATTCACTCTTTAGACGCTAGCCACATGGCGTTCGCCACCATCGACGCCTTTGCCCACGGTGTCCGCAACCTAGGAGGCATCCATGACTGCTTCGCAACGAGCCCCGCCGAGATGGACACTGTGCGCAACTGCGTCCGCAACTCCTTTGCTGACTTGTACAGCAAGGATTGGTTCACCCTGATCACAGATGAACTTCTGCATCAGCTGCCAACGGCGCTAAAACAGAAACTGCCAGCCCGCCCCAAGCTGGGCGAGCTGGACGTCAACCACGTCCGCAACGCCAATTACTTCATCACATGAGCAACTTTAATTTCATCGACAAAATCCGCGTCACTACTCCGGTCTGCAAGTTCCAGTACCCAAAGCTGATTGAACCCGAAACCAAGTTCAACCCTGAAGGTGCGTACAAGATCACTGGTCTGATCGACGCACCTGACGCTGAAGCTTTGGCTACGCAGCTGGACGAGCTGCTGGTGCGCCACAAGGAATCGCTGAAGGCGCAAGCCCCAACGCAAAAGTTCAAGCTGGCTGACCTGCCCTATGGGTTTGAGGACATCGACGGCAAGCCCTACTTCGTAGTCAAGTCGAAGATGAAAGCAAAGGGCATTGACCGTGACGGTCGCGCTTGGTCCGCAGCGCCTGCTTTGTTTGACGCCAAGGGTGGTGCCATCAGGGACCGCGAAGGCTTGAAGAACATGTGGTCCGGCACCCTGGGCCGCATCTCCTTTGACGCCTGCCCGTTTTACCAATCAGCCATTGGCGCTGGCATCACGCTCAGACTGCGGGCTGTACAGATCATTGACCTCGTGGAGGGTGGCGGCAGTGCCGAGAGCTTCGGGTTTGCAGAGCAAAGTGGCTGGACCCCAACGGCGGCGGGCGAGAAAGTCCCCTGGGATTCAGCCACCAGCATCCCCGCAGACGAGGCGGACTTCTAAGTACCGCAGCAAATTTGAAGCAGCTGTAGCTGCGTCACTAAACAAGCGGGGCCTGCAGTTCAACTACGAAAAGCAGGCCCTGCCCTACAGGATTGAGGCCACCTACACCCCAGACTTTTGCCTGCCAAACGGGGTACTGGTTGAAACCAAAGGGCACTTCCCTAATGAAGATCGCCGCAAGATGCTCGCCGTCAAGGCGCAGTACCCGGAGCTGGACATCCGCCTGTGTTTCCAAAACCCATGCGTGAAATTGTCCCGTGCTCCTCGGGCGCTGACCTACTGGCAGTGGGCAGAGCGGCATGGGTTCCTTTGGTGCGAAGGCCATATACCCACCACCTGGTACAGCAATGCCGTCCAAGTTCCTGAGACATGAGCCCTGCCCGCAGTGCAACAGCAAAGACAACTTTGCTCGGTACGACGACGGCCACGGCCATTGCTTTGGCTGCGGCTACCAGGAACAACCACGCAAAGACCAGCCACCACCACGCATCAAGCCAATGGCGCCACCGCCAACACCACTGCTTGAGTTCCTAACGCACCGGCCCCTTGAAAAACGGGGCATAAGCCTTGAGACCTGCAAGCTGTTTAACTACGGCTACTCACAACACCAAGGCACCACCGTCCAGGTAGCTGAGTACCGCAACCAGAAGGGTGGCGTTGCTGCGCAGCACCTGCGCTACCCCGACAAGAAGTTCAGGTGGCTGGGTGACTGCAGCAACATGCAGCTGTGGGGCCAGCACTTGTGGCGCCAAGGCCACGGCGGCGGCAGCGGCTTGTTTGTCACCGTCACCGAGGGCGAGATCGACTGCATGTCGGTCAGCCAGTGCCAGGGCAATAAGTACCCGGTGGTATCCCTGCCCAACGGTGCGCAGTCAGCCAAGAAGTACCTGGCTGCTAACGCCGCATGGCTGTCGCAGTTCAGCCGCATCGTGCTGTGCTTTGACAACGACGAGCCAGGTTGCCAAGCCGCAGAGGATGCACTGACCGTGCTGCCCCTTGGCAAGGTGGCGATCTGCCATCTGCCTAGGAAGGACGCCAATGAAATGCTGCAGGCAGGTGAAGGAGACAAGCTCCGTGACCTGCTGTGGAAGGCCACACCGTCTAGGCCTGATGGCATTGTCAACGCCAACGAGCTGTGGGAGGAGCTGATTCGCCCGGGCAGTGCAGCGGTATGCAACTACCCCTGGCCACAGCTGGACCGCATGTGCCACGGGTTTCGCAAAGGCGAGATGGTGACGCTGACTGCCGGATCCGGGATTGGTAAGTCATCTATCTGCAGGCACATCGCCCACCACTTCCTGCGCAACGGCATGAAGGTGGGGTACATCGCCCTTGAGGAGTCAATTCAACGCACCATGCAAGGGATTGTCGGCGTTGAGCTGGGCAAGCCAATCCACCTTGACCCCTCCCTTGCCACCGAGGAGGAGATCCGTGATGGCTTTGACCGGGTGTTTGGCACAGGCCGGTGCTTTCTGTACGACCACTTCGGGTCCATGGATCCAGAGCACCTGATTAATAAGATCCGCTACCTGGCTGACGGTGAAGGTGCCGACATGGTGGTGCTTGACCACCTCACCATCGTCATCAGTGGGCTTACTGACCTTGATGAACGCCGTGCCATTGACGTGACCTGCACCAAGCTGCGTCAGCTGGTAGAGCAGACCGGTGTTGGGTTAATCCTGGTGTCCCACCTCAAGCGCCCGGAAGGCCGCGGCCACGAGGAAGGTGCGCAGACTTCCCTGTCTCAGCTACGGGGCAGCCACGCCATAGCCCAGCTCAGTGACCTAGTAGTAGGCGCCGAAAGGAATCAGCAGGGCGATGCAGCAGAGCGCAACGAGCTGCAGCTGCGTGTCCTTAAGAACCGGTTCAGCGGTCAGACCGGCTTGGTTGACAAGCTGTTGTACGACCAGGACACCGGTCGCCTCATTGTTCCCATGTCTGCTTACTTCGGCACATGATCTGCCCTGAGTGCTCATCCCTGGTTTATCGCACGGTGTTCACCCGGCAGGTTGAAGCCGACAAGGTGATGCGTCGCAGAAAGTGCAAGGTATGTGGTCATGGCTGGTACACGGTGGAAGTGGTCCTCCCGCCTGACGCTGTGGTGCACTGCCGTGAGCCTGATGGCACGCGCAGCCTGCGCCTAGCCAAAGACCACCGCAACATTCTTTTCCAATGACCCTCCTAATTGACGCCGACTGGCTGGTTCATGCCGCGTGCTCCGCGTGCGAGTGCGACACCCGCTGGGATGAATGGATTAACACCCTGCATCTTGAGCAGGCTGACGTAAAGGATTACATCTCGATGAAGCTGGCCTACTGGCGAGACGTCACTGAGGACAACGACATTGTGATGTGCTTTTCCGACTACCCAACCTTTCGCCATGAGATCAACGATGCGTACAAGGCCAACCGCATTGGCAAGCGCAAACCCTTAGGGATGCGGGAGATACGCCACTGGACACAAGACAACTACGAAAGCAAAACCATACGGGGCCTGGAGGCTGACGACCTGCTGGGCCTGTTTGCAACAGGTGCCACGTACAAAAACCCGATCATCGTGTCCATCGACAAGGACATGCGCACAGTCCCCTGCGAACTGCTAGCTAAAGACGAGGTAGAGACTGTCACCAAAGCGCAGGCTGACCGAGCATGGATGTTGCAGGTGTTGACTGGTGACTCGTCAGACAACTACTCCGGTCTTAAGGGGGTAGGCCCAGTCAGTGCAGCCAAGATCTTGGGTGACACCGACAGCTTGCCTGAGATGTGGGAGAGAGTGGTGGCCGCCTACCGCAAAGCAGGCCATACGTTTCAAGATGCACTGTTCAACGCACGTATGGCCAGAATCCTGCGGTACGGCGACTATGACTTCAGCTCTGGCACTGTTCAACTGTGGGAACCGGACTGCGACCCTGCGATGAAAACCAATGAATGACGACCTCTTTCCGCCCATTGACGAGGCCTTGGTGAATAAATTGGAAGAGCTTTACCCTGAGAAATGCCCAGAGATCACGGCATCAGACAGAGAAATCTGGCTGTATGCCGGATCACGCATGGTGGTTCGCATGCTGCGAGCCGTTTATCTTGAACAACAAATGGAGGATTGACTCATGTGCGGTGGTGGTAACGCGGCGCATCACGCCAGGGAGGAAAACCAAAGGCGGCAAGACCAAATGAACCGTGACATGCAGGCTGCTGCTGAAAGGCAAGCTGCAGCTCAGCAAGCTGCTATGGAAAAAATGATGGCTGATCAGCGTGCTGCTCAGGAGGCAGCTCGTGCAATCTACGAAAAGCAAATTGCAGACCAGCAGACAGCGCAAGCAGCAGCCATGAAACAGCAGCAGGAAGCTGCTGCTAAACAGCAAGCTGAGTTCCGCGCTGCACAGGAAGCTGCTGCTGCTGCGCAAAAGGCAGAGATGGAGCGGGCTCGGGCTGAAGCTGCCGCTCGCGCTGCAGAACAAAAGCGGATTGCTGAAGCACCTCCTGCCCCTGCCCCTAACCCCAGCGCCACTGACGCCAAGCCTTCCCTTGATATAACGCCAATGTTGCGGACCATGGGGCGTGGCCGTCGCAAATACCGCACTGACGCAATGGGTATGGCCGGCGGTGGCGGTACATCTTTGTCCATCCCAGGCATCTGATAGTCAGTGGAACTAAATCTCACCGCCAGCGTTGACCGGCAAGCCAAGCCTTATTACGAGGAGGGCAGCTCCGGCAAAGCAGCGGCCAAGTACGGCCAGCTGTCGTCAGATCGCAATGCCTTTTTGCAGCGGGCTAGGGACGCCAGCAAGGTAACCATCCCAGGCTTGATCCCTGAAGCTGGTGCCAGTGAGAAAGGTGCCCTGCGCACCCCGTACCAATCCCTTGGCGCCCGCGGGGTGAACTACCTGGCCAGCAAGCTGCTGATCACGCTGTTCCCACCCAATAGCTCCTTCTTCAAATTGGAGGTGGACGACCTTGCTCTGCGTGTCACTGAGCAAGGGCCTGAGGTGAAGTCTGAGTTGGATGCTGCCTTGGTCAAGGTTGAGCACGCGGTGATGTCAGTGCTTGAGACTGCTAACGGCAGGGCCTCAATGCACGAAGCCTTTAAGCACCTGCTGGTAGGCGGCAACGTGCTGCTGTACGTGGATGTCGACGGCATCAAGGTCATCCACTTCAACCGCTACTGCGTGGTGCGTGACCCCATGGGCACGGTGGCAAAGATCTTGGTGGAAGAGGAGGTCTACCCCGAGGTCCTGCCTGAAGAGTTTTACGAGCAGGTCACTGCTGCCTCCGAAAACGACTACGAGAAAGAGACCGGCTCTGGGCAGAAATCAATCAAGCTCTACACCTGCGTTGAGTTCTTGCACGGCAAGTGCCACTGGTATCAAGAGGCCATGGGGCATGAGATACCTGGCACCCATGGTCAATGCGACGCAGACGTATCGCCCTGGATCCCCCTGCGTTGGGGGCGGATTGATGGCGAAGAATATGGCCGCGGTTACGTTGAGGAATATTACGGCGACCTGACTGCACTTGAGAGCCTGTACCGGGCCATGCTTGAGGGGTCTGCTGCTGCTGCCAAGATCCTGTTCCTGGTCAATCCCAACGGCACAACCAGGCCACGCACCCTGCAGAACGCACCCAACGGAGCCATTGTTCAGGGCAATGCCACTGACGTCACAGTGATCCAGTCCCAAAAGGGGCAGGACTTCAACATCGTGATGCAGATGATCCAGCGGATTGAAGAACGCCTGCAGTATGCCTTCCTGCTAAACACTGCCATCCAGCGCCCAGGCGAAAGGGTGACAGCGGAAGAGATCCGCTTCATGTCACAGGAGCTTGATGCTGGCATCTCTGGCCTGTACTCCATCCTGACGCAGGAGCTGCAGCTGCCCTTGGTGCGCAGGTTGATGCACCTGATGCGCAAGCAGCGCAAGCTTGCCCCCTTCCCCAAGGTCAACGGCAAGTCTGTCGTTAGCCCCAAGCCGGTCACCGGCCTGGAGGCCATTGGCCGCGGCGATGACCGCAACAAGCTGGTTGACTTCCTCAGCATCGTGCAACAGGCATTGGGCGCTGAGGTCATGGCCCGACACATCAACGTCTCTGAGGCCTTGATGCGCTTGGCTGCATCGGAATCCATCGACACCACCAACCTGGTCAAAACAGCTAACGAGCTGGCTGCTGAAGAGGAAGCTGCTATGCAGGCAATGCAACAGCAGCAACAACAAGAAACGCTGCAGGCTGGTATTAAGTCACCAGCCTTGGCCAAACTGGCTGATGGATACGTCCAACAACAGCTTGCTGAAGGAGGAGCAGTTGATGCCCCGCTAAACCGCCCTGAAGCACAACAGCAACCAGTCTGATCAAACCCTCTGGAGTTTCACATGGTCCGCAGTACACAAAAATTAAAGGCGCCTGAGCCGTCGCCCCCAGTGCCGTCCGTCAAGGTAAAGGGAGCAGACCTGCCAGCCCAGCAGGAAGGCCAACCAGCGACCCTGGGAGGACCATCTGAGGTGCCTCCACATCCACCCACTGAGATCATCCAAATCCCAGACATTCCTGATGTCGTCCGCGAACCGTTTCCCTATGCGGAAGTGTCCGTGGACAAAAACGGAATCATCCAAATCAAGTGAGGACCCATGCCTGAACCTTTAGTCATCAAGCAAGAGCCGACTGGCGCAATGGCACCTGACGCCATTGAACCAACAGGCGAAGACAACATTGAACTCAAAGGACCTGACGGCCAGCTACTGGCTGGTAAGTACAAGTCGGTCCAGGACCTTGAAAAGGCCTACAAGGAGCTGCAAACCAAGCTGAGCCAAGGGGCCAAGCCAGCGCCTGCTAGCGCAGAAGCTGATGAAGATGATCAGTCCGAGGCTGAGGAGGCCGACGACGAAGCGGCAGAACCTGCTGGCAATGCCAGGGAGATTTACGGGGACTACATCGGCTCTCGCCTGGAGGAGGCCAACATTGACTTTACGTCGATGGCTGATCGTTGGACGCAAAGCGGCAAGCTCGATGATGGGGACTATGGCCAGCTTGAAGAGGCAGGTTTTACCCGTGACATGGTGGATGCTTACCTAAGCGGCCTTAATTACAAGGCAGCACAGGACAGCCAGCTAACCGTTAAAGAGATTACTGCGATCAAGCAGGAGTACGGGGGTGAAGCTCAGTACAGCGCCATGATCCAGTGGGCTGCTGACAACCTGTCTAAGGACGAGCAAGACGCCTTTAACCAGGTGGTCAACACCCAGTCCCTAGGTGTAGCAAAGCTGGCCATTGCCGGCCTGCATGCCAAGTACACAGCAGCTGAAGGCCGTGAGCCCCGGCTGATTGGTGGCAAGGCGTCCAAATCCAGCGGGGACAAGTTTGAGTCAACCGCTCAGTTGGTGCAGGCGATGTCTGACCCCCGCTACAAGAACGACCCGGCCTACCGCTCCAAGGTACAGAACAAGCTGAGTCGATCCTCAATCATGTAGTTAGGCTTTTTTTGCACCTACTTGCCCCGGTCCCAAAGTCCGGGGCTTTTTTATTGGCAAAAAGAATGCTTACACTTGGATAACCTAGACCTTCTCACAGAAGCGACGGCCCTCTGCGGAGGACACCCCCAGTGGAAGGAGGCGAGGTCGGGGTAACAACCCAACTTCTCTAGGAGTACAGCAATGGCTGCCCCTAATTTTGACCCCTCCCGGCTAGGCGTAATTAACGCCGGCGCCTCTGGCTTTGATGACCTTTTTCTGAAGGTTTTTGCCGGTGAGGTTTTGACTGCCTTCCGCAAGGCGACCATCTTTGAGAGCCTGCACACTGTCCGCACCATTGCGTCGGGCAAGTCAGCGCAGTTCCCCATCATTGGCCTTGCTTCTACCGGGTATCACACCCCCGGCACGATGCTGACCGGTACGTCGATCAAGCACGCCGAAGCTGTCATCAACATTGATGACAAGCTGGTGAGCCAAGTGTTCCTGGCTGACATTGACGAAGCCAAGAACCACTACGACGTGCGCTCGCAGTATTCGGTCGAGATGGGCAACGCACTTGCCTATCGCTTCGACCAGAACGTTGCTGCGATGATCGCCAAGGCAGCTCGTACCGCCACCAACTTCAACACCGATCTGCCTGGTGGCTCGCAGATCAACATCGTGAATGCTGGCGGCAAGGCCGCCATCACTGGTGCTCAACTGGCTACTGCGCTGTTCTCTGCAGCGCAGAAGATGGACGAGAACAACCTGCCCGAGGATGATCGCTACTGCGTGCTTGCCCCAGCTCAGTACTACAAGCTGGTGCAAACCACCGATGTGATCAACCGCGACTGGGGCGGCCAAGGCGCTTACGCCGACGGCACCGTCCTCAAGGTTGCTGGCATCACGGTGCTGAAGTCCAACCACCTGCCCACCACCAACCGCTCTGCGGTGTCTGGTGAGAACAACACCTACAGCGCCAACTACACCAATAGCGTGGCCCTGGTGTTCAACAAGCAGGCCGTTGGTACGGTGAAGCTGATGGACCTCAAGATGGAACAGACCGGCTCTGACATCCATGCCCTGTGGCAAGGCACGTTCATGGTCGGCTCCATGGCTTGCGGCACCAACGTGCTGCGCCCTGACTGCGCCATCGAACTCACCTTCAGCTAATAAGGTGCGGGGGCCTTCGGGCCCCCTTTCTTTTCCTTTTGCGACTTAGGCCATGACCCTCACTCGCACCACATACCTTGAGGCCGTCAACCTGGTGCTGCGGATGGCGGGCGAAGCCCCGGTCAACGCTGTAGACGGGCAGTTTGGCTTAGCTCAACAGTCAAGCGATGCCCTCATAACCGCTAGTCGCAAACTGATGATGGAGGGTTGGTCGTTTAACACCGACTACCAACGCACGCTGCAACGGGATAACGCCACAAACGAGATCAAAGTCCCCACCAACGCACTGCGCGTTGAGGTTAACCCTTTTGACTACCCCAGCCTGGACGTTGTGCAGCGAGGCGAGAAGCTGTACAACCGCAAGGCTGGCACCTACGTCTTTACCCAGGACATTAAGGCTGATGTGTCCTATGGCTTGGAGTGGGATGAGCTACCAGAGCACGCCCGTCGACTGATTGCCGTGTCAGCTGGCCGTGAGCTGCAGCAATCCGTCATTGGTTCTGCAGACCTGGAAAAAATTAACTACATCATGGAGTATGAGGCCCGCACGGCTTTCATGGAAATAGAGACAACGACTACAAACCACAGCATGCTGCAGGGTAACCCCAACATTGCAGGCCCCTACCTGAGCTACATCCCCACACAAGCCCTGCGTCGTTAAGCCATGCCGTTAGTTAGCAGCACCATCCCCAACTTGATCAACGGGGTAAGTCAGCAGCCTGCGGCGCTGCGCTTGGCATCCCAGGCTGAGGCCGTTATCAACTGCCTGCCCAGCCCTGTAGAGGGCCTTAAGAAACGCCCTCCCTTTAGCCACCTCAAGCAAATCTTTGCAGGCACTGCAGGCACTGGTCGTCCGTTCTTTACGGTGGTGGACCGGGACGGAGCCAACCGCTGGGGCGTGCTGCTGCAAGACCAAGCCATCAAGGTGTTTGACCTAGACGGCACATTGCGCACGGTTACAGCGCCTAACGGGTTGAACTACCTGGATGTCACAGGAGAACCCAGCAAACAGTTCCGCGTGGCTTCCGTTGCTGACTTCACCTTCATTGTGAATCGAGAGAAAGTACCTGCGTTGCTTACTGGCGGCGGAGACAAAAGCCCAACCTGGGGCACAAAGTCAATGGTGTTTGTAAAGGCTGCTGAATACAACACCACGTATTCAGTCACGGTCAATAACACCACTGTGACTTTTACAACGCCTGTTGTCGGCAGCGGTCAACCCACCACACCGACCATTGCCACCAATTTGCGTAACAGCTTGGCGTCGGCCCTGGGAGGGGCGTTCACCATTACAGCCAATGACTACATCATCAACATCCAGAAAAATGACGGTAGCGACTACACCCTTTCTGCCACTGACGGCTATGACGGCCAGTCAATTCGTGCGATCAAAGGAGTGGTAAGCGGCATTACCGACCTACCTACCATCGCCTTGCACGGCTTCATTGTAAAGATACAAGGCAACACGGCTTCAGAGTTTGACGACTGGTATTTGATCTTTGAGACAAACACCGGCAGCGGCTTTGGTGCAGGGGTGTGGAGAGAGACCGTAGCTCCGGGCATCGACTACAAGCTAGATCCAGCGACCATGCCCCATGTGCTGGTACGCAACAGCAACAACACCTACACCTTTAAGCAATTTGACTGGTCGCCTCGTAAGGCAGGTGACGTCAACAGCGCCCCAAACCCCAGCTTCATAGGACGAGCGATCAACAACCTGACAATATTCCGCAACCGCTTGGCTCTGTTGACCGACGAGAACGTGGTGATGTCGGCAGCTGATGAGTTTGAGCGGTTTTTTCCTGAAACCGTGCAGACGGTTTTGGACTCAGACCCAATCGACCTGAGCTGTGGGGGTAACCAGGTCAACATCTTGTTGGCTGCGGTGCCATTTGCCAGCACCCTGCTCCTGTTCTCACGGCACGGTCAGTTCCGCATGGACAGCGGTTCGCTGACCGTTCAGCCCCTTACGCCCAAGAGCGCCAACATCACGGCAATGACAGCCTTTGAGCTGTACGACGGCGTAGATCCAGTAGCTGCGGGCCGCACGATTTTCTTTGCAATTCCCCGTGGTGAGTTCAGTGGCCTGCGGGAATACTTCCTGCCAGATACCACCAGCCCAGTACCTGCATCAGACGAGGTGACCTCAGCGGTGCCGCGGTTTATACCCAGCGACATTGCCCAGATGACAGCCACCGTGTCGGAAGAGTCTGTGGCCTTGGTCGCTAAAAGCCAGCCCAAGCGGATTTACTTCTACAAGTTCTTTTTCCAAGGGGATCAAAAGTTGCAGAGCGCCTGGTCCTACTGGGAGGTGTCAGGCGCCAAGTCAATCATTGGCATCCAGTTTGTTGACAGCGACCTGTACTGCGTCGTTGAGTACGCGGACGGCGTGTACCTGGAAAGGGTGGTTGTTCGCCCAGAGAACGTGGACACAGGCGCCGGCTACGAGCTGCTGGTAGATCGCAAGGCAACGGAGGCTACCTGTACAACTGCGCTTACCAACCCAAGCGGCTTGGATTTGCAATCGACCATTACGCTGCCGTATCCCCGCAACACTGCAGCACAGATGGTGGTAGTGGGGCGAGAGCACGCAGGCAACACCCTTCAACCAGGCAAGGTAATTTTCCCGATTACCCAAACTGCAAACACCATCACAGTGCGCGGTGACCTGACGGCAGCCAAGTTCTTTGTTGGCGAGCTGTACGACATGCGGTACGAGTTCTCTACTCCGTATCTGAAGGAGCAGCCCCAAGGTGGGGGCATTGCAGTGATTGGCGGCCCCAGGCTGCAGATGCGTACTTGGACGCTGATCCACGACAAGAGCGCCCACTTCGAGATGTGGGTCACACCCCGCGGCAGGGACACCAAGAAGCACCCCTACAACGGGTTGTTGATGGGTGATGCTGGCGTAAAGCTGGGCCAGGTGCCGCAGATGGTGGGCAAGTTTCGCGTGCCTGTGATGGCACAGAACATCGACACCAAGATTGAGATCAGGAGCAGCAGCCCACTGCCCTGCCGTATTCAGTCGGCAGAATGGGAGGGCAACTACTACAGCCGCACGCAACGCCTGTGACGGTTGGCTATACGCGCATTACCAAGGCGTCAGACATCCCTGTGGTCGCCGCCAACATGCGCAAGGAGGACGTGGCTGAGGTACTGGCAGGTGAGGGCCTAGGGCCCAAGGAGGCGCTGCTGTTTTGCTTTATGGCAGGCAAGCCCTGCATGACCATCTGCAACAGCAAGGACGAGCCCATAGCCATGTGGGGCGTTACGCCTGATGCAGGTAAGGTGGGACGAGTATGGATGCTGGGAACCGACGAGCTAGTTGGTGACCGGCGCATTCGCGTCCGTTTCTTGAGGGAGGTCAAGGCGTATCTCAAAGAGTTGTTCAAGACCTACGCTGTGCTGTGGAATTGCGTCGATGCCCGTAACACGGTTCACATACGATGGATCCAATGGATGGGCTTTACCTTTGTCGCTAAGCATCCAAACTATGGTGCAGAAGGTCGATTGTTTTTGGAGTTCTGCCAAGTAAGCCCATGTGTGGTCCAGCCGCTGTAGCTGCAGTTTCCGTCATTAGCTCTGTTGTATCAGCAGGGCTTGGAATCTATGGCTCTATTGCTCAGGGCCGGGCGGCTCAGCAGCAGGTTGAACAACAGTACGCGGCGCAGCAAATGCAAACGCAGTACCAGTTTGCTGAAGCACAGCGGCAAATGGACTACCAATTTCAAGAGCAGCTGCGCATGGCTGAGTACAACTATCAGAACCAGGTGGCACAGCGTGACGCTGAGTACCGCAACGCATCCTTGCAATTTGACTACCAAATGGCTGAGCAGCAGCGGCAGTACCAGTACGAGCTAGCTGTCAACCAGCAAAACTTCGAGTACCAACAAGCTCAGGTTGCTGCTAACCGTGCCTTTGAGCTGCAAAGGGAACAACAACAAAAATCGGTGATGGAGCTTAATTCTGAGTTGGCAGGCATTGCTTACGGCAACGACCTACGCCTGCTTGACTTGCGCTTTATGCAAGAGGAGCAAGCTGCCGCACAAAGCAAGCTCAAGGCTCAAAAGGAAATAGCCCAAGAGCGTGCAGCTGTGCGTGCATCAGGCCGCACTGGCAACGTCGTGGACAACTTGCTAGCTGATTACTCCCGACAACTAGCTCAGTTTGATTACGCCACTAACCGCAACCTGGCTTTTGCAAGCAGAGACTTGCAGGAACAAAAGCGCGGCAGCCAGGCTACATACGCGGCACGTAAGGCTTCAGAGCAGCCTTACATCAAGCAGCCATTTGTTGACCCAATTAAAGGGCGGGCTTTGGCCCCTGGTGGTGGCGTGGCGCCAGTGTATGGCGTCGCACCAGTGCGTCAGCAAGTTACTAGAGGCGAGGTGGCGGGGGCTCCTGTGTACAAGTCGTCTGTAAGCATGACGCCTTACAACATCAGTGCGGCCAGCGCCGGCGCTACAGGCATAGCCAATACTGTTACCGCCGTAGACAACTACAACTACGCCAAAAAGACCGGGAAGCTACCCGGGAGGTCTTAACCGATGGCACGCCCTACTCTCGGCCCCGCTTACGGCAACACCGACAGGTCGACACCGGCCAGGCTTTTGGGTGGCATTCCGGAATCAAGCAGCCAGGCGCCGATTGCTGGTAACGAGCTAGCAGCACCGGCCCTGCAGGTCGTACAGCGCATTGTTGACACCTTCTCTGCGCCAGGCCAAGGGCCCACTCTGGGCGGCCCTATGCAGATCCCGTCGCCTCCTGGCGTTGCTCGGGCACAGAACCCCGTGGTGTCGCCACTGCCGCGGCCCTACACACCACCTAACCCGGTGACGATGGAGAGCCGGGTGCTGGAATCACCGACGCCGCCATACGTTGACAACATGGGGGCGTTGGCTAAGTCCCTATCAAGCTTCAGCACGTTCTTTGACGCCCTGCAAAGAACAGTAGAAACCAGGGACAAGATTGCTGACGAAAACGCCAAGGCTGCAGGCGGCGCATTGGCAATGCAAGCTGCTCAAGCCGGTACGTTTGACAGCTTGCAATCCCTGCAAAAGCACCTTGAAAAAGGCAAGGCGCAAGGACTTGCGGGCTACGACGTCTTGATGCAGCGGTTTCAAGCTGCTGATCCCCGAGCCCTGCGTTACGCCACTATTGGGATACAAGACGCTTACATCAAAAGCAACGCCGCCACCCTCAAGGAACGTGTAGCGCAAACCAAAACTTTGCTGGATGGTCGTCCTGTTAATTCAGTACCAGCTAGCGACCCTGCGTACCAGCAGTTGGTAACTGCCTTAATGTTCCCGAACGGAACCATGGGCATCTTGCCTGAGGTATATCAGGCCAATCAACAACTGCTAGGGGCCATCTACGGCTCAGCTGCTTCAGATCAAGAGAAACGGTTTGGTGGCTACAAAACACAAAAGGCTAAAGAAGGTTTAGGCGCAAAGCGTGACAGCGCAGCCATGACGCTGGTCAACGGTCTTTTGTCACCAGCACAAGTTGCATTTGACCTTACCAATGGTCTTGATGGGTTTTGGAGCGAAAGCGGTCAAACCAATGAGGAGTATCAAAAAGAAAAAGAAGGGTTTGCTAAAGAGTTTGTAAGGTCAGTGCTGGCTGCTGGCCAAGGCAATTACAGCAAATCCAAGCTTGCGCTTTCGCGTGTGCCTGAAGTGATTGCACAGATACGGGTCGGCCCAGTGGCCGATGGCGACAAGCGCCCCTTTTTGCTTCAAGAAATTGGCGGCATGGCCAAGTTGTACGAAATAATGGACGACTTGCGGAAAGAGGTAGTTGGTCAGCAAAACCTGCAAGACAGTCTTGATAGCCGTGATGCACAGGAACAAGTAAGGATTGACATTGCAGCTGCCTTTACACCAGAGGTCCTGGCAGATCCTGCCAAGATTGAAGCCACGGAAAATATCTTGCTAGCTCGTGGCCGTCAGCTTTACGCCAAGGATCCAAACAAGGCTTTGGCTTATGAAGAGGCTGTTAAAAAGCACACCTCAGGAATCAATACTGGTTACGTGCAGCCAGTGCAAGAAAAAAATGAAATAAACCTGTGGGCTGAGATGGCGCAGAACCCCAATGCTGATTTCACGCAACGCATTATGCAGTCGCAAGATTCAGGACAGATTAGCTTTAATGCCGCTAAAGGCTTTCTGGCTAATCAAGCCAGCCGCAACCGAGAAGACAACAGAGCCAACTATCAAATTTTACGTGGTTTCCAAGATGACCTAAAGAAACGCCTTGAGCTTCAATACGCTCTCCCCGGGTCAGACGGTGATCAGACTTTTACGCCAAAAGAAGCTAGAGAGCTTAATCAAGCTTTGGGCGCCTTGTATAGAGCAGGCGATGACTTAATCCGAAAAAATCCAGGCCAAGACCTCACGAGACAGCTAGGCGATTTACACAGCAATGCGCTGAGCAAATCTTTGCCTCAGCGACAACGACAGGCCCCACTTGGCGACTCGCCGGAAGCTGTTCTTCGCCTTTTACAAAGTACAAGTGATTCACGAGGCAATCCGCAGCAAAATGTAAGGCTGCAACGTCAAGCTGAAACAGGTTTGGTTTACAGCAAGGCAGGCTTGGAAAAGCAATTAGACACCATTCTTAGTGGCAAACCTTTAGACAGCAAAGCCAAGGACATTATTCGCCGCACGGGCATGAAGCCCAGCGAGTTCTTTATAAAGCAGTCAGCGAACCTTGGCGTTCCTCTTACTAATGAACAGAAAAAAAGCCTGCAAGAGCTTGATGGCGGTGACCTGGTGTCACAAACCCCAACAGGCAGTGGTGGCTTGGCCATGGTGCCTACCAACCGCTACCTGCCAATAGCGCAAAAGCTTGGTCTGCAATTTGCCAGCACCGTGCTTGATGCCTTTGTGCCTCCTGCAGCTGCGGCCCAACCTGTAATAGCAACTGCCAGTAGAGGCAGTGGTGGCATCAACTCCACTATTGGTCAGCGGTCATCAATTATTAACGCAGCTAGCCAGCTCGGAATCCGCCCTGTTGATCTTGCTGCTGTGATTTCGCTTGAGACTGGTGGCACTTTTGCCAAGGACATCAAAGGCGGTGACGGCGGCAACTACCAAGGGCTAATTCAGTTTGGCCCTTCCGAACGAAAGACCTATGGCTATCGCAGCACTATGAATTTTGAGCAACAGGTCTTAGGTCCTGTCGTCCGGTATCTCAAGGCCAGAGGCGTCAAGCCGGGCCATGGCGCCCAAGAAATATACGCTGCAATCCTTACTGGCAATGTCGCCAACATTGCGCAAGGCGGTCTTGACTGGAAGGATTCAAATGGAACATCTGTCCGCAAAGCCCTGCCAAGCTTGACTAAAGGCGGGCATTATCAGAACGCAGTCCGCTTCCTCCGCGGTAACTAAGCCATGCCGTATCAACAGATCAAGGATTCGCAGACGGGCGAGGTTCGGGAGGTGTACGTCGCCCCGCCAAGGGCTGCTGCTAAGCCAGCTGCTAAGCCAGCTGCGGCACCCCAGCAGTCAAACGCCAATCCTTTGCTTCAATTCCTTGCCAACACGCCTGTAGGCCTTGTGCTGCAGGCAGGCGGTAGCTCCATAGGTACAGCCCTTGATGTGTTGCAGCGTGGTCGCAGTATCCCTGAGGCCCTTGGAGCAAGTAACGAGGCATATGCGCGGGCCCTTGAGGGGCCAGGCGCTAACAAGGCAACGCTGCGGGTCATCACCAATGCAACCCGCAACTTCTTGCAAGAGGCCAGCGACCTTGTAACAGCTGACATCCCTGCTGCGTTTGGTGACAAAGCAATTAAACCCACCAGCAAGGAGATGCCAGATGCACCCTTCTTGGGATTCCTGCCGCCTTTGGCTAAGGCAAAAAGCAGCGGCCCTGCTGAGGACCTAGCCACTGGCATTGCTCAAGTAGCTATTGAATTTTTCCCTGCCACCAAAGCTGTAGGCCTAGCGGGTGCTGGCCTTAAGGCACTGCCTGGTGCAGCACGAGTTGTAAAAGCCACTGACAAAGCGGGTGATGCGATCCAAGCCTATAAGGCTGCGCAGATCACCAAGCTGACACCAAAGCTGCAAAAGCCTGTAACTGTCGCCGTTGGTGGTGTTGAGGCCGTAGCAAGCAACCTGGTAGGCAAAGGCGCAGCGACTGGTGCGTTAATCGACTTTGCTGGCTTTGACCAAAACGAAGGCCGCCTGTATGACCTGGCCGACAAGTTTAAAGAAAAGCTTACAGGCACTCCGTTGGAGTATCCTTTCTTAGACTACCTCAAGTCCAAGCCCGGTGACGTAGGCGTCGAGGGCCGTCTTAAGAACGCCGTAGAAGGCGTGTTTGTTGGTTCCACTGTCGAGTTCCTGATGCGGGCTTTCCGCGCAGGTAAGTACGTGGAACGCCTGCGTAACGCAACGCCTGAAGAAAGGCCTACTGCTGCTGCTGTCGCAGCTGAAGCGGCTAACGACCTAAAGCAGGTTATGACGCAGCAGGGCACTGATGCTGCAGAACAAGTACGTGCCCTTAACACTCTGCAAGACATTGGAAGAGGCGTTGAGGTTCCTAGCCCGGCTGCCGCACCTGTTGCCCGTGAGGCTGACGAGGTTGCTGTTTCAGCGACAGAAGCAGCAGTACCCCCTGCAGTAGCTGCACCTGAGCCGCGAGCGCAAGTCAAGCTCACTGCCACCCAGCGTCGTGAGTTGGAAACGTCAAACTCCACCTTGATGGGGGAAATTGGAGTTGATCTAAAGCAAGGGCTGACACGGCCACAGCTGGAAGCGTTAGAGCAAAGCATCCGCAGCGATTACGCACTGCCAGGGCAAGGCGGCATTGATGAAGTTTCTGCAGCCACCCGCAAGTCGATGATTAAGTTGGCTGACAAGTTCAGAAAAGCTGCTGATGAATTGCCTGCAGAACAAGCACCGGTTGCTCCTGCAGCTACCCCGCTTGACCAGGCCGTAACGCCTCAAGCCGTTGCACCTGTAGCCCGTGCCGCTGACGAGGTAGCCGTTCCGGCAACCGATGCAGCAGTTCCTCCCGCAGTTGCTGCACCTGAGCAAGCGGTAACGCCACCTGACATCCAGGCTCGCATCGCAGCCCTGGGCCCTGAGCCTGAACTGCCCACGCCACCGCAGGTCACTCGCCCGGAACAGCAAGCCGATCCTCAAGGCTTTGGTGTGGCCACAGATGTAGACGCTGCTGCCCGCGAGGCATACGAGGCTCAGCTCAAGGCCTACAACGACTACTACGCCCAGCGTGACGCCATCGAAGCAGAGGCCGTTGCACCCCCTGCGGCTGCTGCTGGCCCCACTCAACAGGAGATCCAGCAGCTGGATGACCTGCTTGCAAGAGCAGCTTCAAACCTGCCGCTAGAGCAGCGCATTGCCCTGCGAGATCAGCAGCTAGCCCAGAAGTACGGCACAGGCTTGACGGATGAGCCCCCTGCTCCTCCTGCGCCCCCTGCTCCCCCCACGCTTGTCCAGGCACCTGTGCCGGATGACGAATGGGCTCGTCGCTTTGCAGAGCAAATCCAAGCCAACCGTGCAGCTATTGATGCCGGTGAGATGACTATT